>Ga0213876_10000153_pt1 | contig 73076 bp, 56 predicted proteins | sample BarmaccomBMRX_R9_FD_160113 | JGI IMG/M metagenome (GOLD analysis project Ga0213876, IMG submission 160113) | Root-associated microbial communities from Barbacenia macrantha in rupestrian grasslands, the National Park of Serra do Cipo, Brazil - RX_R9 | ecosystem: Host-associated > Plants > Roots... | reverse complement strand
CAGGTCTTCTTCTGCCAGCTCGGCGGCTTCGACACGCACTCGAACCAGCGCGGGGGAGGGCAGGACGCTCTGCTCTTGCAGCTCAGCCAGGCGCTGCGCGGCTTCTGGGAGACGCTCGGCGACCTCGGGATGCAGAACAACGTGACGACGTTCACGCTGTCTGATTTCGGCCGGACGTTCCAGGCTTCGGGGTCGGGCGCGGCCGTCGGCACCGACCACGGCTGGGGCAGCCACCATCTCGTCATGGGCGGCGCGGTGCGCGGCGGCAACTTCTACGGCACCTACCCGACGCTCGCGCTCGGCGGCCCCGACGACGCCGACACACGCGGCCGCTGGATTCCGACGACCTCAGTCGAGCAGTACGCGGCGACGCTCGCCAGTTGGTACGGGCTCTCTTCGAGCGACTTCCCGGCGGTCTTCCCGCTGCTCGACCGCTTCCCGTCGCCGAACCTCGGCTTCATGATGTAATGCTCAGAATTAAAATCCTCGCGCTCGCGCTCTTCGCCGCCTTCGCGGGCGCGCTCCTGTTAACCGACAACGCCGCGAACCCTCACGCGCGCGCTTACTCTTCGGGGCCGCCCGCCGGCTACACGCACGCGCCGGGCGAGCTCGACTGCTCAGACTGTCACACGACGCCTGCGCAGAGTTCGGGCACGCTCACGCTCGGAGTCCCAGACCATTACACGCCGGGCCAGACCTACGACATCACGGTCACGCACGCGAGCGGAGACCAGACGCGCGTGCGCTGGGGCTTCGAGATGACCGCGCTCGACTCGGCCGACGAGAAGGCGGGCGTGTTCGCCCCGGCCGACGACCTCACGCGCGTCGTGGACGGCGAGGGGCCTTTCCCCGCGCGCGAGTACATCGAGCACACGTCGAAGGGGACTTTCCCCGGACAGCAGAGCGGCGCGAACTGGACGTTCAAATGGACGGCGCCGTCCGAAGACGTCGGCCCCGTCACCTTCTACCTCGCCGGCAACCAGGCCAACGGCGACGGCAACAGCTCGGGCGACAACATCTACTTCACCTTCAAGGCGGCGACCTTCCAGGCGCCCGCGCCGGACTTTCAGGTCTCGGTCTCGCCCGCCTCGCGCACCGCCGTGCAGGGCTCGAACGCGACCTACGACGTGACCGTCACGCCGCTGAACGGCTTCACGGGTTCCGTCGCGCTCTCCGCCTCCGGCCTCCCGAACGGCGCGAACGCCAGCTTCCAGCCCGCCTCCGTCAACCTCGGCAACGCCTCGCCGCAGACCTCCACACTCACCGTTTCGATTTCGGGCGCGACCACGACCGGCCCAAACACCTTCAACGTCAACGCGACGAGCGGCGCCCTCTCACACTCCGCGCAGGCGGGCCTGAACGTCGTCGCGCCGTCGGACGCCGACCTCTCCGTCACGCAGGGCGTCTCGCCCAACCCGGCGCAGACGAACGCCGACATCAAGTACACGATCAACGTCGTCAACAACGGCCCGGCCGCCGCCAGCTCCGTGAGCCTGACCGTCACCATGCCGGCCGGCTTCACCAACTTCACGGCGGGCGCGGGCGGCAGTCTCTGCCAGCTCGTCCCGGCGGGGTCGAACGTCCGTTACGAATGCTCGCTCGGGACGCTGCCGTCGGGGCAGGGGACGACCATCGACTTCACGCTCCGCACGGCAAGCGTCGGCGTCTTCAACACGACGACCGTCGCAAACGCCGCCGAGCACGACCCGTTCCCTTCGAACAACTCGGTCGCGCTCGCGCTCCCGGTCGCGGCGCAGTCGGCCGCGCCGTCGATGACGGTGCCGAACCTCGGCGTGCGCACAATCGTCTCCGGGCTCGACCAGCCGACCTCTATGGCCTTCCTTGGGCCGAACGACTTCCTCGTGCTTGAGAAGGCCACGGGCCGCGTCGTGCGCGTCAAGAACGGCGTCGCGCAGGGCGTCGCGCTCGACCTCAACGTCAACTCCGCGTCCGAGCGCGGCCTGCTCGGCATCGCCCTGCACCCGAACTTCGCCGCGAACCACTTCGTCTACCTCTACTGGACGGAGAGCAGTGTTCCCAACGACACGTCCGCCGCCGAGGCGACGCCGCTCCTGGGCAATCGAGTTGACCGCTACGTGATGAGCGGCACGACGCTCAAGTTCGACCGCAACCTGCTGCACCTCCGCGCGCTCCAGACCGACGAGGGGCAGCCCCTGCGCGGCAACCACAACGGGGGCGTGCTGCGCTTCGGCCCCGACGGCAAGCTCTACGTCTTCATGGGCGACAACGGGCGGCGCGGCTTCCTCCAGAATCTCCCCTGCGGCCCGACCGTCACGTGCCCCAACGGTACGTTCGTCCAGGATGACCAGTACGGCGGCCCCGAGCCCGACGACGCGCACTTCACGGGCTTCATCCTCCGCCTCAACGACGACGGCACGACGCCGGCCGACAACCCATACTTCAACGTCCAGACGACGCTGGGCGGGCAGGCCGCCGACAACGTCAAACGGCTTTACGCCTACGGCGTGCGCAACAGCTTCGGGATGGACTTCGACCCCGTCGGCGGCTACCTCTGGACGCAGGAGAACGGCGACGACGCCTTCGATGAAATTAATCGGGTCGAGGCGGGCTTCAACGGCGGCTGGGCGCAACTGATGGGGCCTTCGTCGCGCGTCTCGGAATTCAAAGCAATCGAGGTCGCGCGCGGCAACAGCCTTCAGCAGAACCGCTGGCCGCCCTCGAACCTCGCCGACACGGCGGCGCAGGCGCTCGCGCGTCTGTACATGCTGCCGGGCTCGAAGTACACCGAGCCGGAGTTCAGTTGGAAGTACGCCGTCGCGCCCTCGACGATTGGTTTTGCCGGCGCGGGCCTCGGGCCGCAGTACGCGGGCGACCTCTTCGTCGGCGCGTCGCGCACGACGCTGCTCGGCGGCTACCTCATGCGCTTCGGTTTGAGCGGCGACCGCAAGTCGGTGATGACGGACGACTCGCGCCTCGCGGACAAGGTGGCCGACAACGCCGACAAGTTCGACCTCGCGGAGAGCGAGAGCCTCGTCGTCGGGCGCGACTTCGGCATCACGACCGACATCAAGTCCGACCCCTCGACGGGGAGCCTCTACGTCGTCTCGCTCTCGAACGGGGCGGTCTACGAAGTCTTCTCGCGGCCGACCTATTTCTCCGCGCGCCTCGAAGGGATGAACGTCGTGCCGCCGACCAGTTCGCACGCCAACGGCGTCGCGACGCTCGTGCTCGCGCCCGACCAGCAGACGGCGCGGGTCTCGCTCCGCTTCGACGGCCTGAGCGCGCCCGAGACCTCGGCGCACATCCACGGCCCGGCGACTGCGGGCCAGACCGCGCCCGCCCTCTTCGACCTGCCTTCCAACGGCAACGTGGCCGATTTCCAGATCACGCTCACCCCGCAGCAGGTGCATCAACTGCAATCGGGGCTCTTCTACATCGACGTGCACGACGACGCCTTCCCCGCGGGCGAGATACGCGGACAGTTCGGCGCGGTCGAGACGGCGTCCGTCGTGCGGTTCGAGCTGGGGAGCAGGGAAGTGAGCGAGGGCGCGGGCAAGAAGACCGTCAACGTCGTGCGCATCGGCGACACTTCGCGGCCCGCGCGCATCGCTTACGAGACCGACGACTCCGTCGGGGGCGTCGCGAACGGGCGCAACGACTACACGACCGCGCGCGGCACGCTCTCCTTCGCGCCGGGCGAGACGGTCAAGAGCTTTGACGTGCTCATCACCGACGACGGCCTGCACGAGCCGGACGAGTTCGTCCAGCTCGTGCTCAAAGAGGTGCCCGGCGGCGACGCCTCCGCCGCCCCGCCCAGCGACGGCTTCCTCATCATAGACAACGACCCGGCCAACTCCGCCTCGAACCCGATAGACGACGCCTCCTTCTTCGTCCGGCAGCACTACCACGACTTCCTCAACCGCGAGCCAGACGCTTCGGGCTTCCAGTTCTGGACGAACGAGATCGAGCAGTGCGGCGCCGACGCGCAGTGCCGCGAGGTGAAGCGCATCAACGTCAGTGCCGCGTTCTTCTTATCCATCGAGTTCCAGCGCACGGGCCTCCTCGCATACCTGGCGAACCGCGCGGCCTTCGGCAATTCGACGACGGCGCCGTCGGTGCCGCTCAACTTCGCCGACTTCGTGCGCGACGTGCAGGCGCTCCAGCGCGGCTACGCCTTCGGCCAGCCCGGCGCCGAGGCCGTGCTCGAAGCCAACCGGCGCGCCTACTTCGACGAGTTCGTCGCGCGCCCCGAGTTCGTCTCGAAGTACGGCGCGATGACCAACGCCCAGTTCGTTGACGCGTTGCTCCTTTCGGCCGGTCTGAACACGACGGTCGGGAACCTCCACATCGCGCGGCTCGACGCGGCGCAGCAGGTGCCGCCCGGCGCCTCGCCCGCCACGGGGGCCGTCGTCCTGCGCCGCGACTTCTCGGCCGCCACCCGCGGCGCGACCCTCACGCTCTACCTCAACAACCTTTCGAGCCCCGTGACGGCCGTCCACATCCACGGCCCGGCCCGGCCCGGCGCCGAGGCGCCCGCCGTCATCACGCTGCCCGCGGGCGAGTTCGCGGACGTGCAAATCACCCTCACGCCGGAGCAGCAGAACCAGCTCTTCGACGGCCAGCTCTACATCGACGTGCACACGCAGAACAACCCCGGCGGCGAAATCCGCGGGCAGCTTCCCCCGCAGCTCTTCCGGCAGGACATGCTGAAGCGTGCGCTCGACGAAGAGACTCTGACGCGCGCGCAGGTCTTGCGCGTCGTGACCGAGTCGGACGAGCTGCGGCTGGCCGAGTTCCGCCGCGCCTTCGTCCTGATGCAGTACTTCGGCTACCTGAGGCGCGACCCCGACGCCGACGGCTTCAACTTCTGGCTCGGCAAGCTCAACGACTTCAACGGCGACTACATCCGCGCCGAGATGGTCAAGGCGTTCATCTCGTCCATCGAGTACCGCCGGAGGTTTGGGAGTAATTGAGTAGACAGTAGACAGTAGTCATACCAACTTGCGAAATAGAATAAGGCTCCTCAAGCTGGGAGCGCGGGCATCCCTGCCCGCCAAAGCGTGCCCCGGCACGCTTCCCACCTTTCGCTCTACCGCAACCTCGGGATTACAGTCTGCTGGCCTTCGCGCTGTCGCGCTCATGGCGGGCAGGGATGCCCGCGCTCCCAGCGAAGAGATACCTTATTTCGATTTGCAAGTCGGTATCAGTAGCCAGTAGAAAAACAGGGCGGCGCGTCCTGGCCTTCGGGCCGGGCGCGCCGCTTCTTCTTCCTACTGACTACTGACTACTGACTACTGTCTACTTCTTTCATCTCATCCCGAGCATCAGCAATATGGAACGGTCGTGGACGGGGCCGCCCTCCGCGCGCCAGCGGCGGAGCGGTTCGAGTTCTTCGTCTGTCACGGGGCGGTTGGTGAGGCGCGCGGCCGGGGTCTTCTCGAAGGCGTGTTCGGTGAGGGCGAGGTGCGGCTCGCGCACGGCGAGCGGGCGGCCGGAGGCGAGCGCCGCCTCGGCCGACTCCACGTCTGCGTAGAAGTCGTGGTAGACGAGCAGGTGCCAGACCGCCCCGTGCCCCTCGCCCTCCGACCCGAGCACCCTCAGCAGCCCGAACCCGCTCTCCATCTGGAACACAAGGTCGTCGCCCGGTGCGTAACTCAGCGCCATAAACTCTCCCCTCGCGGCCAAGCTTAGCACACGCGCGAGAAGTGTAGACGGCTTCGGGCCGCGGGGTTAATATCTGGCACGATGAGCGGCGCGAAGGCGGAGCGGGATCATTACGAGACCCTGGGCGCGGGGCGCGGCGAGGCGCGCGCGGAGATCGAGCGGCGCTACAAGCGGCTCGCGCGCCTGCACCACCCCGACCGCGGCGGCGACGAGGAGGAGATGAAGGCCGTCAACGAAGCCTGGCGCGTCCTCGGCGACCGGGATGCGCGCCGCGAGTACGACGCGCGCCACCCGCAATACGAACGCACGCACTACGTCACGCACAGGGTCGTCAGCTCGCCCGGCGCGAAGGCAGACCCGGTCAGCGGCCGCATCGCCGGCGCGGTGCTCTGCACGTTCGCGGGGCTCGTGCTGCTCTTCCTGGTGAAGGCGCATTACGTCATGTTCCTCTGGCCGCTCGCGCTTCTGGGACTGGGCGTCGTGATGTTCGGCGTCCTGATGGCGCACGGCGCGTTGACGTTCGCGCGCGAGCAGGTGGGGCCGAACCACCCCGTGCGCCGCCTCGTCTGGGCGCAGGAGTTCTTCTTCTGGGCGTGCGTGCTGTCGGGCGGCTACGGCGTCTACCTTCTGCTGAGGGCCGTCTGAGGCTTATGCGCGTCCGCGGGCTGGAGCTGCTGTTTCTCGAAGTCAACAGCCTCGAAGAGTCGCTCGACTTTTACCGGCTGGGGCTCGGCTTCGAGCTGGAGGCGCACGCGCCGGAGGCCGAGCCGCCGATGGCGACGCTGCGCGCGGGGGGCTTGCGGCTGATGCTCGCGCAAGTCCCCCTCGCGATGGCGCGCAGGGGCCGCGGCGTCCACTTCTTCCTCACGGTCGGGGACGTGGACGAGTTCTACGACTTCGTCCGCGCGGGCGGAATCAAGATCGACCCGCCGTCGGACGAGGGCTGGGGCGGCCGCTTCGTCACGCTCGAAGACCCGGATCACTACCGCCTCTTCTTCGTCACCTGGCACGACGAAGGCGCGCGGCCCGGCGGCCCCGCGCCCGGCTTGTGGAACTGAAGCATCAGTCTCTACAATGCCTTCAGCCTTTTCCCTTTGACGGAATCGCGCCGCGAACGCTCCCGGGCGGCGCGTCTCAGCTCAGCATTTGAACCTGTGAGGACGGGCGGCGCGCGCGCCAGCCCTGGGAGCGTTTATGCGTTACGTCGAAAACCCGCCGAACCCCTGGCTCTCGACCAGCGTCGAGTGGATCGGCGAGCCGCCCGAGTCGAAGGTCGAGGTCTTCGAGGAGACCGAGACGCGCAGCATCATCACGCACAACAAGAGCCCCGACGTGGGCTTCGACTACTCCGTCAACCCTTACCGCGGCTGCACGCACGCTTGCAGCTACTGCTTCAGCCGCCCGACGCACGAGTACCTCGGCTTCGGCGCCGGCACCGACTTCGAGACGAAGATCGTCGCCAAGGTGCGCGCCGCGGAGCTGCTGCGCGAGGAGTTCATGCGCCCCTCGTGGAAAGGCCAAACGGTCGTCTTCTCCTTCACGTCCGACCCTTACATCCCGCTTGAGTTCAACTACAGGCTGACCCGCCGCTGCCTCGAAGTCTGCCTTGAGTTCCGCAACCCGGTCGGCGTCGTCACCAAGTCGGCGCTCGTGCGGCGCGACAAGGACTTGCTCTCGGGCTTAGCGCGCGAGGCCGCGGCGAGCGTCTACTTCTCCATCCCCTTCGCCGACGACGAGACGGCGAAGGCTTTGGAGCCGACGGCGCCGCTGCCCGCGGCGCGCTTCCGCGCGATGCGGGAACTGGCCGAGGCGGGCGTGCCCGTCGGCCTCGCCATCGCGCCGGTCATCCCGGGCCTGAGCGACCCGCACATCCCCGAGCTGCTGAAGCGCGCGAAGGAGGCGGGCGCGCGCACGGCCTTCATCAACCTCCTGCGGCTGCCCGGCAACGTCGCGCCCTACTTCGAGCAGCGTCTGCGCGAGCGCCTGCCGACGAAGGCCGAGCGGGTGCTCGCGCGCCAGCGCGAGGTGCGCGGCGGCCGCCTGAACGTCAGCGAGTTCGGCGAAAGGATGAGGGGGAGCGGCGTCTACTGGAAGGTCGTCGAGAAGAGTTTCCGCGTCCACTGCGCGCGCCTCGGCTTCAACCAGGACGAGGGGCACGCCTACGAGTCGCGCCCGAGCACCTTCCGCCGGCCGTCGGCTCAAGGGGCACTCTTCTAGGCCATTGCCCGACCTCGCCGCCAGACGAACTCAGGGGCGAGGTTTGTCGGGCGATACCTCTTTCTGCTCCTCTTTCAGTATCTTCAGCATCTCTTTCTCGGCCTCGGACATGGGCAGGGGCACGGGAGGGGGACAATGCACCGCCGCCGCCGGGTCAGAACAGTGTTGCCGCTCTTGCGCGCCCCGCAGGTAAAGCGTGCGCTCGCCAGGCGACAGAGGTCGTCCGGCCATTTGGCAGGCGTCCCGCATCAGCAACTCCGGCGAAACGTCGCGGGAGGTAAGGCGCTCGGGGTTGCTTGCAAAAAAGCGCGAGCCGCTTTCGTCAAAGGCGAGGAAGAAATTCCCGAGCGTCATCTCGTGCATGTCCACGAGCGTCAGAGTCTCCAAGTCCCACAGGACGACTTCATTGCTCGCGGTGAACGCCAGCAGACCTCCGTCGGGGCTGAAATAGAAATGGCTGTTGGGGCCAAGCCTGGCCGCCGGGTTCGCAGAGAACATCTCGTCGGACTTGAGCAGGCTGAGCTTCTGCGGCTTCTCCGGGCGGCGGGTGAGGTTCCACTTCATCAGGTAATATCCTTCCGCGTCCTCGACGGCCGCGACGAGCCCCCTGTCGTCGGCGTTGAAGACGACGGCCCGGATGACCCCGCCAGCCACCTGAAGAGGTTCGGCGGCGGCCGGCGACTTCCTCAGGTCCCAAAGCTGAGCGCCCTCCTTCAGCCGCCTGCTGCCGGTCACCATCCAGTCGCCGTCGTGGCTGAAGGAGACGACGGCCGTGTCTTGAAGCTTGGGGAGTGGAATCTCCTTCGGGCTTTCGGGGTCGTTCACGTCCCAAACCTTCACCTGCCCGTCGTACGTGATGAAGCCCAGCCGTCTCTCGCGTAGGCCCGGGCTGAAGCCCATCTCGTAAAGGTATGGGGTGACTTCGAAGCGCGGGAAATCCTCTGACCCCCCCTTCCCATAGAGGACGCGCCGGCTCAGGACGCGTCTGCTCTGTACGTCCCAGAGGGTGACGATGATGTCCATGCTGTCGGAGTTCGGCGGGCCTGCCCCGGCCAGAACCTTGCCGTCGGCGCTGAAGGCGAGTTCCGAGACCGTCGCACTGAGCTTCCCCGGCGGCGGCGCGTCGGCGGGACGGCCCGGGAGCGATTCGGGCGGCTTGCCTGAGTCAACGTCCCAGAGGAAGACCGAGCCGTCGTCGCCGCCCAGCGCCGCGACCCGCCCGTCGCCGCTGATGGCCTTTACGTGAACGGCCGTACCGGTCGCCGGGATGTCTACGCTCCGCTCGACCGGGGGTTGGCCCTCGGTCTCCCAGAAGGAGAGGAGGCCGTTGCCGCTCCCCGTCACGAGCACGTCCCGACCGGCGAAGGTCAGGCTCGCGATGCCGGGGGTGAAGTTGGCGAGGTGGCGCGGCTCGCGGTTTTCGTTGCAGTCGGTGATCTCTTCGGTCTTCCACAGGTCGATCTTGCCGCCCGACGTGGCGGCGGCGATGGAGGCGCCGTCGGGGCTGAAGGACAGAAACACGGAGGCCGACATGTTATGCATCATGTCCTCTGGCGAGTTCCCCGACACGTCGAGCCGCGAACACCCCAGCCGCTTGCGCTGCTCCACGTCCCACAGCATCAGGTAACCGTCGCCGTCCAGCGACGCCAACTTCTTCTTCCCGGGGCCGGGGCTGAAGGCCAGCGCCATGATGACCTCCCGGTGGCCGACCAGTTGGCCGGGGAGCATGGTGCGGGACGCGACATCGAAGAAGGAGATAATGGACTGCATGGACGCCTCGTCCGGGCCGGATGTCCTGTCCTCGCTGACGACGGCCAGAAGCTTGCCCTCCGGGTCGAGGGTACGACCCCCGGCGGCGCCCTCAAGGGGGAGGCGGTCGAGGCGCTTCGGGTTGTCGAGGTCTTTGATGTCCCAGAAATCAACGCTGGAGGGACTAACCAGGTTAATTAGCAGCCCGTCGGGGGCGAGTAGATAATCCGAATCCAGAACGTCCTCGCCCAGAGGCACCGTCCCGCGTTTGCGCCCGGACGGGACTTCGTAGAGCTGTATGTGGTCGTTGACGATGGCGGCCACCACGTCGCCCTTCGGGCCGAAGGCGACATGGCCCACTTGCGGGAAGTCCATCCAACCCATTGCGGTTAACCTCTTGGGTATCCCCCCCGTCCCGGGGGAGAGGCAGGCGAGCGGCCGGCGCTCGGCGACATCCCACAGATACTGACTGCCGTCGAGGGCGCCGGAGACGGCGTACCTCCCGTCAGGGCTGGCCGCGAGGCTCGTCAGCGAGTACCCGTGTGCGTTGCGCACGGACGACAGACCGGGGTAGCGCCGCCACATCGCCAGCAGATTCTGACGCGCCTCAAGCGTCGGGTAGGCGTCGAAGGCGCTGGCCCCGAGGAGGAAACTGAGGTCGGGACGGCTGCCGAGGAGGATGCTGGACTCGCCGGCGAGCTTGCGGGACGAGGCTATGCTCTCCTGCCGCTGCGCGTTGGCCGCCGCCACGCGCTCGCGCTCTTCGGCGAGGCCCGCCTTGGCTTCGGCCTCGACCTGCAAACGCTCGGCCTCCTTCCTCTTGCCCTCCGCGGCCTTGGCCGACTCTTCCGCGATGAACTGGCTGTCGTTGGCCTCGTCGATTTTCCGGTTGGCCTCCATCAGTTGGAAGTCGGCCCGCGTGACCTTCTGCTCCGCCTCGTCGGCGGCCGCCGCCGCCATCTCCGAACGCACCTCGGCGAGCGTCGCCCCCAGGTTGGCCTCCACGGCCGCGTTCGCGCTCCACGCCACCACCCCGGCCGACAGGAGGATGACGGCCACGCCCGCGAAGAGCATCCGGCGCAGCCACTCGTTCCGCCTCGTGTACTTGAATGAACTTTCTATCCTGGCGACCACCTCCGGCGCGGGGTTGCCGACCCGTCGCCGCTCCTCCGTCTCGGGGATGAAGTCGGGCGCGGCTGCGGCGGCCGGCCGCACTTCGACCTGCGGCGCGACGACGCCGTTATTGCCCTCGACGGAGACGGGCAACCCTCTGAGCAGGTGAACCCAGCTGGCGTGCGACAGCGACCCGTCAACGTCTATCGGGATGATCGGGCGCCCGGTCTGACGGAACTCTTCAATCTCCTGCCTGACCGCGTTGGAGGCGGCGGCGCCTTTCGTCCCGACGAGGACGAGCGCGGTGCTCCTCCGCAGCTTGAGCCTCAGCAGCGGCGGCAGCTTCTCGTCGGCCGACGTGCCGTACTGATCCACGAAGGAGAGGAACCTTCTGCCGGTGAGCTGGTTAGCCAGCGCCAGCGAGTAGTTCAGGGCGTCGGCACGCGAGTACGAGATGAAGATGTCGTCGCCGAGGAGAAAGCTCCCCAGTCTTTCTAACAACCCCTGACGGGCGGGCGGCTCGGGTGGGTCGGGCGTCGTTTCGGGCATGACCTGTCTCCTGCGGCGGTAGGGATTCGGTGGAGGATGCGGCGCGGGCGATCCTTCATCTATCGTGCGCTGGCCGCGTAGTGTATTCCCGCGGGGCCAGGATATTCAAGATTTTGCAGCCGGCGCGCCGGCGGAGAAGGTGAAAATCGGCACATTGCCGCGGCGAGAAAAGGGTTACGCGGCGGAAGCTCTCGACATATAATGTCCCCGCTCTGGCACCACACGGAACGGGAGGGAGTTGAGGGGTATGGTTACGATCAGACACGTTGTGTGCGACCGCGAGTCCTACTTCGTCAAGGACACGGCGACCGCCTTGGACGCGGCCGTGTACATGGCCGACCGCAAGATCGGCGCCGTCTGCGTGCTCGACTCGGACGAGAAGCTCTGCGGCATCTTCTCCGAGCGCGACCTGCTCAACCGCGTCGTCGTGCGCAAGCTCGACCCGGCCGGGGTGCGCATCCGCGACGTGATGAGCGAGCCGCGCGCCGTCATCGACTGCGCCGACACGCCGCACGAGGCGCTGGAGCGGATGGAGCGCATCGGCAGCCGCCACCTGCCCGTCGTGGACGGCGAGAAGTTCATCGGCATGCTCTCGATGCGCGACATCATGCGCGTCGAGCTGAGCGAGCAGGGCGCCGAGCTGCAACTGCTCCACGAATACATCTCGCACTGAAGTAAAACGACAAGCGGGGAAGAGTTCATGTCGCAGCCTCTCGCCCGCGCGCTCGCGTGCGCCTTCGTCTTTCTCGCCGCCTGCGCCGGGCAGCCGCGCGGGGACGGCGGGCGTGCGCCCGCCGGCGCGGACTCGCAGTCGCAAACAAATAACCCCTCGGACGCCGCGGCCGGCTTCCACGTCGAGACGGTCGTCTCCAAGCTCGAAGTCCCCTGGTCTATCGTCTTCACGCCCGACGGCCGGATGCTCTTCACCGAGCGGCCGGGGCGCGTGCGCGTCTTCGAGAAGGGGGCGTTGAGGCCGGAGCCCCTCGCCGTCATCCAGGACGTGGAGCGCGGGAGCGAGAGCGGGTTGATGGGGCTCACGCTCCACCCGAACTTCGCCGAGAACCACCTGCTCTACCTCGCCTACGCCTACAGCCAGGACGGCGTGCGCGTCCGCGTCGTGCGCTTCCGCGAGACCGGCAGCGGGCTGACCGACCGCACGCTCATCATCGAGGGCATCCCCGCCGCAACCTTCCACGCGGGCACGCGTTTGCGCTTCGGGCCGGACGGCAAGCTCTACGTCACGACCGGCGACTCGGCGCGGAAGGAGCTGGGGCAGAGGCTCGACACGCTGGCGGGGAAGACCCTGCGGCTGAACGACGACGGGACGGTGCCGGCCGACAACCCCTTCGTCAACCAGCCCGGCGCGCGGCCCGAGATTTGGACGTACGGGCACCGCAACTCTCAAGGGCTCGACTTCCAGCCCGGCACCGGGTTGATGTTCCAGACCGAGCACGGCCCTTCCGGCTTCGACGGCCCCGGCGGCGGCGACGAGGTCAACATCGTCGAGCGCGGCAAGAACTACGGCTGGGGCGAGATCGACCACAGGGAGACGCGGGAGGGGATGGAGTCGCCGCTCCTCGAATACACGCCCGCGTGCGCGCCCGCGTCCGCGACCTTCTACCGCGGCTCCGCCCTGCCGAAGTTCAAGGGCAACTTCTTCTTCGGCTGCCTGCGCGGGCAGGGCTTGCAGCGCGTCGTGCTCGACGGCCGCAGGGTTGTCAGTGAAGAGAGATTATTCGAGGGGCGCTACGGCCGCATCCGTGAGGTCGCGGAAGGCCCCGATGGCGCGCTCTACTTCTCGACCTCCAACCGCGACGGCCGCGGCAATCCCTCTTCAGACGACGACCGCATCATGCGCATCGTCCCCGTCAAGTAATCTTTAGCGCGCCTTCCAAGCTGCGAGGACTTCGCGCTCGCGTTCGCGCGCGAGGCCGGCGCGGCGCACGGTGTCGGCGGGGCGAGACAAGTCCCACTCGAGCGTGTCGCGCACGGTCTCGGAGAGCGGGCGGAACTTGAGCCCCGCGGCGACGGCCTTCTCCACGCTCAACTCCATGAAGTGGCGGTTGCCCTCGTCCGACGAGTCAACCCACAGCGGCACCTCCATCCACTGCTGAAGCCCCGCGTCGAGCATGAACTTCTCGTCCACCCAGACGAAGCTGGCGTCGCTCCCCGTCGTGCCCCTGCATACTTCGAGGAGGCGCCCCATCGTGAGTCTGTAGTCCGGCCCCGTCGCGTTGTACGTGCCCGTCCGGCGGGCCTCGGCCGTGTCGAGAATCCACGCCGCGAGGTCGCGCACGTCGATGAGCTGCACCTGTCGCTCGGGGTCGCCGGGCGCGAGCACTTCGCCGCCCTCCGCGACGCGGCGCGGCCAGTAGGTGAAGCGGTCGCTGTAGTCGTGCGGCCCGACGATGAGCCCCGCGCGGACGTGGAGGACGCGCCCGGGCAGCTCCTCTTCAGCCGCGCGTTCACAAAGCGCCTTGAGCGCCCCATACCTCTCCCAGAAGAAGGGCGCGGCAGTCAGCTCCGACTGTCTCAGCGCCTCGGCCTCGCGGAGCTGCTCGTCCGTGATGGTGCCGACCGGATAACTCTCGTCCACGCCCGGCACGCTCGTGTCTTTGTAGACCGACTGGCTCGAAACGAACGTGTAGTGCTCGACCGAGTCGGCCAGCAGCCGCGCCGAGTCGCGCACCACGCGCGGGGAGAAACCCGAAGGATCGACGGCCGCGTCCCAACGCCTCCCCCTCAACGCGTCCAGCCCGCCGTCGCGGTCGCCGCGCAGCTTCTCGACCTCCGGGAACAGGTCGGGGTTGAGCTGCCCGCGGTTGAAGATCGTCACCTCGTGCCCGCGCGCCAGCGCATCCTCGACCACGTAACGCCCGAGGAACTTCGTCCCGCCGAGAATGAGTAGTTTCATGATTCTTAAAGCGTCCGCGTCACCTTCGCCAGCGAGCGCGGGGCGTCGGGGTCTAAGCCCTTGGCGTCGGCGAGCAGCGCGGCGAAGAGTTGCGCGGGGATGATGTAGGGGATGACGGAGAGCGTCTCGTTAATCTCCGCGGGCAGGCGCACGGCGCGCGTGGCGAGCGCGGCCGCCTCTCCGTCCGAGGTGAAGGCCAGGGTGTCTGCGCGCAGCTCCTTCAGACGCGCGAGCAGCTCGCGCACGCCCCCGAGCGTGACGCCCGGCGGGGCGAAGGCGAAGATGGGGAAGTGGCGCTCGACGACCGCCAGCGGCCCGTGCAGGAAGTCGGCCGAGGAGAAGCGCTCGGCCACGACGTAGCAGGTCTCCATCAGCTTCAGGGCCATCTCGAACGCGTTGGCATAGACAAGCCCGCGCCCGACCACGACGCAGTTCTCCATGAAGACGTAGCGCTCGACCATCTGCTCAATCTGTGCGCGTAGCTCCAAAGCCTGTGCGGCGAATTCGGGGATGGCTTCGTAACCGAGTTGCCGTCCCCCGTCGGCCAGCGCCTCGGCCAGCATGTAGAAGTGGAGGAGCTGCCCCGTGTAGGTCTTCGTCGCCGCCACCGAGCGCTCGCGCCCGCCGTGCGTGAGCAGGGTCTCGTCCACGACCTTCGTCATCGAAGAGTCGGGCTCGTTCGTGATGCCGACGGTGCAGAGCGCACCCGAAGCACGCGCGTCCGCGAGCACGCGGTTGATGTCCTCGCCCTCGCCCGACTGCGAGACGCCGATGACGACCGCGCGCCGGAGCCTGAGCCGCGCGCCGTAGAGCGTGCTGACCGACGGCGCGGCCAGCGCGACGGGGATGCCGGTCGTGACTTCGAGCAGGTAGCGCCCGAAGAGCGCCGCGTTGTCCGAGGAGCCGCGCGCGACGAGCACGATCAGGTCAACATCCTGCGCGCGCAGCGTTTGGCCCAGCCGCGCGACTTTAGAGCGCTCCTCCGCGATGGTGCGCGCCAGCGCCTCGGGCTGCTGCGCGATCTCTTCGAGCATCAATGACACGTTAGATTCTTCTCCTCAAGCAAGTTCGGGGCGGAGCGCGTTGACTCTCTTTTGCCATCATGTTAATTGTCGGCGCAAGTGCTCCGGAGCCACGTCCCGAATATTTATCAGCAGACATACGTGATGACCCAGACCCTCAAGACGAAAAGGGAGACGCGGCGCGCCGCCCTGCTCCTGCTCCTGTGCTGTCTGTCCGCGCACACGCTCGCCACGCACGCGCGGGCGCAGCAGGCGGCCGCGCCCGCGCCGACGACAGGCAGTCAGCCCGTCCAGATCATCCCCGCGCCGAAGTCGCTCAAACAGACGGGCGAGAACTTCCCGCTCGCGCGCGGGGCGCGCCTCGTGCTCGCCGACGCGAAGTCGGAGGACGACCGCTTCGCCGCGCAGGACTTCGCCGACGATTTGAAGGAGACGGCCGGCGTCTCGCTCAAGGTCGGGACGGGGGGAGGGAGGCGGCAGATTCTCGTCGGCCCGCTCTCGGACGCGCGCGTGGGCGCGGCGTTGCAGCGCGCGGGCGTGGACGTGCCCGCCGACTTGAACGAAGAGGGCTACGTGCTCTTCGTCAACGCGGACGGGGTCGTGGTCGCGGGCCGCTCGCCGGCCGGGACGTTCTACGGACTTCAGACGCTCAAACAGCTTGTCCGCGGCGAGGGCGAGGGCGCGCAGGTGCAGGGCGTGCGCGTCACGGACTGGCCCTCGATGCGCTGGCGCGGCCTGTCCGACGACATCAGCCGCGGCCCCATCCCCACGCTCGAATACTTCAAGCGGCAGATACGCACCGAGGCGATGTTCAAGATGAACATGCACAGCCTCTACATGGAGCACGTCTTTGCCTTTGCTTCGCACCCACTCATCGCGCCCGAGGGCGGCGCCCTCACGCCCGCAGAGATACGCGAGCTGGTCGCCTACGCGCGCAGGTATCACGTCGAGCTCGTCCCGCAGCAGCAGACCTTCGGCCACCTGCACAAGGCTCTGAAGTTCGAGGAGTACAACGAGCTGGCCGAAGTCCCCTACGGCGACGTGCTCTCGCCGCAGCAGGCGGGGACTTATCAACTCGTCGCCGACTGGTATAAGGAGCTGAACGAACTCTTCCCCGGCCAGTTCTTCCACATCGGCGCCGACGAGACCTTCGAGTTGGGGCGCGGCCAGAGCGCCGAGGCCGTCAAGGCTCGCGGAATCGGCCCCGTCTACTTCGACCACCTCAAGCGCGTCCGCGAGCTTCTGCTTCCGTACAAGCGGCGCCTCATGTTCTGGGGCGACATCGCTTTGAACCATCCCGACCTGCTCCCCTCGGTGCCGCGCGACATGATCGCGATGAACTGGGAGTACTCCGCCAAGCCGAGCTTCGAGGCGCGCATCGGGCTCTTCAAGAAGGCCGGGCTCGAACAGTTCGTCTGCCCCGGCGTGCAGACTTGGAACCAGATTTTCCCGAACGACGACACGGCCGCCGTCAACATCCCCAACTTCGTCCGCGACGGCCAGCGCGCGGGCGTCCTCGGCGTGATGAACACCGAGTGGGACGACGACGGCGAGACGTTGTTCGAGAACGCGTGGTACGGCGTCGTCCTCGGCGCGGCCGCCTCGTGGCAGCAGGCGCCGCTCGACCTCGCGGCCTTCGAGCGCGATTTCGACTGGGCCTTCTTCCGCCACGAGGGCGACGCGCTGACGAAGGCGACGCGCACGCTCGGCGCCGTCAACACGAAGCTCGGCATCAACAACAGCGACCAGCTTTTCTGGCGCGACCCCTTCACCAACGACTTTCAGGAGAACATCGCGCGCAAGCTCGGAGAGCAGACGCGGCAGATGCGTTTAGACGTTGAAGAAGTTCAAGAGACTCTCATCCGCGAGCGCCCGAGCGTGCGGCGCAACTCGCAGACGCTCGACTCGATGCGCCTGGCCGCGCGCCGCTTCGACCATTTGGGCCGGCGCGCGCAGGTCGTCGAGCAGCTCAGCCGCGACTACTGGGAGGCGTACCTGAACCTCGGCGACCGGGCGCGCGTCAGGCGCCTGCGGCCGTACGCGGGCACGATCTACAACTCCCTGCGCGAGATGGCCGAGGAGCTGACCGAGTTGCGCGAGGCGTACCGCGCGCAGTGGCTCGCGGAGAACCGGCCGTACTGGCTGGCGAGCGTGCTGGCGCGCTACGACCTCGCGGTCGCGCGCTGGCTCTCGCGCTCGAAGCAGTTGGAGGAGGCGCTGCGCGTCTACGACCAGACCTCCGTGCTCCCCGCGCCCGCCGAGTTCGGCCTCGGCCCGCGCCCCCCGCAGGAGAACTGAAGAGGAACCGGGATGATTCTAAGAAGCTTCCTCTGCATGACACTCGTGCTGGCCGCCACACGCGCCCCGTCCGACGCCGGCTCGTCGCGGCAGCGGCGCGCGGACGGCGAGGCGCGTTGGGTCGAGGAGACGCTGAAAAGTCTTTCGCCGCGCGAGCGCCTGGGGCAGTTGTTGATGGCGCCCGTGCAGGTCGAGCAGGCGACGGGCGGGCAGCTCGAAGAGTTGAAAAGGCAGTTGACGGAGCTGGGCCTCGGCGGCGTGGTCGTGCGCGGCGGCACGCCCGAGACGGTCGCGGAGCTGACGAACGAGTTGCAGCGCACGGCGCGCGTCCCGCTCCTGGTCGGCGCGGACTACGAGCGCGGCCTGCGGATGCAGATGAAGTCGGCAGGCACGCCCTTCACCAACAACATGGGCGTCGCGGCGGCGGGCGACCCGCGCGCCGCCTTCGAGCAGGGGAAGATCACCGCGCAGGAGGCGCGGGCGGTCGGCGTCAACTGGCTCTTCGGCCCGGTCGCAGACCTCAACAACAACCCCGACAACCCCGTCATCAACGTCCGCTCCTTCGGCGAAGACCCGCGGCGCGTGGCCGAGTTCGTCACGGCTTCGGTGCGCGGCACGCGCGAGGGCGGCGCGCTCTCGACCGCCAAACATTTCCCGGGCCACGGCGATACGGCCGTCGATTCGCACATCGGCCTCCCGACCATCTCGGCCGACCGCGCGCGCCTCGAACGCCTGGAACTCGTGCCGTTCCGCGCGGCCGTCGCGGCCGGCGTGGACGCGGTGATGACCGCGCACATCGCCCTGCCGAAACTGACGGGCGACGAACTGCCCGGCACGCTCTCGCCGAAGGTGACGACCGAACTGTTGAGGCGCGAGTTGAAGTTCGACGGCCTCGTCGTCACGGACTCGCTCGGCATGGGCGCCATCACGAAGGGCTTCCCCGGCGGCGAGGCGGCCGTGCGCGCGATTGAGGCCGGCGCCGACGTGGCGCTCACGCCGCCCGAGCTGAAGGCTTCGCTCGACGCTCTGGATGAGGCCGTCAAGAGCGGCCGCCTTTCACGCGAGCGCGTGGACGAGAGCGTGCGGCGCATCCTCCGCGCGAAGTACAGGCTCGGCCTCGCGGAGCGACGGACGGTTGACACGCGGGCTGTCAAGAGTCTCGTCGAGCGGCCCGAGGCTGTAGCGTCCGCGCGCGGCGTTGCCGAAGCGTCGATGACGTTGCTGCGCGACGGCGGGGGGCTCCTGCCGCTCGACGCACGCAGGGCCGCGGGCGCGGCCTTCGTCGTCGTCGCCGCGGACGACGACCCGGAGGAGGGGCGCAGATTCATCCCGCAGGTTCAGGCGCGCGTCCCAAAGGCGACGGTGTTGCGCGCAGACCCGAAGACGACCGCCGCCGAGTACGAAGCGATCCTGACGGAAGCGACGAAGGCCGGCGCGGTCGTCGTCGCGGCCTTCGTCAAGCGCGCGGCGGGCAAGGGGACTGTGGCGCTGCCCGAACGTCAGGCGGAGTTCGTCCGAAAGCTCGTCTCGTCGGGCCGGCCCGTCGCGGTCGTCGCCTTCAGCGGCCCTTACCTCGTCCGGCAGTTCCCCGGCGCGGCGGCCTTCATGGTCGCCTACGGCATCGAGGACGTGGCGCAGGACGCCGCCACGCGCGTCCTCTTCGGCGACGCGCCCGCGCGCGGCCGTTTGCCCGTCACCGTGCCCGGACTCTTCCAAGCCGGCGCGGGGATACAGACCGGGGCGAAGTAGTATTCGAGAATTTCAAACGTGGCTGCCCTACCGCCGGAACGTCTTCATCGAGGTGTGATGAGAGGGCTTTTGCTTTTCATCCTCGCGCCCCTCCTGGCCGCGCCGGCGGCGCCCGCGCTCCGCCGCGTAAAGACGCCTGGACGAAGGACGCCATGCACGGCCTGACCTTTACGTCGAGGACGGGCAGGTCGGTACCAACCTCGGCGGCGGGCGGGTCGGTGCCGCACGGCGGCGCCGTATCACAACACCCCACCCACTACCGCGGTTGGTACTGACCGCTGTGGCGCCGCACCCGCTTGCAAACTGCTCCAGACGGAGGCGGGCCGGGAAGCTACGGCGCTTGTCTTCGGGAAGCCGTCGCGAAATCTGTTACCCCGTAGCCCTTTTGCGTGCGACAACAGATTCCGAACAAGTCACCTTCGATAGTATGTACGGCCCGGTTGGCGGGGTCGTTGTTTCCGCTCTTATTTGCGTAACCCGTGACCCAGTTCGACCAAGCCGCGCTCCCTTTACGGTAGCGTATGTCTATTATGCCTTGGCCGGGCATGTTGACCAGCTCAATCTCGGTTATTCCGCCGCCCCCACCCCTCAACGGCAAAAGTTTTTCGATACCTTTTTCCGGCGAGTGGACTACGGAGAAGTCGGTGATTTTTTTGGTGTCGTTGATGTCGATGTACAGGTCGTCAAAGTCGTTGGTTTGCTCCCAGCGGAAGAGGGTGATGCCGGTGAAGTCTTTCCGCGTCGTCAAGTCCTCTATCGCCTTGATGGGGCCGCGCCTTGTACTGTCCCAGTTGATGTAGTCGAGGGAAATGAAGTTCGGGTAGCGCCCGAAGGAGGCGAACATAAAAGCTTCGGCGTGTTTTTTAATCAAGCTGTCTTCGTTGCGATCCCACTCGCTCCCGCCGGGGGTGTCGCCGAAATGGTTCATGAAGGTCAGTGCTTTTCCGAAGGGGAGGGTGCCGTCCCGTAAATCCACCCACGTCGGTATTTTGAGGGACTTGTCTCCGTACTCGTTCTCGAAGATTAGTTCCCACATCGAGGGGAACAGAAACTGATACCCTTCGTCGGGCTCTCTTTCGACAAAAGCAAAAAGGCGCTGATTATCTTTGACCAACTGCTTCAGCGACTTCCCCACCATGGCTTGCACTTGCGACGCCCGATCCGGCACAAAGCCGGTGACTCCCTTGAGCGAATCGTGGAGCGAGACCAACGCGGTCGTCGGGGACTTGTCCGTAGGGCCGGTCAAATAACTCTCGAAGAACAGGGTGACGATCTGGTCGGTATTCTTCTTGAGCCACGCGTCCAACTCGGCCCGTATTTTCGTCCATATAGTGCGGCTCGCTATGTTGCCGTGCCCGTGTTGCAGGTGGAGCGACGCCACGTCGTCCCCGTATACGTCGAGCGCAAATCCCCTGACTCCGTAGTCGAGCAGTTCGGTTATAGTTTTGCACTGGTTCGGGGCAACTTCGGTGTTCCAGGCGTTGTGGGCAACCAGCCAACGCTGATCCTTGAATGTCCCGTCCTAGTTATTCAACATTTTTCATCTTCTCCTTGTTCCGCGAGTTTTGCTGAAGACTGATGACTTCCAGCCGTGCCTCCGTGTCTCCGTGGTGAATTTTACTCCCCGCACGTCGGTTGGTAATCAGAAACTAAGGCCGCGCCGCGCCGCGCTCCCGGCTCTCGTCCTTAAACTCCTACTTGCGACTGTATCCAGGCCCGCGCAGGGGGCGGCCGGCGTTGGCGTTCGTGCGCCGGCCCGCGTCAACTTCGATTTGGCCGTTGACGACGACGTACTGGATGCCTTCGGGGTACTGGTTCGGCTGGTCGAAGGTGGCGAGGTCGCGGACGCGCGCGGGGTCGAAGACGGTGATGTCGGCGTAGGCGCCCGCGCGGAGCACGCCGCGGTCTCGGAGGCCGACGCGCGCCGCCGGCTGCCCCGTCATCTTGTGCACGGCCTGTTCGAGCGTAAGCAGGTGCTCGTCGCGCACGTAGCGCGCGAGGATGCGCGGGTAGGAGCCCCAGCCGCGCGGGTGCGACTTCGAGCCCGAGAGCGGGCCGTCCGCCGCGCGCGCGCCGCTGTCGGTGCAGATGCTGACGAACGGCTCGCGCAGCGCCGCGCGCAGGTCGTCCTCGTTCATCATGAAGTAGATGGCGCCGGTCTGCCCGCGGTCGGCGACGACGATGTCGAAGAGCGCGTCCAGCTCGTCCTTGCCCTGCTCCTTCGCAATCTCCGAGACGCGCTTCCCCTGCAAGCCCTCAAGCTCGCGGTTGACGACCGAGCCGATGAGCACGCCCGAGCCGCCGCCGCTCCCGAGGTAGATGTTCTCCCACTCGTTCGAGTCCTTCAGGATGTCCGCCTTAATTCGCGCGCGAGTCTCCGGGTCGCGCAGCCGCGCGACCATCTTCTCGGTTCCGCCTTCGATAGCCCACGGCGGAAGACACGCCGAAAGAGATGTGGAAGCGGCGGTGTAAGGATACACGTCGGCCGTCACGTCCAACCCGCGGGCGCGCGCCGCGCGTATCTTGGCGAGCACCTGCGGCATGCGCCCCCAGTTCTTACGGTAGGCCGCCTTGAGGTGCCAGATTTCGGCGGGGATGTTTGCGCGCCGCGCGATCTCGAAGACCTCCGCGAGCGAGGCGTCGAGGGCGTTGGCCTCGCTGCGCTGGTGCGTGGCGTAGATGCCGCCGTAGCGGCGCGCGACCTTCGCCAGCTCGACGATCTCGTCGGTCTTGGCGAAGCGCGCGGGCACGTATTGAAGGGAAGTGGAGAGGCCGAGCGCGCCGTCCTCCATCGCTTCGGCCACGAGCTTCTTCATCTGTTCCAGTTCGTCGGGCGTCGGGTCGCGGTTGTCGAAGCCGACGACGTAGGCGCGCACCTGCGTCGCGCCGACGAAGGTGGCGAGGTTGACGCCCGCGCCCTGTAAGTCGAGGCGCCGGAAGTATTCGTGGAGCGTGCGCCAGTCAACGTCGAGTTTGTAGCGGCGGTTGAAGGGTTCGTCCTCCTTGAGGGTGCGCTCGTTGACGGGCGCGATGGAGCCGCCCTCGCCCGTGACCTCGGTCGTCACGCCCATCATCACCTTGCTCATCGCGCGCGGGTCGATCAGGACGTACTGCTCCGACTGCCCGAGCATGTCTATGAAGCCGGGCGCGACGACCATGCCGTCGGCGTCGATGGTGCGCTTCGCGCGGGCGTCGGCGGGGATTGCCCCGACGCGCACGACGCGGTCGCCGCGCACGCCCACGTCGGCCTTGAAGGCGCGGCGACCCGTCCCGTCCACGACGCGGCCGCCTCTGATGACGAGGTCGTACTCGGCCTGGGGCGCGGCCGTTCGTCTCCTCCTTTGCGCGGAGGAGGTTGACGCGACGAGACAGGCGACGACGAGCAGGGCGCTGGCTAACTTCAAAAGGGCGTGCATGGGCGGGGTTCTCCCGAAAGTTGCTGAGACGGCGGGGGCGATTATAATCAGCGCGGTAGTTTTCCGAGAGATAAAATTTAAGGGCCGGGGAAGAGGAGTTTCTTGAAGAGAGAAGGCGGGGTCACGCTCGGCGAGCTGGCGCGGGCCGTGGGCGGGGAGCTTGATGGAGACGCCGAGGCGCGCGTCCTGGACGTGACGCACGACTCGCGGCAGGCGGGGGCGGGCTGGCTCTTCGTCGCCATCCGCGGGGAGAAGGCGGACGGCAACCGCTTCGTCCGAGACGTCGGGCAGAGGGGCGCGGCCGGCGTCGTCTCGGAGCTTGAGCGGCCGGCGGACTTTCGCGGCGGTTGGATTCGCGTCGCGGAGGCGCGGCCGGCGCTCGCGCTCGCCGCGGCGGAAGTCCACGGGCATCCGTCGCGCGAGCTGAAGCTGGTCGGCATCACGGGGACGAACGGGAAGACGACGACGGCTTACCTCGTCGCGTCGGTCGCCGAGGCGGCCGGGGTGACGACCGCGCTCGTCAGCACGGTCGAGTACCGCGTAGCGGGCGAGCGCCAGCCGGCGCTGCACACGACGCCGGAGGCGAGCGACGTGGAGCGTCTGCTGCGCCGCGCGGTGGACGCGGGTTGCAGCGTGGCGGTGATGGAGGCTTCGTCACAGGCGCTCGACCTGCACCGCTGCGACGCCCTGCGCTTCGAGGTCGCGGCCTTCACCAACCTGACGCGCGACCACCTCGATTACCACGGCACGATGGAAGAGTATTTCAAAGCCAAGCGCAAGCTCTTCGACGGCTCGTTGGGCGAGTCGCCGCGCGCGGCGGTCGTCAACGTGGATGACGAGTACGGGGCGCGGCTCTACGAAGCGCTGAAGGCGGCGGGGCGGCGCGTGCTCCGTTACGCTTTAGATAAAGAGGCGGAGGTGACGGCGCGGGGCGTCGAGTTCTCGTTGGGCGGGACTCGCCTGACGCTCAGGACGCCGGACGGGGAGAGGGAGATTCTTTCGCCGCTCGTCGGGCGGCCGCACGTCTACAACATCCTGACGGCCGCGGGGTGCGCGCACGCGCTCGGGCTGGGCCTGGAAGAGACGGCCGCGGCGCTCGCGACGTGCGGCGGCGCGCCCGGCCGCTTCGAGCGCGTCGCGCACGCGGGCGACTTCGCCGTCGTCGTCGATTACGCGCACACGGACGACGCGCTACGCAACGTCCTGCGCACGGCGCGCGACGTGGGCCGCGGCCGCGTCATCACCGTCTTCGGCTGCGGCGGCGACCGCGACCGCACGAAGCGCGCGCCGATGGGCGAGGCCGCCGCGAGTTTAAGTGATGTCGTCATCGCCACCTCCGACAACCCGCGCGCCGAAGAGCCGGAGGCGATCCTGCGCGACGTGGAAGAAGGTTTGAAGTCTTCGGGACGGCCTTACCTGAAGCTCGTTGACCGCCGCGAGGCGATACACCGCGCGGTCAAGGAAGCGAAGGCCGGCGACATCGTCGTCATCGCGGGCAAGGGGCACGAGGACTACCAGATCGTCGGCACGGAGAAGCGCCACTTCGACGACCGCGAGGTCGCGCGCGAGGCGCTGGCAGAAAGAGACGAGCAGAAGGAGACCAATGCATGAAAGTCATCGTCACGGGTTCGACCGGCCTTGTGGGCCGCGCGCTGGTTCGCTCGCTGCTCGCGGACGGGCACGAGGTGACGCGGCTGGTGCGCGGCGACGCGCAGGGCTTTAAGGCGCCGGGCACCGCCGCGGTGCATTGGAACCCGGCGCGCGGGGAGATCGACGCGCAGGCGCTCGAAGGGCACGACGCGGCCGTCCACCTCGCGGGCGAGAACGTCGGCGAGGGGCGTTGGGACGAGGAGAAGAAGCGGCGCATTCTCGAAAGCCGCGTGAAGGGGACGACCCTTCTGGCGGGGGCGCTGGCGGGGTTGAGCGCGAAGCCGCGGGTGCTGGTCTCGGCGTCGGCCACGGGCTTTTACGGCGACCGCGGGGAGGAGATTCTGCGGGAGGAGAGCGCTTCGGGCTCGGACTTTTTGAGCGAGGTCTGCCGCGAGTGGGAGAAGGCGACGCTTCAGGCGAGCCAGGCCGGCATCCGCGTCGTGCACCTGCGCATCGGGGTGGTGCTGGCCGGCGAGGGCGGGGCCTTGCAGAAGATGCTCACGCCCTTCAAGCTCGGGCTGGGCGGGAAGGTCGGGAGCGGGACGCAGTACATGAGCTGGATCACGCTCGAAGATTTAATCGGCGTCATCCGCCGCGCCGTCGAGGACGAGTCGCTGCGCGGGCCGGTCAACGTGGTCGCGCCGCAGCAGGTGACGAACGGGGAGTTCACGAAGGCACTCGGGCACGTGCTCGGGAGGCCGACCGTCTTCGCGGTGCCCGCCTTCGCCGCGCGGCTCGCGTTCGGCGAGACGGCCGACGCGCTCCTGCTCGCCAGCACGCGCGTCGAGCCCGCGCGGCTCAAAGAGATTGGTTATCAGTTCAAGCACGCGGAGATCGAGGAGGCGCTGCGTTCGGTGTTGGGGAAGTGATTCAACTCTCTTCCGGTGGTTCGTTGACGACCACTTCACGCCCGCGGAAGAAGAAGTAGTAGACGGGGAAGCCGAGGCCGATGAGGATGAGGCCGAAGATGGCTTCGGACGGCGCCGCCCAGAAGGTGTTGACGAGCAGGAAGCCCGTGACGAGCAGGAAGAGAATCGGCACGACGGGGTAGCCCCACGCCTTGTACGGCCGCGCGGCGTGCGGCTGCCGGCGGCGGAAGACGAAGATCGAGGCCGTGACCAGCCCGTAGAAGATGTAGCTGCCGAAGATGACGTAGTCGGTCAGCTTGTCGAACTTCTGGAGGAGGAGGACGAGCGCGCAGGCCCACAACCCCTGCGCGAGCACGGCGCGGACGGGCACGCGCGTCACCTCCGAAATCTTCGAGAGCCTTTCCCAGAAGAGCCCGTCGCGCGCCATCGCGTAAGGCACGCGCGCGCCCGTCAGCACCGAGGTGTGGAGCGTGCCGACCGAAGAGGCCATCAGCGCCGCCGCCACGAGCCCGGCGACGAGCGACTTGGCCGAAGCGCTGAAAGGCGCCATGAAGGAGTTCGTCACCTCGGCCGCGACCGAGGAGTTGGCCGAGACGCTAGCCACGGCCGTCGGCGGCAGCGCGTAGAAGTACGCGGCGTTGATGAAGACGTAGAGGAGCATGATGAGGATCGTGCCGCCGATGAGCGCGAGCGGGATGTTGCGCTGCGGCTCTTTGATTTCGCCCGCGACGAACGTCAGGTTGTTCCAGCCGTCGTAGCCCCAGAGCGCGCCGAGCATCGCCGCCCCGAAGCCGGCCACGCCGAACATCGCGCCCGGGCTCACGCCCTCGCACACGCCGCCCGCGTTCGCCAGGGCGAAGTTGCCCCAACTGCCCTGCGCCAGCAGGAACGCGCCGAGCCCGACGCCGAGAACGAGGCCGACCTTGACGAGCGTGAGCGCCGTCGCGACCCAGCCGCTCACCTTGACCGCGGCGCAGTTGAGGAGCGTGATGACGGCGATGACGAGTACCGCCGTCAACTGGACGCCGAAACTGCTCAGGCCCTCGACCCTCCTGCCCGAGAGGTCGTTGAGCGAGTTGGCGAAGATGAGCGCGACCGAAGCCTGCGAGCCCGTCTTGGCGATCAGGATTTGCATCCACCCGCTCAGGAAGCCCGCGCCGCGGCCGTACGCCTCGCGCATGAAGACGTACTCGCCGCCCGCGCGCGGCATCATCGCCGCCAGCTCCGCGTAGGTGAGCGCGCCCGCCAGGCTCAAGAGGCCCGCCACGACCCACACGGTCAGAACCCTCCCCGGCGTCCCCACGTTGCACGTCATCACGCGCGCCTTCAGAAACACGCCCGTTCCGATGACGTTGCCCATGATGATCGACACGGCCGCCACGAGCCCGAGCCCGCGCACCAGCGTGACGTTATGCTGTTCGGCTTTTGACATAATGGAAGTTCAAGGGCGCGGGCCGTCAACGGCCGTGTATCGTGTAGCTCGCCACGCGCCACGCGCCGCCCTCCGGCTTCAGGATGACGATCTCCTCGGCAGACTTTATCTTCTCGAAAGAACTCTCGAAGCTCACCGCGACAGTCCCGGCGTCAGGGTCGGAGTAGTCCACGCCCTTGAGTCTGCGCGCCTTGAGCTTGCCGACCTTGCCGAGGAACTGCCCCATCGTAGACTGCCACCGCCCCGGGTCGAACTTTGCCTTCAGCTCGGCCGAGAGCGCTTCATGGCTTTCCGCAAGGCGGCGTGCGTCCAACAACCGCAGCCAGACTTCGGTCAGTCGCAAAAGGGTGGCCGCGTCCGCCTCGGAGACGCGCCGCCCCACCCATTCGCGGACGACCGCCTGCGCGATATCGTCGGCGGCCGTGGCGATGAACTTCTGCGCGCCCTCGGACTCGTCGGCGTTGACCTGGACGGCCGCGGATATTTTGAGGCTCGGGTAGTAGCGCACGTCGGAGAGGTAACCGGGGAACTCGCCGTCGTGGCCGTAAGCCTTTCCCAACGTGGTCTGGTAAATCTGTGTGCCGAGGCCGTAGTTCTGCCCCTCGCCCGACGCCGCGCCCCGCTGCATCTCTGCGAGCGTCTCGGGCCGCAGCACCTGGCCGCCGTAGAGCGCGTGCGCCCAGCGCGCGAGGTCTTCGGCCGTGGAGGCGAAGCCGCCGCCCGCCCACTCCCACTGCGGGTTGATCGTGAAGCGGCCTCCGACGATGATGGGCTTACCCTTGAAATAACCGTTGGCGACGCCCGGCAGCGACGGCGCGTCCGACGGGATGGTCGCGTCGAGACGCAGCGGCCTCAGGATTCGCTCCGCGACCAGCTCGTAGAGGGGCCTCCCCGCAGCCTTCTCGACGGCGAGGCCGGCGAGGATGTAGTTCGTGTCCGAGTAGTAAAAGCCCCCGCCCGCGGGGAAGAGCGGACGCTTGCCGAGGACATACGCGAGCAACTCCTCGTGCCTGAGATCGTTCGCGGAGTTATTGAAGAGCGCCTTGAGGAAGCCCGAGTTCTCGACGTGGTTGGGGATGCCGCTCGAATGGTTGAGCAGCACCCTGAGCGTCAACTCGCCCGAGTTCGGCAGGCGCGCGAACCACTTCTCGCCGCCGAGCAGGCGCTCAAGTTTGTCGTCGAGCGAGAGCTTCCCCTCTTGAGCCAGTTGGAGCGCGACGGCCGCCACGAAGGTCTTCCCCACGCTCCCGGCGGGCATCCTGTCAGACGGCCTGAGCGGCGTCTTCGCTTCGAGGTCGGAGAGCCCCGTCGCGACTGAGGCCGAGCGCCCGTCGGGCAGGACGAACCCGGCGGTCGCGCCCGGAAACTTCCAACGCGCGCTCGCCTCGTCGAGTCCGGCCTGAACCGCGCGCACGACGCGCGCGAGTCGCTCGCCGTCGTCCTGCGGCGCGGCCGTCTGCGCGGACACGCGGGCGGCGTGCGCGAAGAGCAGCGCTGCCAGAATCAGAGTGCTGCGGGCGCTCATGTGGGGCCGTTCCTACCAGACCTCGTTCGTCAAAAGGTCTTCGTACGTGTCGCGGCGGCGGATGAGTTCGGGGCGGCCGTCTGCGCGGACGAGGACGACGGCGGGGAGCGGGCGGCCGTTGTAGGGGAACATCTGCGCGATGGTGTAGGCGCCGGTGTTGAGGAGCGCGAGCAGCTCGCCCGGTTGCACATGCTCGGGGAGCTTGCGGTAGTCGGGGAGGCGGCCTTCGCGCTCGATGTCGAAGTAGACGTCGCCGGAGTCGCAGAGCGGGCCGGCGACCTTGTAGGGCTCTTCGGCCGCGGCGTCGGCGCGCGAGGCGGAGACGACGTGGTAGTACCACTTGTAAGTGGTCATCGAGAGCAGGAGGTTGAAGCCGGCGTCGGTGAGGAGCCACACGTCGCCCGTCTCGGGCCGGCGCTTGATGTTGCGCACGGTGGTGAGCAGCGTGCCGGCGTCGGCGATGACGCTGCGGCCCGGCTCTAAAAGAATCGTGACGCGTTCGAGCAGGTGCTCGGCGGAGGCATTACGCGCCGAGTCGCGCGCCACCCGGAGCGCGGCCGAGAGCACGTCCGAGGGTTCAAGCTCGGCGCCCAGCATCTCGCGCTCGCCCTCTGGCAGCTCGTCTGCCTGCGAGCGGTCGCGCAGGTAGTTGACGGGGATGCCGCCGCCGAGGTTGATGTGTTCGAGCGCGTGGCCCGACTCCTCGTGGACGGCCTTCAGGTGCTCCCACATCGTCTTGAAGGCCGCGGCGAAGGGCTCCACGTCGGGCGTCTGCGAGCCGACGTGGATGTGTATGCCCGAGACGTGGAGCAGCTCGGGCGAGCGCAGCGCGCGGCGGAAGGCGTCGAGGACTTCGGAAGAGGTGATGCCGAACTTCGAGGTCATGAGGGCCGTCTGAAGCCCGAGGTGCGAGCGCGTGCCGATCTCGGGGACGAGGCGGAGCGCGACGCGGGCGCGCTTGCCGAGCGCCCGCGCGCGTGCTTCAATCAGCTCGATCTCGTAAGTGGAATCGACGTTGATGGAGTAGATGCCGGCGCCTATCGCTTCGTCAATCTCCTGCGGGGTCTTGCTCGTGCCGTTGAAGATGAGCTGGTCGGGGCGGAAGCCGGCGCGCAGCGCCTTGAACAGCTCGCCGCCGCTGTTGACCTCGCAGTCGATCCCGCTGTCGCGGACGACGCCGAGCAGCCCCATCGTCGAGTTGGCCTTCGAGGCGTAGAAGAAGCGGACGGGGTGGGCGACGCCTTCGGCCGCCTTTTTAAGCCTCCCGACGTTCGAGCGGACGCGCCGCTCGGAGAAGACGAAGAGGGGCGTGTCGAACTCGCGCGCGAGCGCGGCCGAGTCGGCGCCGTCGATGAAGAGGCGCCCTTCGCGCGCTTCGAGGTAACCGGGGATCGCCCACGCCGGGGCGACCGTCGTCTCTGGCATCTGCTCTCTACTCCGTCCGAAAAAAGTTGTCCGCGGTGAGTGTTCGAAGATAGTCCGTGGGTCGGCGAGCGTCAAGCACGCGCAATCATGACGACTGAAGTCCGAGACGTACAGACCGAATCCGCGGGCGAACTCGACTGGGCGCGCGTGCGCGCGGAGTTCCCCGTCACGGAGACTTACGCCTACCTTAACAGCGCGGGCGCCGGGCCGGTCTCGCGCCGCACGAGTGAGGTGGCGGCGCAGTTCTACCGGGAGACGTTGGAGTCGGGCGACCGCCTCTGGGAGCACTGGCTCGCGCGGCGCGAGCGGGCGCGGGCGGACGTGGCGCGGCTCATCAACGCCGAGCCCGAGGAGATTGCCTTCACGACGAACACTTCGTCGGGCATGAACCTCGTCGTGGACGCGCTCGAAGGCGCGGGCCGCGTCGTCTCGTGCGAGCTTGAGTTTCCAGTGACGACAATCCCCTGGCTCCACCGCGGCGCGCGCGTCCGCATGGTCGAGGCGCGCGGCGGCGTCGTGCGCGTGGAGGACGTGCTCGGGGCCGCGGGCGACGAAAGGTCAATCATCTGCCTGAGCCACGTCCAATACTCCAACGGCCTGCGCACGCCCATTGAGGAGGTGGGCGAGCGGAAGGGAAGCCACCTCTTCGTCGTCAACGCGGCGCAGTCGGCGGGCGTCTTCCCCATCGACGTGAAGCGGATGAAGATCGACGCGCTCTGCTCGACGGGGCACAAGTGGATGTTGGCCGGGTACGGCTCTGGGTTCGTCTACCTCTCGCGCGAGCTGCTCGGGAAGACGCGGCCGCGCGCCGTCAGTTGGCTGAGCGTCGAAGACCCGTTCGCGATGCGGAACGACTCCTACAAGCTGCGACCCGACGCCGCCGCGCGCGCCGAGACGGGCTGCCCGCACTTCGCAGGCATCTTCGCGCTCGGCGAGGCCGCACGGCGTCTGCTCGAACTCGGGGTTGAAAACGCCGAGCGGCGCGCCCTCGCGCTCAACCGGAACATGACTGAAAGTTTGAGGGCCGCCGGCTGGGAAGTCCTCTCGCCGCTCGCGGACGAACGCCTCCGCTCGGCCGAGACGCTCGTCCGCGCCGCCGACCCGGCCCGCACGGTCAAACACCTCGCCCGCCAACGCGTCGCCGTCACCATCAAACCCGAAGGCTTCCGCGCCGCCACGCACTACTTCAACGACGCCTCCGACATCGCCCGCCTCGTCTCCGCCCTCGACGAAATGCGCAACACAGGGTAATGGTTCAGTTTGAAATCTGAATCCGAAAAGAGAGAAGGCGGGGAGTCCGACTCCCCGCCTTCTTCCCTTTCAAGGGCGATTGTTAGGTGTGTGTTAAAAACTACTTCTTTCTATCCCGCTTGATATCTAAAACTAGCCTGATAAAGCTAACCACTAACCCTATTAAAGGAATGTATTTCAATGTGGCCCTCCTCTCTGTCTTAGTTAAGCCCTTGAAAAGGAAGGCGGGCGCATAATAGATCAGGGGCGTTAGCTGTGTAAAGACTTATCTTTTGGTACGACAGGGGGGGGATTTGACAGGCGTAAGGCTGTTGGGTATCTTTACTCACGTCCTTAGATACCCGGTTAATGCGCGAGTAGCTCAATGGTAGAGCATCGGCTTCCCAAGCCGAGGGTTGCGGGTTCGAGCCCCGTCTCGCGCTTCGTTTTCAATGACTGAAAGGCGCCATTCCGGCGCCTTTTCCTTTTACAAGTAAACGTCGCGCGCGGTGTTATACTCGGCACCGCATGGCGCCCCGCGGGGCACTCAGTTTCCGGAGGTGTGAGGCCGTGGCCGAGACGAAGAGCTGGACTGTCATCTGCCCGTGCTGCGAGGCGGCCATCGTCGTGGACGCGCAGACGGGCGTCATCATCTCGCACGAGGAGAAGGCGAAGCCGCTCGCCTCCTTCGAGGAGATGGCGAAGGAGATGGAGCGCAAGAAGAATCTGCGCGAGCAGGTCTTCTCGCAGGAGCTGGGCTCTGTGAAAGACCGCGAGCGCCTCCTCGAAGAGAAGTTCAAGGAGGCGATGAAGCGCGCCGAGAAGGACAAGGATAAGGACACGCCCTACCGCAACCCGCTCGACTACGACTGATGAGACGGGCGGCGCGCCTCGGCCTCCGCGAGCCAGCCGCGGCGCAGCTCCGAGTCGGGGACGCTGGAGAGGTAGGGCTTGAGGTCGAGGACGGGCGTGCCTTCGAGCATGTCGAGCCCGGCGACCCTCAGACGCCGCCCCTCGCGCCCGAGCAGCCGGACGACCGTCAGGCCGAGCGGGTTGGGCCGGCGCGGCGAGCGCGTGGCGAAGACGCCGTGCGGGCGCGTGTCGGTCGGCGGCACGCCCGTCAGCTCAAACCCTTCGGCGCGGTCGAAGACCCAGATGACGAAGAGGTGCGAGAAGCCCTCCACGTCGAGCAGGCCCTCCTCGAACTCCTCAAGAATCTCGATCAAGCCTTCCGCCTCGTGCCGCGCGCCGCAGCCCTTCGGGACTTGCGAGCTGTCCGTGTACGGGCTGCGGATAAAACCGACGGGTCGCATCGTGAACATACCGACGACCACCTATGCTGAAGAGGCTGGCGCGTGCTTACCTGAAGACGCGCTCCATCTCGAAGTCGATGTAACGGTTGAGGTAGACCTGATACCCGTCTCTGAACGTGACGCGGCAGGTGCATAGGAAGGGGCCGTAGGCCGAGGTCGAGATGCCGACGAGCCCACCCGCGTTCGGCACTTTGAAGACCTTGCTCCCCCAGTAAGGCCCGAGGAAAAACTCCGCCGCGGTCACGTCGCTCAAATCTTTGAGGTTGTCGTAGGGGCTTCTCACGAGGTAGATGAAGACATCGAACTTCTGCCCCTTCACCTTGGAAGGGGTAATGACGTGGGCTAGAAAGACGCGCCGGGTCTCTTGATAGGTGCCTTCGCGGTTCTCGTTCCAAACCCGCGCCAACTTGTCCCGCGCGCCCGCGAGACTCTCGTCGTAGCCCTCCCGAGGCGTCGGAAGCAGGTACTCAGCTGGTGCCGCCGCCGCCGCGCTAAAATAGTCGTCGCGCGCCGCCGCGGCCGAAGCTCTTTTTTTCGAGCCGCCGACCTTAGCGCCCCCCTTGCGCCCGCTCTTCCTCGAAGGCCCCACCTTCTTCAGTCCCTTAATGCCAGCCTTCCTGTCATAGCTTGGCGGCTCGGGGGCCGGGGGGCTGACGTGTTTCATCTTCTGAACAGAAAAGTATCTCCCGAGGTCAGCCGCGACCATCGCCGCCAGTTCGTATTCGGTCGAAAAGGTCTCGCAGATGTGATCCGATTTCAGCCTCTGTTTGAACCGGCGTAGTCTTACTTCAGACGCGCCCTTATCGAAGTTGGCAGGCTTCCACGCTGCCTCGTCGCTCACCAGGTAGATGAAGCGGGGCAGTCCCGCCAGCGTCGCCGCCTCGTATTCAAGTTCGGTGATCGACTTGGTCTCGCCCTTCGGGACGAAGCCGTACCTGTGAGCGTAGATGCCGACGAAGACGTCGCTCTCGTCCCGTATCACGCGCACGCACTCCTCCAGCGGGCGCTCGTCGCGGGCGCCAAAGCGCTCCATCGACTTGTCGGCCCCGCCGAGGCGCTGGATGAACTTGATAACCTCTTTGCGGAACTCCTTGAGGTCTACGTAGGTGGAGGAGATGAAGACTCTGTGTTCCATATGCCTTTGCGCGGAAGGCGCCGGCGGCGTGCGGGCGGTTCAGGCGCCGGCGGCCTTCTCGGCGGGGCGCCAGCGGAGGACGGGCTTGCGGGCGGCGGCGGCCTCGTCGAGCCGGCCGACGCGCGTGGTGTGCGGGGCGTCGAGCACCGTCTGTGCGTCCTCGACGGCCTCGCGCGCGATCTCCTTCATGGCATCCACGAACTGCTGAAGCTCCGCGCGCCCGACCGACTCGGTCGGCTCAATCAACATCGCGCCCTGCACGATGAGCGGGAAGTAGATCGTCATCGGGTGGAAGCCGTAGTCGATGAGCCGCTTCGCGATGTCGAGCGTGTGAACCCCTTTGCGCGTCTGCCGCTTGTCGGTGAAGAGGCACTCGTGCATCGGCGGCGAGTCGAAGGGGCGGTCGAAGGTTTCGGCCAGCCCCTGCGCAATGTAGCGCGCGTTCAGGACGGCCGCCTCGGTCGCCTCGCGCAGCCCGTCGTGGCCGTGCGTCAGGATGTACGCGAGCGCGCGCAGGTGCATCCCGAAGTTGCCGTAGAAAGCCTTGACGCGCCCGATAGACTGCGGCCGTTCGGAGTCTAGTTTGTAAGCGGCGGCGCCCGTCTTGACGACGCGCGGGACGGGCAGGAACGGCTCAAGCTCGGCGGTGCAGCAGCAGGGGCCGGAGCCGGGGCCGCCGCCGCCGTGCGGGGTCGAGAAAGTCTTGTGCAAATTGAGGTGAATCACGTCCACGCCCATGTCGCCGGGGCGCGCGACGCCGACCAGCGCGTTCATGTTCGCGCCGTCCATGTAGACGAGCCCGCCCGCCCCGTGGACGATGTCGCAAATCTCCCTGATGTTGCGCTCGAAGATGCCGCACGTGTTCGGGTTGGTCAGCATCAGGCCGGCCACCTCGCCCGCGGCGCACAGCTCGCGCAGGTGTTCGAGGTCGGTCAAGCCCTCGCTGGTCGAGCGGATGGTCTTGACCGTGAAGCCCGAGAGGTGCGCCGAGGCGGGGTTCGTCCCGTGCGCCGAGTCTGGGATGAGCATCAGCTTGCGGCGCTGCGCCTCGTCCGAGGTCGTGCCGTCGCGCGCGTCGAGGGCGGCGCGGATCATCATCACGCCGGTCATCTCGCCGTGCGCGCCCGCGGCCGGTTGCAGGGAGACGCCGGGCAGGCCGGTGATTTCGGCGAGGTGCTGCTGCAACTCGTACATCACCTGGAGTGCGCCCTGCGCGTCCTCTTCGGGCGCGAGCGGGTGGAGATTGGCGAAGCCGGGGATGCGCGCGACCTTTTCATTCAGCCGCGAGTTGTACTTCATCGTGCAGGAGCCGAGCGGGTAGAGGCCGAGGTCGATGTTGTAGTTCCACGTCGAGATGCGCGTGAAGTGTCGCACCACGTCGGGCTCGGACAGCTCGGGGACGCCTTCGAGGTCGTCTTCGCGGCGCAGCTCGGCCGGGAGCAGCTCGTCCGGCGAGGTCTCCTCCACGTCGAGCGCGGGCAGGCGGTAGCCGCGCCGACCCGTCTGCGAGCGCTCGAAGACGAGCGCCTCGTTCTGCGTGACGTGCGTTGTCGCTTTCGTGATGGTCATGAAGCTTTGAGCCCTTCGACGAGGGCGTCGATGTCCGCGCGCCTGTTCGTCTCGGTGACGCAGACGAGGAAGTCGTTCGGCCGGTCGGGGGAGTAGCGCGAAAGCGCGAGCCCGCCCGTCACGTTGTGGCTCTCGGCCAGGCGGCGCAGGAGCGAGGCGGCGTCAGAAGGAGCGCGGACGACGAACTCGTTGAAGACGGGCGCGGAGTGGGGGAGCGAGAAGCCCTCAATCGCCGAAATCTGCCTCCGCGCGTAGGCGGCCTTCTGCGCGCACTGCTCGGCGACCTCTTGCAGGCCGCGGCGCCCGAGCGTCGTCATGTAAATCGTCGCGGCCAGCGCGATGAGCCCCTCGTTCGTGCAGATGTTCGACGTGGCCTTCTCGCGCCGGATGTGCTGCTCGCGCGTGGCGAGCGTGAGCACGAAGCCGCGGCGCCCCTCCTTGTCGTAGGCGACGCCGGCGAGGCGGCCCGGAATCTGCCGCGCGTACTTCTCGCGCGTGGCGAAGAGGCCGACGTACGGGCCGCCGAAAGAGACGGGCACGCCGAACGACTGCCCCTCGGCGACGACGATGTCCGCCCCGCACGCGCCGGGCGAGCGCAGCAGCCCGAGCGACGCGGCCTCCGTCACGACGACGACGAGCAGCGCCCCCGCCGCGTGTACCTGCTCGGCGAAAGACTTCAGCTCTTCCACGCAGCCGAAGAAGTTCGGCGACTGGACGACGACCGCGGCCACGTCCTTCTCAAGCGCCGAAGGGTCGAGCGTGGTGCGGCCGCTCGCCTCGTCAACTTCTAACCTGCCAAGTTCAATCCCCGCGTGCGCGACGTAGGTCTCGGCGACTTGCAGGTATTCCGGATGCACGGCGGCCGAGACGAGCACGCGCGAGCGGCGGGTGACGCGCTCGGCCATCAAGACGGCCTCGGCCATCGCGGTCGAGCCGTCGTACATCGACGCGTTCGCCACGTCCATGCCCGTCAACTGGCAGACGAGCGTCTGGAACTCGAAGATGGCTTGCAGAGTCCCCTGCGAAATCTCCGGCTGGTAGGGCGTGTAGGCGGTGAAGAACTCGGAGCGCTGGATGAGACTGTCCACGATGGTCGGCGCGTAGTGCGAGTAGGCGCCCGCGCCGAGGAAGCTCGGGCGGCGCGCCGCGGCGTTCTTCGCCGCCATCGACTCGAACAGTTCCAGTAGTTCCGATTCGGCGAGCGCCGCGGGCGTGTCGAGCTGGCGCTTGAGCAGTACGTCCGCGGGGATCGAGTCGAACAGCTCTGCGGCCGAGCCGAGCCCGAGGCCGCGGAGCATCTCCTGCCGCTCTTCCGGCGAGTTAGGGATGTAGCGCACGGCCTTCTCTTACTCCAACGACCCGATGTAGTCCTCGTACTCGGCCGCGGACAAAAGGCTGTCCACCTCGCCGCGGTTCGAGAGCTTGACGCGCAGCATCCAGCCGTCGCCGTACGGGTCTGTGTTGACCTTCTCGGGCTCGTCCGTCAGCGACTCGTTGACCTCCGTGACCTCGCCCGCGACGGGGAGGAACAGCTCGGAGACGGCCTTGACCGACTCGACCGAGCCGAACGTGTCGTGCGCCGCGAAGGTCTCGCCCGACTTCGGCAGCTCGACGTAGACGACATCGCCCAGCGAGTGCTGCGCGTGGTCGGTGATGCCGACCGTGCCCGTCTCGCCCTCGACCCTCAGCCACTCGTGATCCTTGCTGTAGTACAAGCCTTCGGGAACGTTTGCCATGAGTCTCCTTTGATTAGTAGGCAGTAGGCAGATGGCAGTAGGCAGTTAAGAACCTTAATTCGAGCGGTCGAAATTAAACCTTCAACACACGTCACGCGGGGCGGTTGCCTACTGCCATCTGCCTACTGCCTACTTCTTCTCCCTCTTATAAAACGGCACGGGGACGATCTGCGCGGCGACTTTCCGGCCGCGCACGTCTACCTGGATTTCGCGGCCGACGGTCGCGTGCTCGGCGGGGACGTAGGCCATGCCGATGTTCTTCTTGAGGAAAGGCGCGGGGCTGCCGGAGGTGACGTGGCCGGCGCGGGAGCCTTCGACGTACACGTCCTGGCCGTCGCGCGCGATGCCGCGTTCGGTGACCTCGAAGCCGACGAGCTTGCGCGTGACGCCCTCCTCCTTCTGGCGCGCGAGCACGTCGCGCCCCGTGAAGTCGCCCTTGTTGAGCTTCGTGATCCAGCCGAGGTTGGCTTCGAGGAGCGTCGTCTCCTCCGTAATCTCGTGGCCGTAGAGTGCCATCCCTGCTTCGAGCCGCAGGGTGTTGCGCGCCGCGAGCCCGCAGGGCAGCACGCCGTCGGGCTCTCCGTAGCGGCCGGCGTCGAGCATCTTCTGCCACAACGCTTCGGCGTGCTCGGGCGCGGCGTAGACCTCGAAGCCGTCCTCGCCGGTGTAGCCCGTGCGCGAGATGATGGCGTCAACGCCGTCAACTTTGCCTTCGCGGAAGTGGTAATACTTGATCTCTTCGAGCGGCGTCTCGGTGAGCGTCTGAAGTATTGAGAGCGCCGAGGGGCCTTGCAGCGCGATCTGGCAGAAGTCGGCGGAGCGGTTCGTGAGCTGCACGTCCTCTTCGCCGCGGTGCGAGTTGAGCCAGTCCCAGTCCTTCTCCGTGGTCGAGGCGTTGACGACGAGCAGGAGGTGCTCGGGGCCGAAGCGGTAGACGAGCAGGTCGTCCACGACCGTCCCTCGCTCGGTCGTCAGGGCCGTGTAATGCGCCTGTCCGTCAACGAGCTTCGACGCGTCGTTCGAGCAGAGGCGGTTGACGAAGGCGATGGCGCCGGGGCCGCGCACCTCGATCTCGCCCATGTGCGAAACGTCGAAGAGGCCGGCGCGCGTGCGCGTCGCCTGGTGCTCTTCGACCGTGCCGGCCGGGTACTGGACGGGCATGTCCCAGCCGCCGAACTCGACCATGCGGCCGCCCAGGCGGCGGTGCATCGCGTTCAGGGGCGTCTGCTTCAGCGTGGTCGCGCTCACACCTTTTTCCTAAGTCTGCCGGACGAAATGTTAAGTTTATTGAACGAAGCTGAAACCTAACACGCCGCCCGAGAGGCCGTCAAGCGAGTGCCCGTGCGCGGGAAACGGGGCCGCACGCGAGGCCGCGGGGAGGTGCTTCGGCGCCCCGAATCGGTTTAATTTTAGGCCGCGCACGCGCTAGTATAAGGCCCGTGATGAGAACCAGCGTCAACGCGATTCGGGCGAAAAGCCGCCGCCGGAAACTCCCTTCAATCTTAATCTGCATACTGACGACGGTCGCCCTCGGCGCCGTCGCCGTGCGCGCGCAGGAGGGCGACCTGACGGGCAGCGTGGGCGTCTTCATCGAGCCGAAGCGCGGGAGGGAGCCGGCGCCGCGCGAGCGCAACGCGCCGGCCCGCACGGCCCCGCGCCGCGCGAGGACGAAGCCAACCACTGCGAACACTGCTCCGAACACTCCTAACCCGACGAACACGAAGCCTCCGGTGAAGACCACGCCGGCCGTCACCGCCGAGTCGCTCAACGCGCGCGCAGGGGCGGCCATCGAGGCGGGGCGCTTCGCCGACGCGGTCGAGCCTTTGAACCAGGCCCTCAAGCTCAAGCCCGATTACGCCGACGCGCACTACAACCTCGGCGTCGCGCTCGGCGCGCTGGGGCGGCAGGACGAGGCCATCGAGTCCTTCAAGCGCGCCGTCGCCCTCGACCCCGACGACTCGGAGGCGCAGTTCGACCTGGGCGAGGCGCTCTACGCGAAGGGCAGGTACGCCGAGGCGGCCGACGCCTTCGCGCACGTGACGCGCGTCGCGCAGGTGAACGCAGAGGCGTTCGAGAACCTCGGAGACTCTTACCGCGAGCTGAACCGGTTCGCGGAGGCGGCCGCCGCCTACCGGGACGCGGCGCGTTTGAAGCCGGGCGACGCGGAGGTCTTGAAGAAGTACGGCTTCGCGCTCGGGCGCAGCAAGCAGTGGCCCGAGGCCACCGACGCCTTGAAGAAGGCGCTGGCGCTCAAGCCCGACGACGCGGACGTGGCCGTCAACCTCGCGTGGGTCTACAACAACTCGGGGCAGTACCGCCTGTCCATTGAGCTGCTCAAGCCGGTCGTCGCCGCGCACCCGGAGATGACGGCCGCGCTCTTCAACCTCGGCACGGCCTACGGCCACCTCGCGCTGAAGGGGGCGAAGGACGACAAGGAGAGGAAGGCGCTCTTCGCGTCGGCCGTGGAGACGCTCAGCCAGGTCATCCGTCTCAAGCCCGACTGGCCCGAGGCGCACAACAACCTCGGCGTCGCGCTGGGCAGCCTCGGCCGCTTCAAAGAGGCCGTGGCCGCGCACGCGGAGGCCGTCAGGCTCAAGCCCGACTACGCCGGCGCGCTCTTCAACCTCGCCTACGCCTACAGGAAGAGCGGGGACAAGAAGAAGGCTTTGGAGACTTACGAAAAACTCAAGGCCGTCAACCCGGGGATGGCGGAGAGGCTCTACCCGTTGGTGAGGTAAGAAGGCAAAAGGCAAAAGTTAAGAGATAAAGGAAGCGCGGCTCTCATCATTCGTCGATGAGAGCCGCGCCCTTTTTATCTCTTAACTTTTGCCCTTTGCCTTTTGCCTTTTGCCTTCTAATAGCTGTTGTCGGCGACGTTCATCTTCTGGAGGACGAAGACGACGCGCATGGTCTGGGGGCGCCGGTCGAGCGAGGCGGGGACGAAGGCGGGGTTCTTGCGCAGGGCGATCTGGAGGTCTTCGACCATGCGCCGGTTGCGGGGCGGCTCGACCACCTCGGCGAGCGAGGCGGAGCCGTTAGCGTACACGTCGGCGACCACGATCATGTCGTCGTCGTCGGGGTTGCCGTCGCGCGGCGGCACGACCGTCAGCGCGGCCAGCGCGCCGCGGGGGTTGAGCGTCGGCGACTCGGGGCCGAAGGTGTTGGCGCGCACCGCGGCCGCGAGGTCGGGCGCGAGCGGGCGGGTCACGTCGTAGCCGCTGCCGTCGAACCCGGGCACGGGCTGGCCGTTTTCGAGCGCCTGCGCCGCGGCCAGGTTGCGCAGGATGACGAGCTGGTGCTTCAGCGCGCCGAAGACGGCGACGAAGAGGACGGCCGAGTAGACCGCGCCGACCGAGTAGGGCATCAGCCGCGCCGAGAGCCAGCGCGTGGCGCGCTCGACAGGGCTGAGGCGCGGCGCGGCCACGCGCGCGGCGCGCTCGATGATGAGGGCGTCGCGGATGGAGGCGGCCAGATCAGTCGGCGGGGCGGGGCGCGCCATGAGCGAGAGGCCGCGCACGATGGCGCGCGTCTCTTCGAGCTGATGACGGCAGACCGGGCACGCGCCGAGGTGCCCGGCCAGCGCCGCGCCCGCCTCGTGCGAGAGCGCGCCGTCGAGGTACGGCGAGAAAGCCTTCTGGGATTCCGAACACGTCATCATAAAGCAGATGTCAGATGCCGGATGTCAGATGCTAGTTCTAACTGACATCTAGCATCTGACATCTAACATCTCTCCTGGATGGCTGACCGACCCCGGCTGCTCCCTTTCAGAAAGGAAGCAGTTGCGGCGTGCTCGCCCTCGCGCGTGCGCCTCGGGGGCTTGGGGGGCGCGTCCGCCGGGCGGCGGTAGAAGAACGGGGTTGCTGGCCACGTTTTCAAAAACCGCCCGCCGGAATCCCTCCGAAGCCCGCCGGAGCCTTGCGCGGGACTCGCCTGCCTCCGCCGCTTCCTGACCCACATTTGGCACCGGGGTTCTCGGTTGAAGCCGGGGCGGGGCAGCCATCCGGAATTTTTGATTTTTGATTTGCGATTCGAAGGCTGCCCCTCGGGGGCACTAAATCACAAATCGCAAATCAAAAATCAAAATTTACAAAGAGCCTTCGAGCCTGCGTCGCAGCTCGGTGCGGCCCCGGTTGAGCCGCGACTTGACCGTGCCGACGTTGAGGTCGAGCGTCGAGGCGACCTCTTCGTAGCTGAGCCCCTCGATGTCGCGGAGCACGATGACTTCGCGGTAGGGGCGGGAGAGAGACTTGAGCGCGGCGTGCAGCGCCGCCTCGCGCTCGCGCGCCAGCGCCTGCCGCTCGGGGTCGAGACTCTCGTTGCCGGCGAGCCCGGCCGAGAGCGGGGCGTCCGAGCCTTCCGAGACCGGCGCGTCGAGCGAGACCGTCCGGTCGCGGCGGCGTCGCTTCCACCAGCGCCAGCGGTTGCGCGCCTGGTTGACGGCGATGCGGTAGAGCCACGTCCGCAGGTCTGCGTCGCCGCGGAAACTCGAAAGGTGGCGGAACGCTTGCAGGAAGGTCTCCTGCGTCAGGTCGCGCGCCTCCTCCGGGTCTTCCGTCAGGCGGTAGAGCAGGGCGTAGATGTCGCCGTGCCGCTCCTCGACCAGCCGGTTGAAGGCCAGCGCGTCGCCCGCCCGGAGCTTTTCAAGGAACTGTTCTTCGGCCGAGGGGACGAAGCGCGCCTCCGCCGAAGCCGCCGCGTCGGCAGCCCTCTCCAGTTCCGCTTCCATGCGGAGGGCGATTGGCTCTCCGAAGCTCACAAGCGTCCTCCGTCGGCCGGGGAGGGTCTGTCAAAGGGCCTCGCCCCCTTCAACTGACACGTTCGACACCCGCCCGACGGCCTTTGTTCCGAAAAAAGTTTCACGAGGTTAGTTTTAAAGGGCGGCGCGCTCTGTCTGTCCGACAGGATAGCGCCGCGCGCCACAGGCCGGCAACGGAAAATTCTCGATTTGCCCTTGCTTGACATCCCCCTAACCCCCCGTTAGAGTGAGTTTTTGCCTCGAACTCTACTGAGGAGAACGCACCCGACAGTGCGGTCTTGCACCGGATAAAAGCAGTGGCCAGAACGACAAAGAAACGCGCAAAAGAGCTTAAGCACGATAAGTTCCGTGACACGACCTTCGACGCCTACGACCGCCTCTCGCACCGCTTCGAGGGGAAGGGGCGGACGATCCTCTACGCCGTGGGCGGGGCCGTCGCGCTCGTCGCACTCGTCCTCGTCTTCAACTGGTGGCGCGAGCAGCGCGCCGACGCCGCGCGCCTCGCGCTCGGCCAGGCGATCAAGCTCGCCGAGGCGCCCGTCTCGGCCACGCCGCAGCCGGGCCTGACCGGCCCGAGCTTCACGACCGAGAAGGAGCGCGCGCAGAAGGCCGTCGAGGCTTTCCAGAAGGTGCAGAACGACTACGGCTCGCCCTACAAGGAGCTGGCGCGCTACTTCGCCGCGGCCAACCTCCTGACCGTTGACCGGCCGAAGGGGTTGAGCGAGCTGGAAGCCCTCTCGAAGGACGGCGACGCGGAGGTGGCGGCGCGTGCCCGCTTCGCCCTCGCGCAGGCCCAGGAGGCCGACGCGCAGTACGACGCCGCGGCCGCCGGCTACCAGGAGCTTCTGAAGGGCCAGTCCCCGGCCGTCTCGCCGAACGTCGTGAAGCTGCGGCTCGCGTCCGTCTACGAGAAGCAGGGGAAGAAGGACGAGGCGGTCAACCTCCTCTTCCAGATGGTCGAGGCGGCGCGCAACGCGAAGGGCAAGGACGGCAAGCCGCTGCCCGAATCGACCGTCGTCCGCACCGCCGCCGACAAACTCCAGGAGCTGAGCCCCGAGCGCTACGCGCAACTCCCGAAGGAGGCGCCGCCCGCCGGTGCGTTCCCGCTCGGCGAAGGGTGATCGAGAAAGAATGATGAATGAGGAGTGATGAATGATGAATAAGGAGCACGCCGTTTCTTATTCATCATTCATCACTCCTCATTCATCATTTGTCTTCAGTGGATAATCTCACGCACTCGCTCGTCGGGCTGGCGGCCGCGAGGGCCGGGCTCGAACGCCGGTCTCCGTACGCGACGTTCGTGTGCGTCGCGGCCGCGAACCTGCCGGACATAGACATCCTCGCGCTCGCGGGCGGGCCGGCCTTCTACCTCAAACACCACCGGGGCATCACGCATTCAATCGTGGGGACGCTGGCGCTGGCCGTCGCGTTCCCACTGCTCTTCTGCGCGGCCGAGCGCGCGTGGGCGCGTGCGCGGGGGCGGGACGCGCGGGCGCGCCTGAAGGGGCTGCTGGTCTGTTCGCTCCTGCTGTCGGCTTCGCACCCGCTGCTCGATTGGACGAACAGTTACGGCGTGCGCCCGTTCCTCCCCTGGGACGGGCGCTGGATTTACGGCGACGTGCTCTTCGTCATCGACCCTTGGGTCTGGCTCGTGCTCGGCGGCGCGTGCTTCCTGCTGGCGAAGGGCCGTTGGAGCGTGGCGGGCTGGGCGGCGCTGGCGTTCATCATCACGTTCGTCTTCTTCCGCGTGGCGTGGCAGAGCTACTCGGCATCTTTCACAGGGCCGGGCGTCTCTTTCTGGGCGCCCAACCTCTGGTGCGCGGGGCTGGTCGTCTTCCTCGTCATGCGTTGGAAGGGTTTCGGAGCGAGTTACGGCCGGGGCGTCGCGGCCTGCGCGCTCGCGTTAGTCGTCCTCTACTGTTCCGCCATGAAGGTCGTGCAGGCGCGCGCGCACGCGGAGGCGGAGGTCGGGGCGCGCGAACTCGCGTCGTACGTCAACGACCGGGTGCTGCGCGTCGCCGCCACGCCGGTTTTGGCCGACCCGCTCACCTGGCGCTGCATCGCCGAGAACGAGCGGTCGTTCATGCGCTTCGACCTGAAACTCGGGCGGCCTTTGAAGGAGATGCTGCTCGGCATCCCGAGCTTCCCGAAGCCGACGGGTGAAGACGCACTTCTGGTCGAGCGCGCGGCACGGGACGCGGACGCGCGCGTGCTGCTCGACTTCGCGCGCTTCCCCGTGGCGCGCGTGCGGCGCACGGACTCGGGCGGCTGGGTCGTGCAGTTCGCAGACCTGCGCTTCACAGAGCCCGGCGCGCCCGCCCGCCCCGGCGGCTTCGCCTTAGACGTTCCGGTGGATAGTGGGCGGTAGGCAGATGGCAGTAGGCAGTTGAAAACCTTTTTGTTGAGAAGTCCGAGTTAATCTCTCGACACACGTGACGCGGGGTGACTGCTTTACTGCCATCTGCCAACTGTCTACTGCTCGCGTCTTGAACTTTGGACATCGAAGCTTTATGTTGGACGGCGTTCACTCGTAAACGCTCCCCCCTTTCTGAAAGGAAGCCCGAACCTAATGAGTAAATTGAAGCCCGCGAGGCTCCTGCTGCCTCTGGCACTCCTCTTCGCGCTCGCGCAGACTGCGGCGGCGCAGACGAACGTGCGCCAGGCGCTCTCCGGCCTGCCCGATTCGCAGGGCGTGCTCTACGTCAACGCGCACCGCATCATCCACGAGGTGTTGCCGCGCATGATGCCGCCCGCCGAGTACACGAAGATGTTGGCCGAGGCGCAGAAGGCCGGCTTCGACGCGCGCGGCATCGACTACGTCGCCGTCGGCGCGCGCCTCGCCGACCCGCCGCCCGCGAACAACCTGCCCGAGTTCGTCGTCGTCCTCCACGGCAACTTCAACGCCGACGCCCTGCTCGCGCTCGGCCGCGTCGCGGCGGGCTCGCAGAACATCTCGCCCCGCAGCGAGACCTACGGCTCGAAGACGCTTGAGATCATCAACCTCGAAAGCATCGCCCGGAAGGAGTGGCCCACGGGCGCCGACGGGGAGGGGGAGGCGAAGCCGAACAGCAGCACGCCCTACCCGGAGGTGGCCGTGATGGCGCTCGACGCCAACACGCTCGTCGCGGGCGTGCCCGCTTACGTCCGCGCGCTGGTGGACGCGGCCGGCGGGCGCGGCGTCCTGAAGACTTCGATGGTTGACCTCGCCGCGCGCGACCCGCAGGCGCTCTGGAGCCTGACGGTCGCGCCGCCGCCCGTGCTCGTCGAATACCTGCACAAGGTCGGCGCCCCGTCCAACAAAGAGTTCGACGAGATGATCGACTGGGTCAAGCAGGTGAGCTTCGCGCAGGGCATGGACGCGCTGAACTACTCCTGGAGCGCGTCGCTGCTGACGGACTCGCCCGAGCACGCCTCCGCCTTCAGCGGCCTCGTCCGCATGGGGCTGCTCGCCGCGCAGACGGCGCTCAGCGCCGAGGCGGCCAAGAAGAAGCCGAGGGACAAGGACTACGCCGAGACGCGCGCGGCCCTCGACTCCATCAAGACCTTCGTCAACCGCACCGAGGGCAACACGCTCCTGCTCAGCTTCTCCGCCCCGCAGAAGGTCGTCAACGACTTCGCCAAGAGCAAGATGGGGCCGAAGGCCAAGCAGCCCGCCGCCACCACGCCCCGCCGCCGCGGGCGCGCGCGCCGGAGGTGAGGGAGGAGCCGCACCTTGGCAGCGACCCCCGCTGAGAAGAGGCGCGTCGGGCGGATCGTGAGACTCCTGAAGCAGGAGTACCCCGACGCGCGTTGCAGCCTCGACCACGGCAACGCGCTTGAGCTGCTGGTGGCGACGATCCTTTCGGCGCAGTGCACGGACGAGCGCGTCAACGTCGTCACCTCGAGCCTCTTCCGCAAGTACCGGACGTGGGAGGACTACGCCTCGGCGCCGGCGGCCGAGCTGGAGCAGGACATCCGCCCGACCGGCTTCTTCCGCAACAAGGCGAAGTCCATCCAGGGCGCCTGCCGGCAGATCGGCGAGCGCCACGGCGGGCGCGTGCCCCGCTCGATGGAGGAGCTGTTGGAACTGCCCGGCGTCGCGCGCAAGACGGCGAACGTCGTGCTCGGCAACGCTTATCAAATAGCCTCGGGCGTGGTCGTGGACACGCACGTCGCGCGCCTCTCGGCGCGGCTCGGACTCTCCCGCGAGAAGGTGCCCGAGAAGATCGAGCGCGACCTCACGAGCCTCCTCCCGGAGTCGGACTGGATCGACTTCTCGCACCTGCTCATCGCGCACGGCCGCAAGGTCTGCAAGGCGCGCAGCCCGGCCTGCGGCGAGTGCGTCCTGGCAAAGCTCTGCCCCTCGGCCTTCGTCGCGGGCGCTTGAATGGGCGTTAAAGATTTCCCCGGCCCTCACGGCCTAAATTCCAAAATCGGACGAAAGCAATGAACAGAATCATTAATCGCATGAAAAGGCTCGCTGCCTTCGCGCTCTTCGTCTGCGTGCTCTGCCCGGCGGCCGGCGCGCAGAAGCTTGAGTACCCCGCGACGAAGAAGGTCGAGCAGTTCGACACGTACTTCGGCGTGAGGGTCGCAGACCCCTACCGCTGGCTCGAAGACGAAAGCTCGCCCGAGACGGCCCGCTGGGTCGAGGAGCAGAACCGGCTGACCTTCTCCTACCTCGACAAGATTCCGTACCGCGCGCAGGTCAAAGACCGCCTGACGAAGCTCTTCAACTACGCGCGCTACACCGCGCCCTACCGCCGCGGCGACTACTACTTCTTCACGAAGAACGACGGGCTGCAAAATCAACCGGTCGTCTACGTGCAGAAGGGGATCGACGGGGCGCCCGAAGTCCTCCTCGACCCGAACAAGTTCTCGGCCGAGGGGACGACGCAGCTCGGCGCGCTCTCCATCTCGCGCGACGCGAAGTACGCCGCCTACTGCAAGGCTTCGGGCGGGTCGGACTGGCGCGACTGCTACGTCCTGGAGGTGGCGACCAGGAAGCAGTTGGCCGACGAGCTGCACTGGGTCAAGGTCTCGGGCCTCGCCTGGGCCGGCGAAGGCTTCTACTACAGCCGCTACGACGCGCCGGAGAAGGGCAAGGAGCTGACCTCGAAGAACGAGAACCACAAGGTCTACTTCCACAAGGTCGGCACGCCGCAGTCGGCCGACGAGCTGGTCTACTCCGACCCCGCCCACGCGCAGCGCTTCCACATCGTCTCTTCGACCGACGACGAGCGCTTCGTCGTCATGAACGTCTCCGACCGCGGCACGGGCAAGAAGGGCAACGCGCTCTTCTACCTCGACCGGAAGGCGGGCGACAAGACCTGGAAACCCGTCGTCGCGGAGATCGGCGACGACTCATTCGGCGTCGTGGACAACGTCGGCGACAAGCTCCTCGTCGAGACCGACCACAACGCGCCCAACGGCCGCGTCTTCCTCTTCGACCCGAAGCAGCCTTCGGAGAAGGACTGGAAGGACGTGCTGCCCGAAAAGCCCGAGCCGCTTGAGGGCACCGGCACCGGCGGCGGCAAGCTCTTCGCCACCTACCTGAAGGACGTGACGACGCGCGCCTACGTCTACTCGCTCGACGGCAAGCTCGAGAACGAGGTGCAGCTGCCCGCGCTCGGCATCGCGGGCGGCCTCGGCGGGCAGAAGGACGACCGCTTCGTCTTCTACACCTTCAGCTCCTTCAACTTCCCGCCGTCGATCTACCGCTACGACATCGCGACGCGCAAGTCCACGCTCTTCCGCGCGCCCGAGATTCCGGGCTTCCGCCCCGCCGACTACGAGGTCAAGCAGGTCTTCTACAACAGCAAGGACGGCACGCGCGTCCCGATGTTCCTCGTCTACAAGAAGGGGCTCAAGCTCGACGGCCGCAACCCGACGCTGCTCTACGGCTACGGCGGCTTCAACATCAGCACGACGCCCAGCTTCAGCGCGCTCCGCCTCGCGCTCCTCGAGCAGGGCTTCGTCTACGCCTCGGCCAACATGCGCGGCGGCGGCGAGTACGGCGAGAAGTGGCACGAGGCCGGCATGAAGCTCAAGAAGCAGAACGTCTTCGACGACTTCATCGGCGCGGCCGAGTGGCTGATTGCCAACAAGTACACGTCGCCCGAACGGCTCGCCATCCACGGCGTCTCGAACGGCGGCCTGCTCGTCGGCGCCGTGGCGAACCAGCGCCCAGACCTCTTCAAGGTCGTCATCCAGCAGGCGGGCGTGATGGACATGCTGCGCTTCCACAAGTTCACCATCGGCTGGAACTGGATCGCCGACTACGGCTCTTCGGACAACGAGGCCGAGTTCAAAGCGCTCTACGCCTACTCGCCGGTTCACAACGTCAAGCCGGGGACGAACTACCCGGCGACTCTCATCACGACGGCCGACCACGACGACCGCGTCGTCCCCGCGCACTCCTTCAAGTACGCGGCGGCCTTGCAGGCGGCGCAGGCCGGCGACAACCCCGTCCTCATCCGCATCGACACCCGCTCCGGCCACGGCGCCAGCTCGACGACGAAGGCCATCGAGCAGAACGCGGACATCTACTCCTTCCTCATGTACAACCTCGGCGTCACGCCGACGTGGGAGGAGAGCAGTAGGCAGTAGGCGGATGGCAGTAGTCAGTAGAAAGGCAAAGGCGGCGCGCCCGGTCTAAAGACTGAGACGCGCCGCCTCTTTTTCTACTGACTACTGTCTACTGACTACTGTCTACTGCTCTGTTATCATTCCCGCGTTCTGCCGCTCGAAAAACTTTCCGGGGAGTCAGCCGTTGTCCGAGAAGCGACCGCTCACGGTGCTGTGCATCGCCACCTTCGAGAAGGGGCAGGAGTTCATGCGCGAGTGCAAGCGGCAGGGCTGCCGCGTCCTCGTCGTCACGATGGAGAAGCTGCGCGACGCCGACTGGCCGCGCGAGTCGGTGGACGAGTTCTTCTACCTGCCGCAGGACTACAAGCTCGAAGACGTGACGAAGGGCGTCAGCTTCATCGCCCGCACCCGCGAGATCGACCGCGTCGTACCCTTAGACGACTTCGACGTGGAGACGGCCGCCAGCCTCAGAGAACACCTGCGCATCCCCGGCATGGGCGACACGACCGCCCGCTACTTCCGCGACAAGCTCGCGATGCGTGTGAAGGCGCGCGACCACGGCGTCCTCGTCCCCGAGTTCGTCCACGCGCTCAACCGCGAGCGCATCCAGGAGTTCACCAACCGCGTCGCGCCGCCCTGGGTCTTGAAGCCGCGCTCGGAGGCTTCGGCCGTCGGCATCAAGAAGGTTGACGCGGCCGAAGAACTCTGGCCGCTCCTCGAAGAGCTGGGCGACCGCCAGTCCTTCTACCTCATCGAGCAGTTCATCCCCGGCGACATCTTCCACGTCGATTCCGTCGTCTGGCAGAACGAGACGCTCTTCACGGCCGTCAGCAAGTACGGCCAGCCGCCGATGGTGGTGGCGCACGGCGGCGGCGTCTTCATGACGCGCACCGTCCCGCGCGGCTCGGCCGAAGCGCAGGCGCTCGAAGCGCTCAACCAGGGGCTCATCCGCACGCTCGGGCTCGTGCGCGGGGTGACGCACACCGAGTTCATACAGGGCGGCGACGGCCGCTTCTACTTCCTCGAAACGGCCGCCCGCGTCGGCGGCGCCAACATCGCCGAGACGGTCGAGGCCGCACGCGGCGTCAACCTCTGGCGCGAGTGGGCGCGCATCGAGGTCGCGGGCGAGCACGGCCGCTACGAGCTGCCCCCCACGCGCGACGACTACGCCGGCATCGTCATCACGCTCGCCCGGCAGGAGTGGCCCGACACTTCCGCCTACGACGACCCCGAGGTCGTCTTCCGCCTCCGCAAGCGCCACCACGTCGGCCTCCTCGTCGCCTCGCACGACCCCGAGCGCGTCGAACATCTGCTGCACACCTACGCGCGACGCCTCCTCGAAGACTACAGCGCCACGCTCCCGCCCGCGGAGAGGGCGACAAGCTGAGGAGCGACGACACCCACTCTTATGCCGAGAGATTTAATCCGCGAGTACCTGAGTTTCCTGCAAGTGGAGAAGGGGCTTTCGAAGAACTCTCTGGAGAGCTACCGGCGCGACCTCGCGCGTCTGCGGGCGGCGGCCGAGGCCGCGGGGCGCGAGCCGCACCTGTTGGGGAAGGCGGAGCTGACGCAGTTCGTCATGTCCCTGAGCCGCGAGGGGCTGGCGCCGAAGTCGGTCGGCCGCGCTTTGAGCGCCGTGCGCGGCTTCTACCGCTTCCTGCTGCTCGACGGGCACGTCAAGGCCGACCCGACCGCCGACATCACACGCCCGCAAGGTGGGCAGAAGCTTCCGCGGTTCCTGTCGCAGGATGAGATTGAGAGGTTGCTTAGGGCGCCCGACACGACTACGACCGAGGGTGTGAGAGACCGAACGCTGTTCGAATTGATGTACGCGACCGGCCTGCGCGTCTCGGAGGTGGTGACGCTTCCGGCGGGCAACGTGGACGTTGACAGCGGTGTCCTCTACTGCTTCGGGAAGGGGAGTAAACAGCGCCGCATTCCCATCGGGCGCTCTGCCATCTCATGGCTGCTGCGCTACGAAGCGGCGCGGCGCGTCCTGCTCGCGGGGCGGGAGGCGCCGCAGCTCTTCGTCGGCTACCTCGGCCGGCCCCTCACGCGCCAGAACGTCTGGGCGCTGCTCAAGCGCGCGGCGGAGAAGGCGGGCATCGACGGCGTCACGCCCCACGTCCTGCGCCACAGCTTCGCCACCCACCTGCTCGAACACGGCGCCGACACGCGCAGCGTCCAGGCCATGCTCGGCCACAGCGACCTCGCCACCACCCAAATCTACACGCACGTCACCAGCGAGCGCATCCGCAGCGTCTACGAGAAGCACCACCCGCGAGCCAAAAGAGAGTAGACAGTAGTCAGTAGACAGTAGAAAAAGAGGCGGCGCGGCTTTCATCGGTTGATGATGAAAGCCGCGCCGCTTCGTATTCCTACTGCCTACTGCCTACTGCTCTCCCTCAAATGCTCTTCAAACTCACGTTCCCCGAGGCGGTGGAGATTTTGAGCGTGCGGCCGCCGCCGCCGAGCTGGCCTTCGGCGCGGGTGCCGGAGCCGTAGCGGTCGTGCTTGACCTCGAGGGGGAAGTTCGTCTCGATGTCGCCCGAGGCGGTGGACATCGAGACGCGCGCGTTGATGCTCGAAGGGAGGCGGACGTTGACGTTGCCGCTGGCCGAGGAGAAGCGCATGTCGCCGTCGCCGTCAACCCGCGTCAGCTCGACCTCCACGTCGCCGCTCGCGGTGTTGGCGTTGACCATCCCCGCGGCGTCGGCGACGCGCACCGTCCCGCTCGCCGAGTTGGCCCTGATCTCGCCGCTCACGCCGCGCACCGTCACGTCGCCGCTCGCCGTCGAGAGGTGGAGACGCCCCGCGAAGCCTTCGGCCTTCACGTTGCCGCTGGCGGTCGAAATCTTGTCGAAGGAGATGTTGGCCGAGCGCGGCACGCGCACCTCGAAGCGGAGGCTCGCGTTACAGTTGCGGCAGTCGTGCGGGTACTCCGCGCGCAGCGCGACGTGCCCCTGCGTGCTCTCGTCCACGACCTCGACCTGGTCGCGGTCGCGCCCCTCCTTGTAGGCGTTGACGACGACCGCGCTGCCGTCGTAGCCCGTCAGGTTGATGTCGCCCGAGACGTTCTGAATCTCGACCGACCCGCCCTCCCCGAGGTTGTAAGTCTTCTGGAAATCCTGCGCCGAGGTCACGACCGCCGCCGCCATGCAGAGCACCAAGGCCCCCACGAAGTTCAAAAAAGTCCTGCGTCCCATCACTCAAACTCCTCTCCTGTGGTGAATGAAAACCCGAAGCGAACCGGCTCTCGTTCGTGTAAACACCGCGGGCGGGAGTTTTGTGGCAGGAAAAAAGTAGGCAGTAGGCAGATGGCAGTAGGCAGTTGAAAAAGCCGCGGCAGCGACGATGAAGGCTTAACTGCCTGCTGCCATCTGCCTACTGCCTACTATGCACTTTCCCCGGCGGCGTGGCCCGAGGCCCAGGCCCATTGGAAGTTGTAGCCGCCGAGGTGGCCGGTCACGTCCACGACCTCGCCGATGAAGTAGAGGCCGGGGACGCCGCGCGCCTCCATCGTTTTGGACGAAAGTTCGTCGGTCGAGACACCGCCGCGCGTGACCTCCGCCTTCTGGAAGCCTTCGGTGCCGGCGGGCAGGATGCGCCAGTCGTGGAGCAGCGCGGCCACGCGCTCGACCTGCGCGTCCGTGTAGGCATGCAGGGGGCGCGGCGGCGCGAACAGCTCGGCCCAGACCTGCGCGAAGCGTTTGGGGAGATGTTGGGCGAGCGCCGTGTGCAGCTCCGCGCCCGCGGCGCGTTTGCGTTCGAGCAGGGCGCGCGTGTCCTCGCCCGGCAGGAGGTCTAAGGAGAGTGCCTGGCCTCGCGACCAGTAAGAGGAGATTTGCAAAACGGCCGGGCCGCTCAGTCCGCGGTGCGTGACGAGGACGTTCTCGGCGAACTCCGCCCCGCCGCAGCTCACGACCGCCGGCACCGAGACGCCGCTCAGGCTCTGGAATTTCGAGAGGTCGCGCGGCGCGAGCGTGAGCGGTACGAGCGCCGGCTCCGGCTGCACGACCTTCAGCCCGAACTGACGCGCGAGACGGTAGCCGAAGTCCGTCGCGCCCAGCTTCGGAATCGACAGCCCGCCGGTCGCGACGACCAGAGACTCCGACTCGAACTCTCCGCGGTTAGTCTTAACCTGAAAGAGTTCACCCTTACCCACGTCCTCGACGCGGCAGCCCGTGAACACTTGAACACGCGCCGCGTCACACTCTTCGAGCAGCATCTCGACAATCTGCCGCGAGCTTTCGTCGCAGAAGAGCTGGCCCAACTTCTTCTCGTGATAACGGATGCCGTGTCGCCCGACGAGCTTGACGAAGTCGGCCGGCGTGTAGCGCGCCAGCGCGGACTTCGCGAAGTGCGGGTTGCGCGAGATGAAGTTGCCCGCGGTCGTGTTCAAGTTCGTGAAGTTGCAACGGCCGCCGCCCGAGATTTCAATCTTCCGCCCCACGCGCTCGTTGTGCTCGAGCAAGGCGACGCGCCGCCCGCGCCCGCCCGCCACGAACGCGCACATCAACCCCGCCGCCCCGCCGCCGATGACAATCACGTCAACTCTCATTGATAAGAGGCGTGAACCGTGAACCGTAAACCGTGACGAGATAAAAACCCGTTCCATCTTGTCACGGTTTACGGTTCACGGTTCACGGCTTTTGTCTTTTTCAAGCAGCGGCTTCAGGTAGCGGTAGACGGTGGCGGCGACGATTTTGGTGCCCTCGGCGTTGGGGTGGACGCGGTCTTCCTGGTTCAGTCGGTCGATGCCGGCGACGCCTTCGAGGAAGAAGGGGATGAGCGGCACGTCGTGCTCTCTGGCGAGCGACTTGAAGGCGTCGCTGATCTCGACCTCGTAGTCGCGGCCCGTCTCCGTCGTCGTCAGCATCCCCGCGAGGAGCACCTGCGCGTTGTGCGCCTTGGCGCGCTCGATAATCGCGGAGAGGTTCTTCTTCGTCCCGGCCACGGGCTGGCCGCGGAGGAAGTCGTTGGCGCCGAGTTCGAGGATGACGAAGCGGACGTTGCCCGCTTCGAGCGACCAGTCGATGCGGCTGACGCCGTCCGCGGAGGTGTCGCCCGAAACCCCGGCGTTGACCACCTCGTACTTGAACCCGTCGGCGTCGAGCATCTTTTGCAAGAGCGCCGGGTAGCTCTCCTGCTGCCGGAGGCCGTAGCCCGCGGTCAGGCTGTCGCCGAAGGCGACGATTTTAGGTACAGTCTCCGCAGGCGTCGGCGACGCGGCGGGAGTTCGAGTAGTTTGCGCCGGCGTTAAAGAACTTTCGCGCGAGCCGCCGCCGCAGGCAGCGAGTGGCAGGGCGGCGAGAATCAAAAGGGCCGCGGGCAGGAATCTATCGAATGCGGGCAGCAATCTTTTCATGATCGAATTATACCAAGTCTCGAAGACCGTCCAGTCCGGCGCGGAGCGCCTGACCATCCTGCGCGAGCTGGATTTGAAGATACCCGACGGCCAGTTCGTCGCCGTCGTCGGCCCTTCGGGCAGCGGCAAGTCAACGCTGCTCGGCCTCGTCGCCGGCCTGGACGCGCCGACCAAAGGGCGCATCCACATCGACGGCGAAGAGATCACGCGCATGGGCGAGGACGCGCTCGCGCGCCTGCGCGGGCGCAAGCTCGGCTTCGTCTTCCAGTCGTTCCACCTCATCCCTTCGATGACCGCGCTGGAGAACGTGCTCGCGCCTTTGGAGATTGCAGGCCGCCGCGACGCGCGGGAGCGTGCGCGTCGCCTGCTCGAAGACGTGGAGCTGACCGAACGCGCGCACCACTACCCTTCGCAGCTCTCGGGCGGCGAGCAGCAGCGCGTGGCCGTCGCGCGCGCCTTCGCCAACGAGCCCTCCATCCTTCTGGCAGACGAGCCGACGGGGAACCTCGACTCGCGCAACGGCCGGCACGTCTTCGACCTCATGGTCGGGCTCAACCGCAGGCACGGCACGACGCTCGTCCTCGTCACGCACGACGCGGAGCTGGCCGCGCGCGCCGACCGGCGCATCTCCCTGCGCGACGGCCAGGTCGTCGCCGACGAGACCTCGGATGAAAATGTCAGGGAAGCGAGCGAAGAGCTTGAGGAGGCGGCGCGCCCTTGAGCTTCATCTTCAAACTCGCCTGGCGCGAGCTGCGCGCGTCGTGGCGGCGGCTGCTCTTCTTCTTCCTGTGCATCGGCATCGGCGTGGGGAGCATCGTCGCGCTGCGTTCGATGATTCAGAGCTTGAACCGCGCGGTGGCGGGCGAGGCGCGCGCGTTGATGACGGCCGACGTGCAGGCCGAGACGACGCGCGAGTGGTCGCAGGACGCGCTGGCGAAGATCGAGAAGGTCGCGCGCCCGCCGCTCGTCGAGGCGCGCACGGAAACAATCGAAGCCCCGACGATGCTGCGGCCCGCGGACGAAGGAAGCGGCGGCGCTTTGATGGTCGAGCTGAAGGGCGTCGAGCGCGGGTTTCCGCTCTACGGGGATTTCAAGCTTGAGGACGGGCGGCCGTTCGACTTCGCGCTGTTGGAGAACGGCGGGGCGGTCGTCGCGCCGCTGCTGCTCGAAAGGCTCGATCTAAAAGTCGGCGACCGCGTGCGCATCGGCGAGCGCGAGTTCGAGATACGCGGCGTGTCGAAGCAGGAGCCGGGCAGCTCGGGCGGCTTCCGCCTCGGGCCGAGGGTCTTCATCGCGCGCGCAGACCTTGAGGCGGCCGGACTCACGGGCTTCGGCAGCCGCGCGCGTCGGAAGATTCTCTTCAAGACGGCCGACGACCGCCAGCCCGAACTCGTCAAAGCGCTCAAGGCGGAGCTGGGCAACAACGTCGTCAACGTGCGTTCTTACAAAGAGTCCGAGGAGAGCCTCGGCGAGCAGTTCTCGCGCGCGGAGAACTATCTTTCGCTGACGGGGCTCGTCGTCCTCGTGCTCGGCGGCATCGGCGTCTCTTCGGTCACGCGCGTCTTCGTCGAGCAGAAGAAGAAATCAATCGCCGTGCTCAAGTGCGTCGGCGCGACGGGGCGGCGTCTGACGGCCGCCTACCTCGCGCAGGTGCTCGCGCTCGGCGCTTTGGGCAGCCTGCTGGGCGTCGTGCTGGCGAAGGCGGCGCTCGTCTTCGTCCACGCGCGCTTCGCCGAGAGCCTGCCGCCGAACCTCTTGTACGACTTGCAGCCCGGCGCGGTGGCGCAGGGGCTCGGGCTCGGCCTGCTCATCTCTCTACTCTTCTCGGCGCTGCCGCTGCTGCGCATCCGACGCATCAAGCCGAACATGCTCCTGCGCGAGGCGGAGCAGGACGCGCCCGGCCGTCGGCTCGACCTCGGGCGCGCGCTGGTCGCGGGGCTCGTGCTCGCGGGGCTGCTGCTTTTGACTTCGTGGCAGGCGGGCTCTCTGCGCGTGGGCGTCTTCTTCCTCGGGGGGTTGGGCCTGACGGCGCTCGTGCTCTACCTCGCGGCGTGGCTGCTCGTCTTCCTCGTGCGGCGCGCGCGCGGCCTGGGCACGTTCGCCGTGCGGCAGGCCATCAACAGCATGCACCGGCCCGGCAACCAGACGCGCGTCATCGTGCTGGCCGTGGGGCTCGGCGCGTTCCTCGTGCTCTCGGTGCAATCTCTACAGGCGGGCCTGCTCGACGAGTTCGACGTGGCGCGGCGCGGCAACCTGCCGAACATGTACCTCATCGACGTGCAGCGCGACCAGGTCGAAGGCGTGCGCGAGATCGTCGCGCAGACGACGGGCGCGCGCGCCGAGTTGATCCCGACCCTGCGCGCGCGCATCGCGGCCGTCAACGGCAAAGAGGTTGACCTCGACGCCGAGGGCGCGCGCCGCGAGCGGGGGCGTTTGGGCCGCGAGTACGTCGTCACCTACAGGCCGCGGCTCGAATACAACGAGACTTTGGTCGCGGGGAAGTTCTGGGACGAGACGCCGTCGCAGGAGCCGGAGGTGTCGATTGAGGAGGGCTTACGCGGCGCGGGCGGCATCGACCTCGGCGGCACGATCACGTTCGATATACAGGGTCGGAAGATAGAGGCGCGCGTGACGAGCGTGCGCCGCGTGGACTGGCGCAACTCGCGGACGGGCTTCCTCATCCTCTTCCGCCCGGGCGCGCTGGACAGGGCGCCCGCGACCTTCGTCGGCGCGGTTGACGGGCCGACCGAGGAGCCCGCGCGCTCGCGCTTCCAGCGCGCGATTGTGGACAGGTTCCCGAACGTGAGCGTCATCGACGTGGCCGACATCGTGCGGAGCGTGAGCCGGATTCTGTCGAACATCACGCTGGCGGTGAGCTTCATCGGCGGGTTCGTGTTTTTGAGCGGCGCGCTCATCCTCGTCGGCTCCATCGCCATGACGAAGTTCCAGCGCGTCTACGAGGCGGCGGTCTTGAAGACGCTCGGCGCCGAGCGGCGCGTGCTGCTCACGATCATGCTCGCCGAGTACGGCCTGCTCGGCCTCGTCGCTGGCCTCGTCGGCGCGGCGGCGGCGAACGGCCTCTCCTACGCCGTCTCCCGCTACGTCTTCGAGATCGACTGGACGTTCGCGCCCCTCTTGAATCTCACCGGCGTCGCCGCCACCGTCTTCCTCGTCGGCGCCGTCGGCGCGCTGTCGAGCTTAGACGTGTTGACGAGAAAGCCGCTATCCATCCTTCGAGCGCAATGAGGAATAGGAAATAGCACCGGAGGCACAAAGTCAAAACGTCCTATCGCGCTTAGAGTAAATGCCGTTATTGGGTGCGCTGTTGCCATTCAGACAACTTTCTTGATCAAACGTTTCCGCCTTTTATACACAAATCTGTTTTCTATATCTCTGAGGTATCTGACAGTTTTCTCTATCGCGTTAATAATGTCAGTAAGTTCTTTCTGTTGCTGTTCACTTTCAGGCTTCCATTTGTAATGAACAAACGAATTCCTCAACTCCATAAGCTTGAAAATTCTATTAGAGTGGGCAGCACTCAGAGGCTTGACTCCCAGTATCCGTAGAAGCCAAGAAACCTTTGCTCTGTATGAAGTATCTCTTACCATCGAATCAATTTCTTTGTAGGACAACCGCTGAGTCTGAGCTAAAGAGGCAACAATATTATTTAGCTGGTGTTCAACCCACAAGGCGTAAAATAGGCAGGCAAACTGCTCGTTTTTTAGTTTATGGAAGGTACGAGCCTGACGCAGAATATCGCCCGTATAATCAATTACAATCTGAAAACTATATTTCTGTAGGTATTCAATAACTTCATCACGCAACTCCTCTTCTGTCTTTCCTTCAGGATCAATAATTCCGCTGCTTACTAAACTCAAGGCAGAGTAAGCAGCGGCCAGCTTTGCTTTTCGTCCACTAATTTGCTTCATAAGTCATTTACACTAGCGAAGCACCTAACAATTAGTTTGACGCCAATTATACTCCTAGTCGAGTGACTTCAAGTCGGGCTCGACCCAGCCGGCGCGGGCCTCGGGGGAGAAGAGGCGTTCGCGGGTGTAGTGCTTGAGGGGGAGTCCCCGGTCGTGGGTCGCGGCCAGGTCGTTGGCGAGGTGGACGAGGGCGCGCGCCTCGTTGCGCTCGGCTTCGAGGAAGGCGCGCACCATCCGCAGCCAGAAGAGCGTGAGCGTCTCGTGGTAGCCGCCGGTCGGCGTCGTCACGATGCCGTGCGCGGCGTTGTAGCGCTTGATCCGGGCGCGGACGCGCGCGACCGCCTCCGGCCAGTCGAACTGCAAGAGGTGCCAGAGCGCGACGGTCAGGTGGGCGGCGTGCGTCCACTCCTCGCGCGGCAGCGTGCAGTCCTCGAACCGGCGCACCAGCGTGAGTATCTCGTCGGTGGTGCGGAACGTGGCGGCTTCAAGCGTCAGGGTCGTCATCTCTCTAACTCCGAATCAGAACGTACGAATGAATCTACATGAAAGGTTCGTGCGCGCGGCGACAAGGTTTCGACGAAACAGCGCTGCTCTACCGTTGAGCTATGGCAGCAGAATGGAAAGCTGCCACCGGGACTCGAACCCGGAACCCGCGGCTTGAAAGGCATGTAGTTCCGCCAGCATTCGCCGCACGCACGAAAGGGAAGTGGCGACAAGATCGGTGAGAGGTGTGTCCGGACGCTCGCGCGGCCGGCGTAGGATTCGAACCTACTCACAAAGGTTATCAGCCTTCGTTCCTACCATGTACTCACACCAGCATTCGCCACCGTCAAAGAACCGAGAGGGCCGACAAGGGTTGCCGTGAACTCACTTAACAGGTGGTTGTAGTCACGGCGGCATTCGGCCCCGAAGAGCTAAGTCGAAAAGAACAGGCCGGGGCCGACAAGAGAATTCTCGTGACAGTTCCTTTTTCCAAAAAGAATGTAGTCACGAAAGCATTCGGCCCCGAAGAGAGGTAAGCAGTAGGCAGACGGCAGTGGGCAGTAGCTTCGCTTGACGGTAGTTGAAGGATTAAATCGAAGCGTTCGAATTATCGGTCTTCAACTGCCTGCTGCCATCTGCCCACTGACTTTCAAAGAGCGATCTGCTCGATGACGCCGACCCAGTGGTCTGCGCCGAGGCGGCCGGCGGCGAAGTCGGCGACCACTTCGAAGACCTGGTCGCTGAAGCCGCCGACGTTGAGCACGTCGGGCGACCCGGCCGCCTGCACGGTCTGGTACGGCTGCACGTCCACGCAGGCCATCCGCGCCCGCGGGTTGCGCTGCTTGAACCGTGCCCACTCGCGCATCGTCTCCGTGCCGCGGCCCGAACGTGCGTCCACCCACGACTCGTTGTCCGAGACGTAGAGGACGAGGTCGCCCTCGGCCTTGCGCTCGTTCAGGAGGCGGAGCGGCGCCGAGCAGTTCGTGCCGCCGCCGCCGACCGAGGCGAGCTTCTGCGCGTTTGTCAACACGCTGTCGCGCGGGTTCAGGCCGAGTCCCTTGACCACGTCGTGCTCGAACGGCAGAACCTCCGTGCGCGGGTTGCGGCGCAGGACGGCCGCGGCCACGAGCGCCGCCACGTCCACGCAGCGCACCGCCGTGGTCGAGCCCTTGCGGTGGCCCGTCACCGGCGAACGCATCGAGCCCGACACGTCCGGGCAGACGTAGACCTTGCCGCGCACGCCCGGCACGTTCTCAAGTGCGACCTCCAGCGCGTCCTGAAGCGCGTCGCGCACCGCCGCCGGCACGCGCGCGTCCGCCGAGGCGTAGGCGACCATGAGCTGGTACGGGAAGACCCGCGCCTTCTTAACCAACTCCGGGTCTGCCAGGCGCTCGGCGACCAGCTCGGTCAGGCCGGGCTCTTCGAAGACGCCGTGGCGCGCGAACGTGTTGAGGTTCATCCGAGTCATCTGCCAGGGCGCGCGGCGCGCGATGGCCGTCCACTCGGGCTGACCCAAATCGAGCGCCGTGAGCATCTGGAACGGCACGTCGGGCACCGCGCCGCGTTCGCCGGCCTTGAACGCCTCGAACTCCTGGACGAGCGCGGGGAGCTGCCCGGCGTCGAACTCGCGGCCGACGAGGTAGCCGTAGAGCGCCTCGCGCTCGGGGTCGCGCGGCTTCGGATGCACCATCTTGACGATGTCGGCGAACGAAGGCGCCTGGCCGACGCTCGCGCGGAAGACCGCCTCGGCGCCGCGCGCTTCGAGCCACTCGCGCACGAGCCGCTTCGGCGCCGAGCCGAGCGACTTGCGACCCGCGGCGCCCGAGCGGACGATCTGCACGAAGTTGCGCAGCATCTTGCCGTTGTCCACGACGCGCGGGAACACGAGCGCGAGCAGGCGCACGTCCTTCGCCGCGAGCACGGCGAGGAGGAGCGCCGGCACGTCCTTCATGAAGCCGCGCTGGCGCGCGTAGACCGCGGTCTTGGCGACGAACTCCGGCTCGACCAGCTCGCACAGCTCAAGCACCTTGGCGAGCTGCTCCCCGGCGCCCGCGTAGAAGGTCGCGCCGAGGCAGCCGGTCGCCGCGTACTGCGCGAGCGCCTGCTTCGGCGTCAGCGCGTAGGCCGGCGCGCCGTGCTCGTTGCGCGCGTCCGCCGCCGGGACGAGCTTGCCCACGAGCGACTTGAAGAGCGACTTGTTTGCCATCTTAAATGTTCCCCCTTTGACAAAGGTTCAAAGGTTCTGTTGAAAAGGAACCGGACTACCTTGAGGGTTGAACTGCGGAGGAAGGACTCGAACCTCCGTGACCTGTTTCAGAGACAGGCAGCCTGCCACTGGCTGACTCCGCATTGAAGAGTCGGCGCGGGAGGCATCGAACCTCCGGCCTCTCGATTATCGGTCGAGTGCTCTACCAACTGAGCTACGCGCCGTGAAGATGTGATATAGGCCGGGTCGGATTCGAACCGACGATCCCCCGCTTAAAAGGCGGATGCCTTGAGCCGCTTGGCTACCGGCCTGCTTTAGGAAAGCTGTGGCGGAGGGATTCGAACCCCCGGTGGCCGCTTTAACAGAGCGGTGCCTTACCAGCTTGGCTACGCCACATCGAAAAAGGTCGCGGGGGCGGGAATCGAACCCGCCTTTGGTGGACGGCTTATGAGACCGCCGTGCCCCCCAGGGCACCTCCCCGCACAACGGACTGCGGCGGCGGGACTCGAACCCGCACCTCCTTGTTTACTGGACAAGCGCTCTGTTTATCCGTTTGAGCTACGCCGCACGAAGGGAATGAGGAAAGATTTGATGGATTGGGTGAGACTCGAACTCACACCTAACAGTTTGCAAGACTGTCGCTCTGCCAAGTTAAGCTACCAACCCGTGTGGAACGATGAACGATGAACGATGAACGATGAACTGAATACAACATGTCTTTAGTTCATCGTTCATCATTCCTAGTTCATCGTTCCAATCATTGCGGAGGCGGGAATCGAACCCGCGGCCGTCGCCTTATGAGGGCGCTGCTCTGCCACTGAGCTACTCCGCGTCAGTCATAAAGATGAGCCTGGCAGGATTCGAACCCGCGCCGTTCCGTTTAGAAGACGGACGCTCTTGTCCACTGAGCTACAGGCCCGCGTGCGAAGGCGATGGCGGGATTCGAACCCGCACGTTTCCGCTTACGAGACGGATGCTCTGCCGGTTGGAGCTACATCGCCGTGTCTAATTTGGACGGGGCGGGCCGCCGGTAGTCGGCCTGTCGCTCCACGGTCGCGCGCGCCCACGCCCGCGCGCGCGATGAGCCGCGCCCCGATGTGATGGCCGGTGAAGGAATCGAACCTTCGACTTCCTGTTTGTAAGACAGGCGCTCTAGCCTGGCTGAGCTAACCGGCCGTGGTAAGACAGAAGGGGTGAAGGGGAGACGGGGTGACTGGGGGACGTTCGGCAACGTGGAAGTCTTTCTCCCCGTCCCCCTTCGCCCCTTCTCCCCGTCCCGTCATTCATGGAGGCAGTTGGAGTCGAACCAACCTCTTCGGCGTTTCAGGCCGACGCTTGCCCACGTCAGCTATGCCTCCGGAGTCTTCGACCAGACGGGGAGAGGGGAGACGGGGGGATGTCAGGCCAGGTAGTGTCTTTCTCCCCGTCACCCCGCCTCCCCTCTCCCCGTCTGGTTCAGGCCGACTCGCGCCGCTCGGGGAGCGGCACGCCCTCGATGTCGAGGTACTTGCGCCACGCGGGGCGCGACTCCGCGTAGTGGCAGAGCAGCAGGTGTTCGAGGCCGATGCCGAGCGGCCGCTGCGTGGTGAGCAGGGGCATCCGCGCCTCCTCGGGGGTGCGGCTGCCCTTGCGCGTGTTGCACGAGACGCAGGCCGTCGCCAGGTTCTCGGGCGTCGAGCGCCCCTCGCGCGAGCGGGGCGTGATGTGGTCGAGCGTCAGCTCCGCCGCGCCGCGCTTCTGCCCGCAGTACTGGCAGCGGAAGCGGTCGCGGACGAAGATGCGCAGGCGCTTCATGGACGCCGTCTGGCGGCGGCGTCGGACGTTGACGTAGCGGCGCAGGCGCACCACGCTCGGCACGCGGAACTCCGCGCGCGGGGAGCGCAGCACGCGCGCGCCGTCGAACTCCTCGACCGAGACGACGCCGCGGATGACCAGGCACATCGCGCGCGCCACCCCGACCGTGCCTAACGGCTCGTACGAGAAGTTCAAAAGCAGAACACGGCCGTTCAGAGTGCTCATCCCGGCAAGACCTCCTTTCAAAAGTTTTCGGAAAAGGGAAGTGCGGGCGGCGTGAGGGGCCGCGCGGGGTGCGCGGCCCGCCCGCAGTCTGTTAGGAGCCGTCAGTCGAGGAAGGCGACGCGCGGCGCGAACGGGGCCTCACGCTCCGTGTTCATCGACACGCGGTGCCAGCCGTCGAGCACGACGGTCTTGTGGTCGCTGTGACGCACGGTGCCGCGGGCGTAGACGCCCGCGTCGCGCACGAACTGCCGCCAGCCCCAGTGCCTCGCCTTCGGTTCCCGCTCGACGATGTTGGCGTACTGCTCAACCGTCACCCCGGTCGGGAAACGCGGGCAGACCCAGACCAGCACGCCGCCCGTGCGGTAGGCGAACTGGCAGACGTGCGGCTTGCTCCCCGCGCCGCGGCTCAGCGGCTCGTTGCGGAGCAAGAGCCACTCGGGCACGACGATGTCGGGGTCGGGGACGAAGAACCATTCGCCCTGGCGGACGAAAGCCTCGTTGCGGCGGCGGAAGCGGTTCTTCTGCCGCCGGAGGTGGCGCGCGACCCAGCGCTCGTCGAAGGGCTGGAGCGCTTCGAAGGCCGTCGCGACGCCTGAGACGGACGCGCCCGGCACGGCGCAGACGAACCAGTGGCGCTCGTCGTGGCCGCAGAGGTACTTCTCCTTGACGCCCCCGCGGCGGCCGAGCAGGAGCAGGTGGCGCAGCTCGGGCCGCAGGTCAACGACCTCGTACTCGACGCGCTCGCCGCGCTCGATGCGAATGTCGAAGAACTCGCCGCGCTCGTCCGAGCGGATGTCGATGCCGGCGCTGGTTCGACGCCGGCGAGTGTCGTTCACGATCTCTCGGAGCTGTATGCGCGCGCCCATGCGCGCGAACTGTTTGACTAACAATCCGGTCTCCATAACTCATCCTTTGCCTGTGCCCGCTGAGGGGCTCCCGACATCTCGGACGCGGACGTTAGCTCGTCGTGCGGGTCGAACCCTTCCGGTAGAGCAACGGGGCCGCGCCCTCCCCGCGCCGCCCGAGGGCGCGCAGGAAGACTCTCGCGACGTAGAACAGCCTGAGCCGGTACATGGCGCGGCCTCCTTTCTCGTGTGTGGTTGGGTTGAAGGTTTAGACGGACGCGCTCGTCGTCCGCCGTCTGAGAGCGCACGGCCGGACTCGAACCGGCGTATACGATTTTGCAGACCGTCGCCTTGCCTCTTGGCTACGTGCGCTTGTGGAATGCGGGAGGCGGGACTCGAACCCGCAATGCGAGTTTGGAAGACTCGAATGTTGGCCGTTACATCACTCCCGCGTTGAGTCGAAAGGGCGGTGCAGGAATCGAACCCGCATCTGAGCCGTTCGAAGCGGCCCGCTTTTTTATTCCGTTAAGCTAACCGCCCGAAGGAAGGGAAGTGAACGGCGGGATTTGAACCCGCGTCCCCGGCGTGGCGGGCCGGTGCTTTCGTCCAGACTAAGCTACGTCCACGTGTGTTGAAGTTGGTCGGGGTGCAGGGAATCGAACCCTGACCACAAGCTCCCAAGGCTTGGATGCGAGACATTACACCACACCCCGTTTTGCAAACCCGTCCGGATGCGCCGCGCGGGACTCGAACCCGCAGCCCCCCGCTTAAGAGGCGGGTGCTCATGCCTGTTGAGCTTGCAGCGCGTGTTAGAAGGCGGAGCGGACGAGACTCGAACTCGCGTGGGCTGGATCGACAATCCAGTGCCTAGCCTCTCGGCCACCGCTCCCTGAGATTGGCAGGGCGTGCGGGATTCGAACCCGCGCTGACGCGATAGAGAGTCGCGCGCCTTAGACCCGCTTGGCTAACGCCCCGTGTCTGGAAATGGGTTGGCCGGCGGGATTCGAACCCGTCACCTCCGCGGTCACAGCGCGGCGCTCTGCCTGGTTGAGCTACGGCCAAAGTGAAAGTTTGGCAGGGGTGGCGGGGCTCGAACCCGCAAAGCCACTGGGGCGACTGTTTGAAGGACAGCCCGCTTTGCCTTTTGCATACACCCCCGAGTGTCCGGAAGATTTGGCAGGGGCGGCCCGATTCGAACAGGCATCTGTCCCGCTGAAGGGAACGGCAGGGTTGGAGCCTGCTGCATTACCTTTATGCTACGCCCCTGTGTGTCCATGCGCGCGGAGAGACTCGAACTCTCACCGTGCACTTTTTAAGAGTGCCGCCTCTGCCTGCTTGGGCTACGCGCGCGGGATGCGCGCGGCGGGATTCGAACCCGCACCGAGACTCTTTTTGAGAGAGCCACCTCTGCCGTTTGGGTCACGCGCGCTCGTTTGCAGAACCGATACGGGAGGAGGGATTCGAACCCTCATGAACCGCCGTCTGAGGACGGTGCGTCAGCCATTTGCGCCACTCCCGCGTGCGATGCTGGAGGAGGGACTCGAACCCTCAACGGGCAGTTAAGCCCCCGGCGACCTCAGCGCCGTGCGTTTGCCTTTACGCCACCCCAGCGAAACTCTTTAACGACTCCGGGGGAAGGAGTCGAACCCCCATGACCTGCTCCAAAGGCAGGCGTCCTCCCTTTAGACGACCCCGGAATGAAAGCGAACCCGGCACGACTCGAACGTGCGGCCTCAGGCTCCGCAAGCCTGCGCTCTGATCCTTCTGAGCTACGGGTTCAAAATGCAAAAGCGGAGGCGGTGCGACTCGAACGCACAGGGGCTTTGACGCCCGGCGGCTTAGCACGCCGCTGCACTAACCTTTTGTGCGGCGCCTCCGTTTGATTGGCGGAAGGTGCGGGAGTCGAACCCGCAGGGGCTTTCGCCCCGACAGTTTTCGGGACTGCTCGGCGTGCCCGTGCCCAACCTCCCAAGATGCACCAGGGGGGACTCGAACCCCCTTGCTCGCGTGGAGCGACAGCTTTACAGGCTGCTGCCTGACCGATTCGGCGTCTGGTGCAAATGCCGTTAGAAAAACTGATGAAGGCGGCGAGCGGGAAACTCTCCCCGCCTTCATCCCTCAAGGTAATTCGGTTGTCAAACAGCAAAATAAAAGGAGCGGGCCTTCGTGCTTCCCCAGAGGAAGCCGGCCCGCTCCACGCAAGTCTCTACGAACTGTTTCGAGATTTGGGGAGCGGGAGGCCGCCCCCCGCTGAATCAATGCTGTAACTGCCGACGATCTTTGCGCGCCCACCCTTCGGGTCGAAGGGTTAGGCTTTGAATGCTATGACCGACGAGATTAAAGGCCGACTGACTCGGGCAGACGACCCGCGAGACGCCCGCGCCCGGATACGGGGCGGACGTGAGTCCGGCGGCCGTCCTGGCGGTCGCCGTCGCGCGTCTGACTATGTTCGAGTTCGTCGCCATCTGAAGTCTCTCTTCTCCTTCAAGAGGTCGGCCCGCGGCGCGGGCGACGGTGTCAATATACGCAGACCACTTTATACTGTCAAGCACTTTTTTTCGAGAAAGCTTCCGGGGCGGTTTTCGCGGGAAAGTGCGCGGGTTGTGCGGGCGCGCGCGGAGGGGAGATACTGGCTTCGCATGAGCCCGACCATCATCGCCGTCGGCGGCTTCAACTCGAACTCGGGCAAGACGACGCTCGTCTGCGAGCTGCTGCGCGCGCTCCGCGGGTGGGAGGCTTTGAAGATGACCCGCGGCCACTACCGCTCCTGCGGCCGCGACCCGCACGCCTGCTGCGTCGCACACCTCTTGAGCGACGAGCCGGTCGTCCGCTCCGGCCGCGCGGAGACCTACGCGCCGGGCAAGGACACGGGGCGCTACTGGGACGCGGGCGCGACGCAAGTGCACTGGGCGGTCGTCACCGACGCGCAGGTCGAGGCGGGCTTCCGCGCGGCCCTCTCGCGCGTGAAGGCGCCGGGCGTCGTCGTCGAGGGGAACAGCTTCCTGCGCTCCTTCGAGGCGGACTTCACCGTGCTCGTCGCCCGGCCCGACGTTCTGAAGATTAAGAACACGGCGCGGCGCGTGCTGCCCGTAGCGTCCGCGCTCTACCTCTCGGACGCGGGTGAAGGGATCGACTCCGAAAGCCGCGCGCGCTTCGAGCGCTGGTGGCGCGAAGCGGGGTTGGAAGAGGCGGCGCCGTCCCTGCCCGTCTACACGCGCGAGAGTCTGCCCGAGCTGACGGAGCGCGTCGCCCGCGCGCACGCGCGGTAAAGTCTCAAACGGAGGCGGTAATTGTCGGAAGTGGAAGGGAGAATCTTCCATCTCAACGTCTCGGACGGCGGCGTCCCGAAGCTCGCCGTGCGGGAGGCCGTGCTCACCTCGGAGGGTCTGGAAGGAGACCGCCAGCGCGACCTGCGCTACCACGGCGGCCCGGCGCGCGCGCTGTGCCTCTTCGCGCTCGAACGTGTGCTGGAGCTACAGGCCGAGGGGCACCCGATCTTTCCCGGCTCGGTCGGCGAGAACCTGACCGTCGTCGGCCTCGAATGGTCGGGGCTGGCGCCGGGCGCGCGGCTCGCGCTCGGCGCAGAGGCGGTCGTCGAAATCACGAGCTACACCGCGCCCTGCAAGAACATCGCCGGCTCCTTCGCGGGCGGCGAGTTCAAACGCATCTCGCAGAAAGTCCGCCCCGGCGACTCCCGCCTCTACGCGTGCGTGCTGCGCCCCGGCCGCCTTGCCGTCGGCCAGCCGGTCAAGTTGTTAAGCGAGACTTAAACCGCAGAACTGCCAAAAAGAAAAGGCGCCGGGAGCCCCCACTCCCGACGCCTACGGCCACTCGCGTGGCCTGCCCCAAAGTTTCACTCGTTCTCAGAAGGAACGCCCGTTAGGTAAGAAGGATAGTACCCCCCGCCCCCGCCCCTTTGGTTGCAGTTTGATTGCGAGGCAAAGATGTTTCGCGTGCGGCTGAAAAAAATAAGAGGGCCATTCGTTTCTCTGAACGAATAGCCCTCTTTAACAAAGTAATTGACGGGCCGTGAGGGATTCGAACCCCCGACACCTAGTTCCGAAGACTAGTGCTCTATCCAGCTGAGCTAACGGCCCTTTGTCTCGCCCGTGCGCTTACGATAGCACAGGCACATCCGCGTGTTTAATGGGACGGCTGCGCGGGCGTCGCGGCGCCCGTCGGCGCGGGGCTCGTCGTCGTGCGGCCGTGGAACTCGCGGCGGATGTAGCGGACGAGGTTGTCGATGCGCTGCTGGTCGAGCCGCTTCTTGAAGGGGGGCATCTCGTCGCCGCCCTCGGCGATCTGCTTGGCGAGTTCCGAGTCGGGGTCTTTCTTGCCGTGGTCGCGGAGGCTCGGCACTTTCATCGTGTGGCCCGGCTCGTCCTCGAACGGGCCGCCGGTGCCGTCGGCCTTGTGGCACTTGATGCAGAACTGCGAGTAGTCGGCGCCGGCCGCGGCCAACTCGTCGGGCGTCGCGGCTGGGGCGGGCGTCGAAGTGTTCGCGGCCGCCGTGGCGGCGGGGCGCGCGCCCGCGTTGGAGTTCTGCGCGGTCTGCGTGCTGTTGCAGGCGGCGGCGAAGGGGACGGCGGCGAAGAGTGCGAGTGCGATCTTATGAAGTTTCATGCGCTCGAAGAATGCGGTTCGGAGACCGTCGGGGCTGTCCGTCGGGTTGAAAGAGCGGGGCGAGTATAGCGTAAGGCCGCGGGAGTTTGAAGGAGCCCCCGCGCGGGCTCGAAAACAACCGGGCGCGTGCGCGCGCGGCGGTTTGCAATCCTGCGCGGCGCGAAGCACAATACGTCTCGCCCGGCAGGCACTCACTCTCCTCCGACTGCGGCGCACGCGCGCGTAGAGTTGAGACGGCCCTTCAAACCCCTTAACGGACATCATGAGGAAGTTAAGACCATGAGCACGGAACATGAGCAGGCCGGCGCGGGCCGCCATACGCTGCGCCTGGCCGACAAGGCCGAGCGCGGGGCGGAGCAGGCCGAGCAGCCCGAGAAGGCCCCGAAGATCTCCCGCCAATTCGTCACCTTCACCTTCTACAAGGCGCGCCCCGAGTGGCGCATGCTCGACGCGCAGGCGAAGCTCGACGCCAAGCGCGAGTTCGTCGAGGTCTTCGAGTCCTACCGCAGCACGCTACTGATGCACTGCTACTCCATCGTCGGCCTGCGCTCGAACGTGGACTTCATGCTCTGGCGCATCGGCTACGGGCTCGACCCGTTTCAGGAGATGTCCGCGCGCCTGAACGGGACGCAGCTCGGGCGCTACCTCGAAGTCAGTCAGTCGTTCCTCTCGATGACCAAGCGCTCGATGTACATCGACAAGGACAACCCCGAGCACGTCGAAGACCGTTTGCACATCGTGCCCGGGCAGTCGAAGTACCTCTTCGTCTACCCGTTCGTGAAGACGCGCGAGTGGTACGGGCTGCCGGTCGAGCAGCGGCAGGAGATGATGGACGAGCACATCCGCGTCGGCTCGAAGTACCGCTCGGTCAAGCTGCACACGACCTACTCCTTCGGCCTCGACGACCAGGAGTTCGTCGTCGCCTTCGAGACCGACCAGCCCTCGGACTTCCTCGACCTCGTGCAGGAGCTGCGCGAGTCGAAGGCGAGCCGCTACACGCTGCGCGACACGCCCATGTTCACCTGCCGCCAGCTCCAGCTCGCCGAATGCCTGGACGAGCTTGGATGAAGTTTTCTTTAAGGACGATGAAGAAGGGAGGGTTTTCAAACTCTCCCTTTTTTTGTCTTCTTGAGAAGAGAGCAGGGGCGATTAACCACAGAGACACAGAGACACGGCTCGGAGCAATATCTCGACGAGCCGTGTCTCTGTGGTTAACAATTGCACCGCGAAGACTCAATCTGCGATTATCCACGCATGCCGCGCAATGAAGTTGTAAAGCTTCTCCTTGCACTGTTCTTCTTAACTTCACACAGCCCCGCCGCCGCACAGAACAACCCGCAGCCAAACGCCCCGCGCCACTATGAATATCTCTGGTACGAGGCGGAGAACATGGCCGGGCTCTCTTTGGACGCGCGCAACGAGCCGCGCCTGAATCCGGTGTGGCAGAACCTTCCGCGCGAGAGAGCGCCGGGGTGGGGCATCAACGGGCCGGGCGTCTCGGCCGAGTGGTCGCAGGGCGGCGAGAGCGAGTGGAACTCGGTCGCCGCCGCGCGCGACGAGACGCGCGCGACACTGTTTCAAGAAATCGAAATCCCACGCGACGGCGAGTACCGCGTCTGGGCGCGCTACGCCGACTGGGCGCGCAAGAGTGAGAGCTTCACCGTCCGCCTCACGCAGCAGGGGCGCGAGGTCTTCCAGCACGAGTTCGGCGCGCGCGACCTCATCGACCCGTACGACGAGGTGAGCATGTACTGGGGCTGGGCCTTCACCTGGGACGGCTCGCCCGCCTCCGCCTTGAAGAAAGGCCCCGCGCGCCTCTCAATCGAAATCGAGAAAGCGGCCGGCGCGCCCCGGCAGGTCGATTGCGTGCTCGTCACGAACGACCTCGACTACAGGCCCGAAGGCCGGCGCAAGCCGCCCTTCCACGCGCAGAGAGTCCTGAGCGACTGGGCCAAGCAGCGGACGCCTCTGACGCCGCTGCTCGAAAAGGCACCGGCGGTTGAAGCGACGCCCGCGCTCTGGCACAGGCCGGCGCTCGCGGGGCGCGACTTCCTCGTCCCCTGGAACATCTCGGAGACCTTCTGGGACGACTACGCGAAGCCCGCGGCCGAGCGCCCGCTCTACCCCTTCAACGCCGAGCCCGTCGAAGCCTTCGTCGAGAAGTACAAGGGCGCGCGCGACGTGCCCATCTTCAGCTCGCCGCTCGTCGTCCCCGTCTTCCACCTCAACAACCTCCCGAAGCACCTCTTGGAGGGGAGCGCCTTCCTCAACTTCATCCGGCAGACGCGCTCACCCTTCGCCGTCAACATCAACTACGGCGCGGCCGCCTTCCCCGAGACTGCGCAGGGTGAGGCGGCGCTCAAGCTCCTCCGGGGCGAGCTGCGCGGCCAGTTCGTCGGCTGGATTTCGGGCGAGAGCATCGGGCACGTCTACGGCGCGGTGGCGTCGCGCCTCACGCTCACGCCCGACACGTCCCGCCGCGCGATGCTCGAAGCCTACCGCGCGGCCTACACGCGCGCCCTCGAAGAGAAGTGGGCGGGCACGTTCAAGACCCCGGCCGGGGCGATGTGGGACAAGCTCATCCCCGCGCAGTCCACCTCTTCCACGGCCTACGCGCACGCGCTCTTCGACTGGGGCGTGCGCACGCTCGGCATCGAGACGGCGGCGGTGCAGCCTGTGACGGCGATGCGCATCGCCTTCGTCCGCGGCGCCGCGCGCCAGTACGGCGGGAACTTCCTCTATTACCACGCGCCCAACTTCGGCGACACGGCCACGACGTTTACCAAAGAACAGAGCTTCGCCGGCCCCGAACACTTCTTCCACACGCGCTACGGCGCGACGATGGGGCCTTCGCTTTCGTGGTACAGGAAGAGCTATTACCTCTACTATATGTCGGGCGCGTCGGCCGTCTACCTCGAACAGGGCTTCGACCAGTTCTTCCAGCCCGGCCCCGGCGAGCACCCCTTCCAGCTCAACCCGCTCGGGCGCATCACCGAAGAGTTCGTCCGCTTCGCCCAGGAGCACACAGACCGCGGCGAGCCCTACACCCCTCTCGCCCTCCTGCTCGACCCCGCGCACGGCTGGGACATGACCGACTACCCGCAGCTCCCGCTCGGCGTCTCTCCGATTAACCGTTCAGACCGCGCGCTGCGTCAGCTGTTCCTCGCCGCTTATCATCCGGCCGCCGTGGACGAGGGCGAGCCCGCGACGGCCGACCGCCAGGCTTTCACCAACTCCGTCTTCGGAGACATCTTCGACGTGCTCGTCGCGGACGAGAAGAGGGCCGACGCGATTGATGCTTACCGCGCGCTCGTCGTCGGCGGCCGCGTCGAGTGGACGCCCGCGTGGGCCGCGCGCCTGAAAGCTTACGCGGAGAAGGGAGGCACCGTCGTCCTCAACGCCGCGCAGGCCAAAGGTCTTCCCGCAGAGCTGCTCGGTATTCAAGTGACCGGCGCGACGGCTGAAGCCGACGACGCCACGTGCCTCGCGCCCGGCGAGGCGAAGACGGATTTGAGCGGCCAAGTCTACCGCTACGAACGCGTCGAGCCGCGCGGCGCGGAGGTCTTGATGAAGACGCCCGCGGGCGACCCGCTCGTCACCGTCAACCGCGTCGGCCGCGGCCGCGTCGTCTACTGCGCCGTGCCCGATCTGCTCGGCCTGGATGAAAGGCTCGTGCCCGCGGCGGCGCACCTGCTCGCGCACCTGGCCGCGGATGCGACGCCCGTGAAGGTGACCGGTAATGTCGAATACCTCGTCAACCGCAACGCGCGCGGCTGGGTCGTCACGCTCTTCAACAACCGCGGCGTCTACAAGCCGCAGCAGGGGCTCGCGCAGGTCAACCGCGCGGAGTCGGCCGAGGTCACTCTCGAACCGAACGGCGCTCTATTTAAACGCGCCGACGAATGGACGACCGGCGCGGAGTTGAAGGTCAACGGCGCCGCCGTCAACCTCAACGTCCCGCCCGGCGGCGTGCGCGTCGTCGAGCTTCTGCCGTAGATTGCATTAGCTCCGAGACATCTTTTAGGATGGCACGTCCGACGGACGGCGGGTTCGACGTTTCAAGGGGGGAGCGCATGAAGGTCGCGAGGCACTACCTCGTCAGCGGCGAGGTGCAGGGCGTGGGGTTCCGCTTCTTCGCGCAGCGCGTCGCCGCGCGCCACCAGGTCGTCGGCTACGCCCGCAACCTCCCGGACGGCCGCGTCGAAATCCTCGCCGAGGGCACGCCCGAGGGCGTCGAAGGCTTCAAACACGACATCGCCGCCGGCCCCCGACACGCACGCGTCGAACAGGTCGAAGAGGTCTCCGTCGAGCCGACCGGGCACTATCCGACTTTCCGAATCGAAAGGTGAAAATGCAGTAGGCAGTAGGCAGATGGCAGTAGGCAGTTGAAAACGCTTAAGTTCAAAATTTCGAGCTGACTCTTCAACTGCCGTTACGCGGAGCGTACTGCCATCTGCCTACTGCCATCTGCCTACTGACTCATGGATCAACTCAAATCTCTCATCCGCGAGGTGCCGGACTTCCCGAAGCCGGGCATCAACTTTTACGACATCACGACGCTCTTGAAGCACCCCGAGGGCTTCCGCCAGGTCATTGACGCGCTCTCTTCGGAGTTCAAGGGGCAGCAGGTCGATACCGTCATCGGCATCGAGGCGCGCGGCTTCATCTTCGCCCCAGCGATGGCCTACCAGCTCGGCGCCGGCTTCGTCCCTGCGCGCAAGCCGGGCAAGCTCCCCTCGGAGTGCGCCACGGTCTCTTACGATCTGGAATACGGCCAGGACGCGCTCCAGATGCACCGCGACGCCGTCGGCTCGGGCCACCGCGTCGTCATCGCCGACGACCTGCTCGCCACCGGCGGCACGGCCGCGGCCGTCGTCCGCCTCGTCGAAGAACTCGGCGGCACCGTGGTCGGCCTCGCCTTCGTCGTCGAACTCGAATTCCTCCCCGGCCGCGAAAAGCTCAAGGGCCACGACGTGCGCTCGCTCCTCAAGTATCAGTCCTGAACGCAAACTGGACTGCGCCGGAGTGCATCTGTTAATTTCTCCGGCAGTCAGCTCCCGTAGCTCAGTGGATAGAGCACTCGCCTCCTAAGCGAGGGGCCGCAAGTTCAAGTCTTGCCGGGAGCATTCAACTTAACTTGTAACGAGGGAGGGCCGTGGCCCTCCTCTTTTTTGCGAGGCCGAGGCTGTTGACACGCGGGCGTTGCGCGCTTAACAATCTGGCACTAGCCCCCGCTTACACAGAGAGATCGGAGGAAGACTATGAGTACCACCGGACTGATTCTGGTCATCATCCTGGTTCTACTGCTCGTCGGCGCCGCCCCTTCGTGGCCGTACAGCCGCAACTGGGGCTACTACCCGAGCGGGGGACTCGGCCTCGTCCTGCTCATCGTCCTGATCCTGTTACTGCTGGGCCGCATTTAGCGTCCCGCCGTCACAGGCTCACAAAAACAAGCAGTCGCCGCGCAGAAAAATCTTGTCTCGGCACGGGCTTCCGTGTATCATCCCGGCGGTTGGACATTCTTTCGTGGGTGAAACAAACATGCTCTCTTACGCCAACGTCGAATCCGTCATGTGGCCCGACCGCGCGACGCGTTGCGCGCGTCCGCTGTTTATGACGACCGTCTCGGCCGGCTTCCCCAGCCCGGCCGAGGGCTACATCGAGGGGCGGCTCGACCTCAACCGCTACCTCATCAAGCACCCGACGGCGACCTTCTACGTGCG
>Ga0213876_10000152_pt1 | contig 73209 bp, 67 predicted proteins | sample BarmaccomBMRX_R9_FD_160113 | JGI IMG/M metagenome (GOLD analysis project Ga0213876, IMG submission 160113) | Root-associated microbial communities from Barbacenia macrantha in rupestrian grasslands, the National Park of Serra do Cipo, Brazil - RX_R9 | ecosystem: Host-associated > Plants > Roots... | reverse complement strand
CTGCTCACTCAGCGCATCAACGAGCTGACCGAGCATTTCAAGACTCACAAGAAGGACAACCACTCGCGGCGGGGGCTGCTCAAGATGGTCTCGCAGCGCAGGAGCCTGCTCGACTACCTCAAGCGTAGAGACATCGAGGGGTACCACGAACTCATCAGCAAGCTCGGCCTGCGCCGCTAAACAGGTAGGCGGCCGGAGGCCGAGCGCGCCCCTTTGGGTTCGCCGCGAGTAAGTGTACGAGGACGAAATCCTCTTTAACAACGCCCCGCGTCCAGTGACAGGCGGGCGGGAGTGGCCGAACGTGACGGCCTGGGCTCCCGCGCGCGGACTTCGGGGAGCAGCCTTTGGCGGACTAGCAGAAGGCGGCACCGGCTTCACGGTTGGAGCGGGTGCCGCTTTTTCTTTTCAGGAGTAGGGCCGCGTCCCCGCCTCACGTAGCGGGGGCGCTCAGCCCGACCCGACTGAACGAACATTTCCGGGCGCGGCGCGGCGGATGAGACTCCGCGCAAATCCACAGGCCGCCGCTGCCAGGCAGGCGGCCCGCCCGAAGGAGAAGAGAATAAAAATGGCAGCCAAGAAATTACTGAGAGAGAAGATCAAACTGGGCGACCGCGAGCTTTCGGTCGAGACCGGCCGCGTCGCCAAGCAGGCGCACGGCTCCGTCATTGTCCGCTACGGCGACACGATGGTCCTGGTCGCGGCCATCGGCGCCGCCTCGCCCCGCGAAGGCATCGACTTCTTCCCGCTCACGGTCGAGTACCGCGAGCACAACTACGCCGCGGGCCGCATCCCCGGCAACTACTTCCGCCGCGAAGGCAGGCCCGGCGAGAAGGAAGTCCTGACGGCGCGCATGATCGACCGCCCCTGCCGCCCGCTCTTCTCCGAAGGGTACCGCAACGAGACGCAGGTCATCGCCTCGGTCATCTCGGCCGACGACGAGAACGACCCGGACGTGATCGCGATCACGGGCGCTTCTCTGGCGCTCTACCTCTCGGACATCCCCTTCCCGCAGCCCATCGCGGGCGTCCGCGTCGGGCTGATTGACGGCCGCTACATCATCAACCCGACCTACGACGAGGTGCGCGAGTCGCGCCTGAACCTCGTCGTCGCCGGCACCGAGGAGGCCATCGTCATGGTCGAGGCCGGGGCCAAGGAGGTCTCGGAGGAGGTGATGGTCGAGGCGCTGATGTTCGCGCACAAGGAGATCAACCGCCTCTGCCGCTGGCAGAAGGAACTCTACAAGGCGCTCGACATCCAGAAGCGCCCGGTCGAGGCGCCCGTCCTCAACGAGGAGATGATGGGCGAGATCGAGCGCAACTACGCCGAGCGCCTGCGCCAGGCGCTCGACACCGCCGCGCAGGGCAAGATCGAGTCCTACGCCGCCGTCGACGCCTTGAAGAAGGAGGTCGTCGAGTCCTACCCCGAAGACTCTCCAGAGCAGCGCCAGCAGGCGAAGAAGATCTTCGACCACCTCAAGGAGAAGATTTTCCGCGAGGACATCCTCGGCAAGCGCCGCCGCCCCGACAACCGCAAGTTCAGCGAGATTCGCCCGATTGACATCGAGGTCAACTGGCTCCCGCGCGTCCACGGCTCGGCCCTGTTCACGCGCGGCGAGACGCAGGCGATTGTGACCTCGACGCTCGGCACCAAGGAGGACGAGCAGTTCCTCGACGACCTGGAGTCGGGCGAAATCAAGCGCCGCTTCCTTTTGCACTACAACTTCCCGCACTACTCGGTCGGCGAGGTCGGCCGCTTCGGCTCCACCTCGCGCCGCGAGATCGGCCACGGGGCGCTGGCGCGCCGCGCGCTCGAACCGGTGCTGCCCAGCGAGGCGGAGTTCCCGTACTCGCTCCGCATCGTCTCGGACATCACCGAGTCGAACGGCTCTTCGTCGATGGCGACCGTCTGCGGCGGCTCACTCTCGATGATGGACGCGGGCGTGCCCATCAAGTCGGCGGTCGCGGGCGTCGCGATGGGCCTCGTGATGGAGGGGAACCGCTACGCGATTCTCTCCGACATCGCGGGCGCGGAAGACCACTACGGCGACATGGACTTCAAGGTGGCGGGGACGCGCGAAGGCATCACCGCGCTCCAGATGGACATCAAGATCGGCGGCATCAACGCCCAGATCATGGCCGAGGCGCTGGAGCAGGCGAAGAAGGGCCGCTTCCACATCCTCTCCATCATGGAGCAGGCCATCGAGGCCCCGCGCGAGGAGCTGAGCCCGTACGCGCCGCGCATCATCACCATCAAGATCAACCCCGACCGCATCCGCGACGTCATCGGGCCGGGCGGCAAGATGATCCGCTCCATCGTCGAGGAGACCGGCGCCAAGATCGACGTGGAGGACGACGGCACCATCTTCATCGCCACGGCCGACGGCGAGGCCGCGCAGGCGGCGGTCGCACGCATCCGGGGCCTGACGGCCGAGGCCGAGATCGGCGAGCAGTACCTCGGCACCGTCTCGCGCATCGTCGATTTCGGGGCGTTCGTCGAGATTTTCCCCGGCACCGACGGCCTTCTGCACATCTCCGAAATCGCCGAGCACCGCGTCCGCGACGTGCGCGACGAGTTGAAGGAGGGGCAGCAGATTCTCGTCAAGTGCATCGGCAAGGAGGGCAACAAGATCAAGCTCTCACGCAAGGCCGTGCTCAAGGACGAGAAGCAGAAATCGGGCAGGGGCGAGAGCGCCCAGGCCGCCGGCCAGGGCGACTCGGACTAGTTCGGGATGCCCCCGCGTTTAATTTTTGAGAGAAAAAGGGTTCGCCCCGCGGGGCGGCCCTTTTTTATCTTGACAGTTTGGCATGGGCGCGGGTTTAATGGGCTGCCGAAACTGGAACTCAAAGGTTATTCGGAGTCTCTTCCCTCTGCGGTAAACCGGAAGAGGTTTCGCCGCAAGTCTTTCAGATAACGGGCAGATGCGGGAACGGGCGAGGCCGGAGGCGACGCGCCGATGGCCGGTTTGCCGTCCCCGCCGCAGGTCTCCGAGCCTCCGCCCGGTTTACAGATTCGCCCGAATTGCCCCGAAGTCATTCGAGTTTTTGAGCGCAGGCCGAAGGGGATTGGGTTCAAGTAGGAGGACGACCCCGTAATGAGGCGTCAAGCATTCCGCACAACCGCTCTGATGCTCGGCGTCATGCTCGCAGCGGCGCCCGCAGCGCGGGCCGGCACCATCACCTACGGCGAGATGGTGCGCACGGCCGGCGACGGCGGCCAACTGCGCACGGCCACCGACGTGCGCCTGCGTGTCGCCACGCAGGGCCAGTCCGTCGCGCAGGTCGGCTCGGCGCAGGGCGGGGCGGCTTCCTCACAGGAGCAGCAGGCCGCGGGCCAGCAGACGCAGACACCCGGCGGCGGCTCGACGAACGTCACCGCGCCCGCCGACCCTTCGCTCTCGCAGAGCGGCAGCAAGGTCGAGACCGTCGACCTCGGCGACGTGACCGGCACGGTCTGCGACTGCGGCGAGATTCCGCCCAACCCGCTTCCCAAGGTCGCCGGCGCCTTCCCGTGGTGGACTTTGGCCGGCATCCCGCTCATCTGCGTGAGCGGCATCTGCGCCGGCGGCGACGAAAACCCGCCAACCGGCCCGACCCCGACCCCGACGCCGCCCACGAACCCTGTGCCCGAGCCCATCTCGCTCTTCCTCTTCGGCACGGGACTGCTCGCCGTCGGCGCCGGCGCGCGCCGCCGCTACGGCCGCAGGCAGGGGGCGGAGTTGAACATCAGCGCGACGACAGAGGAGGTCTAACAGATGAAGAGACCGAGAACCTCCTTCACCGCCCTCCTGGCCCTGGTTGCCTGCGCCGCGCTCCTGCTGGCGGCGGGCGCCGAGGCCAAGAAGCAGAAGAACAAGAAGAACGCGCCGCCGACCACGGGCCGCATTGAGGTCTCGACGCAGCCCGGCGGCTACCCCATCAGCATCGACGGCCAGCCCGCGGGCGAGACCACCGACTACGTCCGCGCCATCGAACTCGAACCCGGCGCGCACTCGGTCGAGATCGTCTTCCCGAACAACACGCGCTGGGCGCAGACCTTCAACATCGTCGCGGGCCGCAAGAACTGCATCGCGCTCAACTACCGCCCGCGCACCATCGAGATTCCGGCCATCGCCGCCAGCCCTTGCCCGTACCCCGTGAACGTCACCGCCCCGACGCAGGTCGCCGACGGCGACGTCGTGACCTTCACGGCCGACGTGGGCTACCAGGGGCCTTCGGCGCTCAACTACACCTGGACGGTCAGCCCGCCCGCGGCGCGCATCATGTCGGGCGTGGGCACGCCGACGATCACGGTCGACACTTCGGGCCTCGGCAACAAGCGCGTGACGGCGATCCTCGTCGTGGACGACGGCTCGGGCGACCGCTCCTGCCGGCAGACGGCGCAGGCCGCGACCGGCGTCGGCGCGCTCCCCAAAATCGAGCCGCCCAAGCGCTTCGACGAGTTCCCGTCCATCGCGCACGACGACGACAAGGCGCGCTTCGACAACCTGGCCATCGAGCTTCAGAACAACCCGGGCGCGACCGGCTACGTCATCGCCTACGCGGGGCGCAACAGCCGCGCGGGCGAGGCCGACCGCATGACCAAGCGCGCCTCCGACTACCTGACGACCAACCGCGGCATCAGCCGCGACCGACTCGTCGTCATCAACGGCGGCCGCCGCGCCGCGAACAGCTTCGAGCTGTGGATCGTGCCGCAAGGGGCCGAGCCGCCGCGCCCGACCCCGAGCCAGGACTGAACGCCGCGCGAACCCGGACGGGCACGAGCGCCGTGCTCCCAAGAGGGGCGCGGCGCTTCTCCGTTAAGGATGAAGGCGGAAGGATGAAGGATGAAGTAAGGACTGCCTGCCTTTCATCCTTCATCCTTCCGCCTTCATCCCTTCCCGTGTGGCACGCTCTTTTCTATAACCCTCGTGCGGGCGTCCGAAGGCGTACGGTTATAAAACGTGTGGCGGCCCGCAGACCAATTTCGTTGTGTAGTTTCAGAACTTTTACCTCGCTTGGAAGCCCTGACGGGCGCAGTTAAGAAGAGACAATTTCTAGGAGGATTCAGAGACAATGGCTGAAGGGGACAGCTCAAGCAACACCGGCGTGGTCGCCATCCTGGTGATTTTCCTGATCGTCGTCCTGTTCGCGTTCTTCGCCTGGCGCGGCGGACTGTTCGGCGGCGGTTCCAAGAAGACCGACGTCGACGTGAACATCAGCGCCCCGGCCACGAAGTAGCGCGGGCGGCAGACGCTTACAAACGGAGGAGGGAGGGGCGACGCCCCGCACGGCGTCGCCCCTCCCTTCTTTTCAACTGCGCCGTGCGGCTGCTACCATGAGGGTAAATAGTGAATCGTAAATAGTGAATGGAAGGCTGCGCCCATACGCTCACCATTTACCATTCACTATTTACCATTCACTGGAGAAGAACATTGGCAGCACCGAACATCGAAACCATCGTGTCGCTCTCGAAGCGGCGCGGGTTCGTCTTCCCCTCCTCGGAGATTTACGGCGGCCTGGGGAGCGCCTGGGACTACGGCCCGCTCGGCGTGGAACTCTGCAACAACGTCAAGCAGGCCTGGTGGCGCTGGATGGTTCACGAGCGCGACGACATGGAGGGGATCGATTCGAGCCTCATCCTCAACCGGCTGGTCTGGAAGTACTCGGGCCACGAAGAGACCTTCAGCGACCCGCTCGTCGACTGCCGCGAGTGCAAGACACGCCTGCGCGCCGACAAGCTTGAGGCCGACGCCGCGGGCAAACTCAAATGCCCCAACTGCGGCTCGACGAACCTGACCGAGCCGCGCGCCTTCAACCTCATGTTCCGCACGACCATCGGCGCCGCGGCCGTCGAGGACGACCCGAACGCCCTGGCTTACCTCCGGCCCGAGACGGCGCAGGGCATCTTCATCAACTTCCTGAACGTGCAGACGGCGATGCGCCGGAAGATTCCCTTCGGCATCGCGCAGATCGGCAAGTCGTTCCGCAACGAGGTGACGCCCGGCAACTTCATCTTCCGCACGCGCGAGTTCGAGCAGATGGAGATGGAGTACTTCGTCCGCCCCGGCGAGGACGAGCGCGTCCACCAGGAGTGGATAGACTACTGCCACCAGTGGTTCCTCGATCTCGGCATCTCGGCCGCGAACCTGCGCTTCTACGAGCAGCCTAAGGAGGAACTGGCGCACTACGCCAAGCGCACCGTGGACATCCACTACCGCTTCTTCCCCGAGCGCGAGGACGAGGAAAGGCAGTGGGACGAGCTGATGGGCATCGCCAACCGCACCGACTTCGACCTCAAGGCGCACTCGAAGAAGCCCGAGGACGCGGAAGGCAAGCGCCTCAACCCCGACGCGACCGACGACCTCTCCTACTTCGACGAGGCGACGAAGGAGCGCTACTACCCTTACGTCATCGAGCCGGCGGCCGGCGTCAACCGCACGGTGCTCGCCGCCCTGATGGACGCCTATAACGAGAGGACGACCGACAAGGGCGAGAAGCGCGTCATCCTGAGCCTGCACCCGCGGCTCGCGCCGATTAAGGTGGCGGTGCTCCCGCTGGCGAAGAACAAGCCCGAGATCGTCTCGATGGCGAAGAGCATCAAGAAGGAGCTGCAGCCGTCGATGCGCGCCGTCTACGACGACACGGGCGGGATCGGCAAGCTCTACGCGCGCCAGGACGAGATCGGCACGCCCTTCTGCGTCACCGTCGACCACCAGTCGCTCGAAGACGAGGCCGTGACGGTGCGCGACCGCGACACCTGGAACCAGGAGCGCGTGAAGGCGTCGGAGCTGGCGGACTATTTGAAGAAGAGACTGGGCATCAAATGTTAGTAAATAGTGAATGGTAAATAGTAAATGGTCGAAGGCATTCGTCTGCCATTTACTATTTACCATTCACCATTCACCACGTTATGGCGATAGTCAAAAAGAGAAACGAGCAGACCGAGTCGCGGCTGCTCCTTGAATCGGACGAACCCGTCGAGCTGCCGCCCGCGGAGGTAGACGAGTCGGCGGTCGTCCTGCAGTTCGAGCAGTTCCGCCAGTACGTGCCGGAGCTTTTGGAAGAGCTGCGCGACGGGACGGAGGCCACGCCCGTCCCCGTCATGATGGACGGCTCGACCTTCGTCGTCCACGGCGACACGCGCAGCTTCTGGGTCAAGCTCTGGCACGCCTCGCCCGAGCTGACGCGCATCGAGCGCGTGCAGATCATCAGTTGCCTGCCTTCGACGCGCGGCGTCCACATTCTCGTGGACGACCCCGAAGAGTATGACGAGGCGGACGACCTCGACGACGACGATGAAGACTACGAGGCGGGGGACGACATCGCCGGCTACGACGACGACGACGAAGACGAAGACGACGAAGCCCCCGCCGCGCCGCGCGCATAGAGAACCCGAGGTTAACCACGGAGACACAGAGGCACAGCTAAAGACAGAAGCTGTGTCTCTGTGTCTCCGTGGTTAAATTTTCGATGACTTCTCCCGTCCCCGAAAAAATCCTGAGGCTGGCGCGCGCCGTGCGCGAGGCGGGCGGGCGCGCGCTCATGGTCGGCGGGTGCGTGCGCGACCGCCTGCTCGGCCGCGAGGTGAAGGACTGGGACGTGGAGGTCTACGGCGTCGAGCCCGCCTCTTTGCGCGAGCTGCTCGGCCGCTTCGGCCGCGTCAACGTCGTCGGCGAGGCTTTCACCGTCTACAAGCTCGGTCAGGATTTGGACGTCAGCCTCCCGCGCCGCGAGCGCAAGACGGGGCGCGGCCACCGGGCCTTCTACATCGAAGGCGACCCCTCGATGTCTTTCGAGGAGGCCGCGCGCCGCCGCGACTTCACCGTCAACGCCATCCTCGAAGACCCGCTCGAAGGCGAAATCATCGACCCGCACCGGGGGCTCGCGGATATAAAGGCGCGACTGCTGCGCGCCGTCGCGCCCGAGACCTTCGTCGAAGACTCCTTGCGCGTCCTGCGCGCCGCGCAGTTCGCCGCCCGCTTCGGCTTCGAAGTCGAAGCGCAGACCGTCGAACTCTGCCGCTCCATCGACCTCACGGATCTGCCGGCCGAGCGCGTCTGGGGCGAACTGGAGAAGATTCTCATCGTCGCGCCGCGGCCCTCGGTCGGACTCGAATGGCTGGCCCGCCTCAACGTCACGCCGCAGCTCTTCCCCGAACTCGAGGCTTTAAGGGGCGTGCCGCAAGAACCCGACTGGCACCCCGAGGGGGGCGTCTTCATCCACACCCTCCTGGTCTGCGACTGCGCGCGTCAGTTGAGCGAAGGGCTCGACTACCCGCGGCGCGTGGCCGTGATGCTGGGCGCGCTGTGCCACGACTTCGGTAAGCCTTCGACGACGGTGTTCGTCGAGGGGCGCTGGCGCTCGCACGGGCACGCCGAGGCCGGCGTCGCGCCGACGCTCGCGTTCCTCGACCGCCTGAAGCTCTTCACGCTCGACGGCTACAACGTGCGCGCGCAGGTGTTGGCGCTCGTGCGCGAACACCTCAAGCCCCGCGACCTCTACCGCGGGCGCGACGAGGTCGGCGACGGCGCCTTCCGCCGGCTCGCGCGGCTGTGCGAGCTGGAGCTGCTCTACCGCGTGGCGAAGGCCGACATCCTGGGGCGCAACGCGCCTTGGGTGCCGCCGGAGAAGTGGCTCGACACGGAGGCGCAGGAGTGGTTCATCGCGCGCGCGCGCGCGCTGTCGATTGAGCGCAGGCCGCCGGAACCTATCCTGCTCGGGCGGCATCTGCTGGAGATGGGGCTCAAGCCCTCGCCGCTCGTCGGTGAGATACAGCGCGCCGTCTACGAGCTGCAGCTCGACAACCGCGTCCGCACGCTCGAAGAGGCGAAGGACGCGGCGCGGAGGTTATTGGGGCATGAAGCGCAACCTTGACCTTCTGACGTCCCCGGGTTTCGTCGCGGGCCTCCTGCTGCTGCTCGCGAACGACTTCCTGCTCAAGCCCGCCTTCCACGACGCCCTCACGGGCAAGCTCTCGGACTTCGCGGGCCTCTTCGTCTTCCCGCTCTTCTGGGCTGCGCTCACGCCGCGGTGGCGCCGCGCGGCCTACGCGCTGACGGCGCTCGGCTTCGTCTTCTGGAAGTCGTCTTACGCGCAGCCCCTCATCGACGCATGGAACTCGCTCGGCCTCCTGCGCGTGGCCCGCGTCGTCGACCCGACAGACCTCTGGGCGCTCGTCGCCCTGCCCGCCTCGTTCGAGTACCTGCGCCGGCGCGGCGCGGCGGACTCCGGCCCGTCGCCTTTCGCGCCGCGCCGCGCGGCCGCCCTTGCCGTGCTGCTCCTCTCGGTCTTCGCCTTCGCCGCCACGCAGAGCGCGGGCGACCACATGATCTCGGAAGACCGCGAGTACAAGTTCGACATGTCGAAGGAGGAGCTGACCGAGCGGCTCAAGCGTGACGCCGAGGTGGCGTACGTTTCCGCGAGGGATGACCCCGACGACTTCAGCCTCAGCACGCGCACGAAGGTGTGCGGCGAAGGGGTCTTTGCCTCGTTCAAGGTTGAGCGGCGGGGACTCGGGTCTTTGCTGAAGGTCTCGTACCTCATCTACAACTGCGAGCAGGGGCCGCGCGGGCAGGAGGCCGCGCTGGAGGCGGAGGCGGTGCACGCCTTCGAGCACGACGTGGTCGAGAAGCTGCGCGCGCCGGCCGGGCCGTGAGCGGCGGGCGTCTGTGACTTTCGCGCGCCGCGTGTTGTAAGATGGCGCTTAACATTCTGCCCCGGCTTTACGAACAAACAGACCACGGAAGACGGCCGCCCGCCCCTCGCCCCGCGCGGGTCTCGGCCGCGCCCCGGACTGAATTCATTTGAGGAAGAGACAGCCATGATCGATTTCGAGTTGACCGAAGAGCACCGGGCGCTCGTCCAGACCGTGCGCGAGTTCGCGCAGGGCGAAGTGGCGCCGCACATCAAGGAGTGGGACGAGAAGCAGCAGTTCAACCGTTCCGTCCTAGACAAGATGGCCGAGCTCGGGCTGCTCGGCGTCTGCATCCCCGAGGAGTACGGCGGCGCGGGCTTCGACTACGTCTCGCTCGGCCTCGTCTGCGAGGAGCTGGAGGCCGTCGACACTTTCCTGCGCGTCATCATGTCCGTCCACACGGGCCTGAACTCGATGTCGCTCTACGCCTGGGGCACCGAGGAGCAGAAGCGCAAGTACCTCGTGCCGCAGGCGAAGGGCGAGAAGATCGCGACGTACGGTTTGACCGAGCCGGGAGCCGGGTCGGACGTGGTCGGCTCGCGCTCGACCGCGCGGCGCGACGGCGGCGGGTGGGTTTTGAACGGCGAGAAGATGTGGATCTCTTTGGCCGACGTGGCCGACAACTTCCTCTTCTTCTGCTGGACGGACGAGGAGAAGCGCCGGAAGCGCGACCACTCGGGTATGTCCTGCTTCATCGTCGAGCGGGGGATGCAGGGCTTCACTTCGGGGACGATTCACGGCAAGCTCGGCATCCGCGCGGGCAACACCGGCTACTTCTCTCTGCAGGACGTGCGCGTGCCCCAGGAGAACATGCTCGGCGAGGAGGGCGAGGGTTTCAAGATCGCGATGTTCGCCTTAGAGCAGGGGCGCTACACCGTCGCGGCCGGCGCGACCGGCCTCATCCGCGCCTCGCGCGACGCGTCGGTCGCGTACGCCTTAGAGCGCGAGACGTTCGGGACGAAGATCGCCAACCACCAGCTCGTCAAGCAGAAGATCGCCGAGATGGAGGCCGACTACCAGATGTCGCACCTGCTCTGGCTGAAGGCCGGCTGGCTCAAGAACGAAGGCAAGCCGAACGGGCGCGCGACCTCTTTGGCGAAGTGGCAGGCGACCGTCCGCAGCGAGAAGGCGGCCTCGATGGCGATTGAAGTCCACGGCGCCAACGGCTACTCGAACGACTACCCCGTCGAGCGCTACCTGCGCAACTGCAAGGCCGCCGTCATCTACGAGGGCACCCGCGACATCCACACGCTCATGCAGGCCGACTGGGCGCTCGGCCTCAAGGGCGAGAAGCCCGCGCGCAAGACGCTCCCGCCATACCAGCAGGCAGTAGTCAGTAGACAGTAGTCGGTAGAAAAAGCAGGCGGCGCGCTCCGGTTTTAAGCCGGGCGCGCCGCTTTGTCTTTCTACCGACTACTGTCTACTGATACCGGCTTGCAAATTGAGATAAGGCCGGCTCTTCGCCGGGAGCGCGGGCATCCCTGCCCGCAAGCGCGCGAAAGCGCGCTGACCGTCTCCCTCTTCATCTCAACCTTGAGACATGAAGTCTCCCAGCTTTCGCGCTGCGCGCTCAGGCGGGCAGGGATGCCCGCGCTCCCAACTTTAAGCGGCCTTATTTTATTCTGCGAGTCGGTATGACTACTCCCTAAAAATTTTCGGGGCGGCGGCGCCGGAAGGGTTGGGGCCGCCGCCCCGTGTTGAAGCTCAACGGTTTTTGGCGGGTGAGTTGAGCTTCAAGGTCGGGGCCGGAGGGGGGAAGGGGAGGCGCCTCCGGCCCCGAGAGTGTTCAGCGCGCGTCGATGGTGACGACCTCGGCCTCGACGGCGACGCCGCGTGCGGCGCTCAACTCTTTGCGGAGGCTGCGCTCGCGCTTCGACTCGGAGAGCGTGCGCCCGGTGCCGTCCGCGCCCCAGACCGCGGCGAGGTAGAACTGGTCGCCGTACCTGTGGAAGACGAGCCGCGCGCGCCCCTCACCCTGGTTGTTCTCCCTGCCGGAGTTGGTCGTCGTCGAGGCGCCGTCGTCCGCGCCGCCGATGCGGATCAACTGCTCGTCGTCCGTCATCGAGCTGACGGTGTAGGCGCAGGCCCGGACGAGGCGTCCGCCCACGTGGAAGTCGAACGGCACCTGCGCCCTCAGGCCGTTCACAGACTTGGCGGCCGCCGGCAGCGCCGCCAGCGAGAGCAGGAAGCTCAGCGCCAACGCGCCCACGCACACTTGCCTTCTCATGGTCTTCTCCTCCTGTGTCCCTTACCCTTTGGGGCGAACTCTGTGTCTCTCTCTCCGCCTCGCGTCGAAAGCTCATTCGCCGCAGGCCAGGCAGATCTTCTCGGTGCCGCCGTCGAGAGCTTCGCGCTTGTCGTCCAGTTCCAGCGTCTCCGCCTCGGCGGTGGGCGGGCCGATGTATCTCGCCCCGTCGGTCTCCACCGTCGTGACCGAAGCCGAATTCAGCATGAGGAGCGTCGTGAAGATGACCGTCAACATGGCTTCTTTCCTTTCTCGAAAGTTGTGAGGAGCGCCGAAGCCCGTCCCGCCTTGTCCATCCTGTTTCCGCCCGGCTTCGCTGCTCGAACGAGGTCTCCGAACGCGACCCGCTTGACGCCCGTCTCTTATGACAAGCCGCGTGCCGCGGTCGGCCCCGCGCGAAGGCGTGCGAAAACATTAGGTTTTATGCGGAAGTGGGGGCGCGGGGCGGCGCCCGCGGGCTATCCGAAAAGATAGCCGCCTATCCGTCGGGTTAGTCTGCGGGGCGCGCGCGAAAGGGTAGTGACTTTTGCACGGCGAAATGTTATTTGTGCCTTCCGCAACATGAACCCGAGAGCCGTCTTCATCGCGGGGCCGCTGAAGGGCTCGGCCTTCGAGCTGGGCGAGGGAGCCCTGTCCGTCGGGCGCGACTCGACGAACGACGTGCGCCTCCCGGACTCCCTGCTCTCGCGCCGCCACTGCCGCATCGAGCGCGCGGGCGAGGGCTTCGTGCTCAAAGACCTCGAAAGCCTCAACGGCACCTTCGTCAACGGCCGGCCCGTGCGCGAGCAGGCGCTCGCCGAGGGCGACCGCGTGACGGTCGGCGAGTCCTGCTTCGTCTTCCTCTCCGGCGAGGGCGAGACCGCGGGCGCGCCCTCGCACCTCGTCACGCTCAGCGACCGACACATGGAGGCGCACTCGACCGTGCGCCTGAAGGCCGAGGAGGCGCGCTACCTGCGCCCGCCGCAGGAGGGGGGGCCGTCGGAAGACGCGCTCGCGGGGATCGTGCGCGACCTCGCGCTCCTCGTGCGCGTCAGCACCTCGGTCAACTCCGTGCGCGAGACCGCGGAACTACAGCGCGAGCTGCTGCGGCTCGTCTTCGAGGCGGTGCCCGCCGAGCGCGGCGCCATCCTGCTCGTAGGCCCGGACGGCCGCGTCGTCTCCGAGTTCGGGCTCGACCGCACGGAGGGCGGCGCGGGCGCGGTCGAGGTGAGCCGCACGATTCTGCGGCAGGTCTTGGAGGAGGGGGCGGCCGTGCTCGCGGGCGACCTCTTCGAGGGCGGCTTCGACGACGTCGAGAGCATCAGGGCCGCGCGCCTCAGCTCGCTCCTCTGCGCGCCGCTCGTGCTCTACGGCCGCGCGCTCGGCGCCGTCTACCTGACGACCGCAGACCCCGCGACGCGCTTCGACGAAGGCCAGCTCGAACTCGTCACGGTCATCTGCCGCATCGCGGCGGTCGCGCTCAACAACGCGCGCCACGTCGAGCAGTTGGAGAGCGAGAACGACCTCCTGCGCGCCGAGGCGTCGGTCGAGCACGGCATGGTCGGCGAGAGCCCGGCCGTGAAGAAGGTCTACCAGTTCATCGCGCGCGTCGCGCCGGCCGACACAACCGTGCTGGTGCGCGGCGAGTCGGGCACGGGCAAGGAGTTGGCCGCGCGCGCGCTGCACCAGAACAGCCCGAGAGGCGTGCGGCCCTTCGTCGCCATCAACTGCGCGGCCCTGACCGAGACGCTGCTCGAATCGGAGTTGTTCGGCCACGAGCGCGGCGCGTTTACGGGGGCGCTCGCGCAGAAGAAGGGCAAGCTCGAAGTGGCCGACGGCGGCACGCTCTTCCTCGACGAGGTCGGCGAGATGCCGCACGCCATCCAGGCGAAGCTCCTGCGCGTGCTTCAGGAGCGCGAGTTCGAGCGCGTCGGCGGCACGCGCACCATCCGCGTGGACGTGCGCGTCGTCGCCGCGACGAATCGCGACCTGGAGGAGGCCGTGAGGAAGGGCGGGTTCCGGCAGGACTTATACTACCGCCTCAACGTCGTCTCCTTCGAGATGCCCGCCCTGCGCGACCGGCGCGAGGACATCCCCCTGCTCGCCAGCTACTTCGTCGCGAAGTACGCCGCGAAGTTCAAGCGGCGCGTAACGGGGCTTTCGCCGGAGGCGCGCGCGTGCCTCGTCAACTACGACTGGCCGGGCAACGTCCGCGAGCTGGAGAACGCCGTCGAGCGCGCGGTCGTCCTCGGCTCGACCGAGCGCGTGCTCCCCGAAGACCTGCCCGAGACCGTGCTCGACGCCGCCCCAGACCCTTCGGCGCAAGGCCCCGACGCGGCCCAGCCCTTCCCCCGCTACCACGACGCGCTCCGCGAGTCCAAGCGTCAACTTATCCTCCGCGCCCTCGAACAGTCCGCCGGCAACTTCACCGAAGCCGCCCGCCTCCTCGGCGTCCACCCGAACTACCTGCACCGCCTGATTCGGAATCTGAACCTGCGGCCGGAGATAAAAAAGTAGGCAGTAAGAAGGTTCTGGGTGTTAGGTGCTGGGTGCTGGGTAGGACAAGCTGCTTTCCCCAGCACCCAGCACCCAGCACCCAAAACCCTCTTCACTGCCTACTGCCATCTGCCTACTGCCTACTTCTTTCCCTCTATCAATTCCCCTCGCTCTCTGGTAGTATTCCGTTGCCTTTCCAAGCGTCCAAGCGTTCATTTCACGACGGCTTCAGCCTTTAGTTTCGGGAGTCTTTTTCAATGCCGCAGGAGCTTAACAGCGTCAACCTGTCCCTCGATTTCCTGAGCGTGTGCGAGGCGGCGGCCATCGCCTCGGCGCGGACGATGGGGCAGGGCGACCGCAAGTTCTCAGACCACGTCGCGGTCGAGGCGATGCGCGAGAAGATGGACGGCGTCCCGATGCGCGGCCGCATCGTCATCGGCGAGGGCGAGCGCGACGAGGCCCCCATGCTCTTCATCGGCGAGGAGGTCGGCGAGGGTTTTCATAAGGACGTCGACCCGGAAGACTTCCCCGAAGTGGACATCGCCGTTGACCCCCTGGAAGGCACGAACCTCTGCGCGCTCGGCGCGAACAACGCCATCGCGGTGCTCGCGGCCTCGGAGCGCGGCGGGCTTTTGAACGCGCCCGACATCTACATGGACAAGATCGTCGTCGGCCCCTCGTGCCGCGGCGCCATCGACATCGACGCACCCGTCAGGGACAACCTCAAGAACATCGCGCGCAAGCTCCAGCGCGACATCGAAGACCTGACCGTCATCGTCCTCGACCGCTCGCGCCACCGCAAGCTCATCGCCGACGTGCGCTCGGCCGGCGCGCGCATCCGCCTCATCGGCGACGGAGACCTCTCGGCCGGCATCTCGGCCGCGGTCGCGGGCACGAACATCCACGCCCTGATGGGCATCGGCGGCGCGCCCGAGGGCGTGCTGACGGCCGCGGCGATGAAGTGTCTGAACGGCGAGATACAGGCGCGGCTCGTCTTCGACCCGGAGCGCCTGGACGTGGACAAGTCGAAGGTGCCGCCGGCCGAGACGGTGCTCTCGCGCCTGCGCGAGATGGGCATCAACGACCCGAACAAGGTCTACGACACGAACGACCTCGCGCCGGGCAAGAAGATCATCTTCGTCGCGAGCGGCGTCACCGACGGCTCGCTCCTGCGCGGCGTCCGCTTCTTCGGCTCGGGCCGCCGCACGCACTCGCTCGTCATGACGACCGAGTCGCGCCACATACGCTTCGTCGACACCGTCCACGTCGAGGGCGGCCCCGACACGGTGATTAGATTCTAATGATGAGTGACGAGTGATGAGTGATGAATAAGAAGCAAGCTGCCTTTTATTCATCACTCATCACTCGTCATTCATCGATTCCCGAAATGCCGCAGGCGATCTCCGAGTACGTCCCGCAGTTGGTGCACGACGGGGAGTCTGCGCGGAGGTGGCGGCGCGCGCGTCGGGGGTGGGCGGCGGCCGTGGGCCTGGCGGCTTTACTGTTGGCCTTGATAGTCGGGGCGCCGCTCTTGAAGGCGGGCGGGATGGAGTCGGCGGCCGGGGCCGCGTACGGCGCCTTCGCGCTGGTCTGCCACCAGATGGACGAGCGCTCGTTCCACCTGTTCGGCTTCAAACTGGCCGTGTGCGCGCGCTGCCTCGGGCTCTACGCGGGGGCGCTCGTGGGCGCGCTCGCCTACCCGCTCGCGCGGCCGCTGGTGCGCAGGGACTTGCCGCGGCCCGGCTGGCTGCTGGCGGCCGGCGTGCCGACGACCGTCGACTTCGCGCTCGGGTTCTTCCGTGTGTGGGAGAACACGCACGCGTCTCGTTTCCTGACGGCGTCGCTCGTGGGCGTCGCCGTGGCCTTCTACTTCGTGCCGGGCGTGGTCGATCTGGCGCTCACGCCGCGCAATCAACTCTTCGGCCGCGGGCGCGAGCGGCGGCCGAAGCTTCCCAACTTTCTCCCAAACGAAGGTGTAGACGGACATGAACGACAAACTTAAACCGGCGATAATCGGCGGCGTAATCGTGGGCATCCTGTCGGCCATCCCGGCGGTCAACTATTGCTGCTGCATCTGGGCGCTCGTCGGCGGGCTGCTCGCCGCGCACCTGTACATCAAGGCTTCGCCGAACCCGGTCACGCCGGCCGGCGGCGCCCTCGTCGGCGCCCTCGCCGGCGGCATCGGCGTCGTGCTCATCATCGTCATCGGCATCCCCCTCAACCTCATCCTGGGCGCGGCGATGATGTCGATGATGGGCGGGATCATGCAGAACGCAGACCCGAGCCAGGCCGCGCAGTTCCGCGAGGCGATGGCGGCCAGCGGCGGCGTCACCGTCTTCAACGCCATCAAGGGCGCGGTCATTTCGAGCGTGGTCGCGGTCATCTTCTCGGCGGTCGGCGGCCTGCTCGGCGTCGCCATCTTCGAGAAGCGCAAGGGCGGCCCCGGCATGCCCCCGCCGCCCCCGCCCGCGGCCGGCGGCTACGGCCAACCCGGCGGCGGTTACGGTCAGCCCGGCGCTGGTGGCGGCTACGGCCAGCCGGGTGGCGGCTACGGCCAGAACCCGTAAGGGGAAAGGATGAAGGCGGAAGGATGAAGGATGAAGGCGCGGCCCCCTCGCCGCGCCTTCATCTCTCCCGCTCGATTTTCTTCATCCTTCATCCTTCCGCCTTCATCCTTTGGCGGCCGGCGTACCTTCGGCTACAATCCGTGCATCCAAGCGGGCGGCGCGGCTGGTTCGGGCGCGCCGTTCGTCGTTTGCGCGGGCCGACGGGGCCTGCGCCGTGTCAGCACGAGATTGATAAAGATGACACTCGCCGCCCTGCTCCAGGCCCCGCCCGCCACCGACACGCTCTTCCGCAAGTACATCGGCGAGGCCGTCACGAAGACCGCCGCCAACATCAGTCCGCTCTACCGGCTCGACGCCTTCGACTGGACGGTGCTCTCGGTCTACTTCGCCGTCCTCTTCCTGCTCTCGCTCTACGGCGCCTACCGCATCAAGCAGGTCATCGACTTCTGGCGCTACCGCAAGGTCGAGCCCCGTCCGAAGGCGCGCTTCGCCGAAGCCGAGCTGCCGCGCGTCACCGTCCAGCTCCCGCTCTTCAACGAGGTCTACGTCGTCGAGCGCCTGCTCGCGGCGGTGACGGCGATTGACTACCCGCGCGACAGGCTTGAGATACAGGTGCTCGACGACTCGACCGACGAGACGCGCGAGACCGCGGCGCGCGCCGTCGAGCGCTACCGCGCCGAGGGCTTCGACGTCACGTACGTCCACCGCGAAGACCGCACGGGCTTCAAGGCCGGCGCGCTCGAGAACGGTTTGAAGTCTGCGAAGGGCGAGCTGGCCGCCATCTTCGACGCGGACTTCGTCCCGCGCCCCGACTGCCTGCGCAAGCTCGTCCACTTCTTCACCGACCCGCTGGTCGGCTGCGCGCAGATGCGCTGGTCGCACATCAACGGCTCCTATAACCTGCTCACGCGCCTCCAGACGATTCTGCTCGACGGACACTTCGTCGTCGAGCAGACGGTCAGGAACCGCACGGGCGGCTTCTTCAACTTCAACGGGACGGCGGGCCTGTGGCGGCGCAGGGCGATTGAGCTTTCGGGCGGTTGGCAGCACGACACCTTGACGGAGGACACGGATCTCTCGTTCCGCGCGCAGTTGATGGGCTGGCGTTTCGTGTACCTTCTGGACGAGGACGCGCCGTCGGAGGTGCCGGTCGAGATCAACGCCTTCAAGGCGCAGCAGCGCCGCTGGGCGAAGGGCGTGACGGAGGTCGCGCTCAAACTCTACCCGAGGATACTTCGTTCCAAACTCCCGGCGCGCGTGAAGCTCGAGATGTTCTTCCGCCTGACGGGGAACGTCAGCTACCCCTTGATGATTCTGACGAGCCTCCTGCAGTTTCCCCTTCTGCTCGTCAGGTATAACCAGGGCTTCCAGCACCTGATGCTGCTTGACCTGCCGCTGCTCTTCTTCTCGACCGCGTCGGTCGTGCTCTTCTACGGCACGGCCATCTGGTACCTCGACCGCGAGCGTTCGCGCAAGCGCCTCCTGCACCTGCCGCTCGTGATGGGACTCGGCATCGGGCTGGCCTTCTCGAACGCGCGCGCGGTGCTCGAAGCGCTCTTCCGCATCAAGACCGAGTTCGTCCGCACGCCGAAGTACAAGGTCGAGTTGGGCGGGGACGCCACCTGGAAGCGGAAGAAGTACAGGCGCGGGCGCGGCTGGCTCCCGGTCTTCGAGCTTGCGTTCGCCGCGTACTTCCTGCTCGCCATCGCCTACGCCGCGCACATGGGCATGTGGGGCACCATCCCCTTCCTCTCGCTCTTCTGCTTCGGCTACGGCTACATGGGCGTGATGAGCCTCCTGCAGACTTCGGGCCTGCGCCGCCTCTTCGACGCCCTGCGCCCGCGCGTCACAGGCTGAGGAGCGCCCACACGACGAAGAGCGGCACCCCCGAGAGGAGCGCCAGCCGTGACCACACGCCCCGGTGCGCGAGGTTGAGCGTGTAGCCCACGCCCGTCAGCTTCTCGACGACGAGCGCGGGGTCTTCGGGGTTGTAGTAGGTGAGCCCGCCGTGGCGCCAGTGCCCCTCGTCCGCCGCCCTCTGCACGTACTCGTCGCCCGTCAGTTCGTCCAGCCCGTTGTTGATGGCAATCATCCGCCAGATGTAGTAGCCCGCGCCCGCGAGCATCAGCCCGACCGACGCGAGGACGGCGGCGAACGCGTACGGCTCGAAGCGCTTGAACTCGGGTATCGTGGTGGAGAGGAGCAGCAGGGCGATGGCGAGGAAGAGCGCCGCGATGAGCGCGCGCACCAAATCGATCAGGCGCATGTTCGCCGCGAGGAAGCCCTCCTTGCCGCGCAGATACTCCTCCGTGTTCGTCGCCGGCAGGGTCATCTTCGCCTGCACGAGGTCGCGCTTGAGCACGACGAAGACGACCTGCAGGTAGAGGCCGAGCGCGGGCAGGAAGAAGACCGACGAGAAGGTCTTGCGCGCCCAGTCGTCCGCCGCGCCCGAGGCGTTCCAGTGCGTCGGCATCATCTCGGGCAGCCGCGGGTAGAAGTGGCCGAGCAGCGCGAACGTGGCGAGCGTAAGCAGGGCCACGCAGACCTCGACCAGGGGGTACGTGTAGTCCCCCAGCCCCCGCGCCCGCACGGACGAGGCGAAGCGCGTCCCCACCGCGGGGACGGCGAACGGGCGCATCTGCCGCGCGTAGCGCGCGTAGACGAAGAACGCCGCGGCCGTCGCCCCCAACGTCGCCAGGCCCGAGAAGAAGGGGCGGCCCAGGCTCACCGAAAGGTAGTAGCCGAGCGCGCCCGTCAGCAGGAAGACGCCGCCGAGCGTCTGCCAGTAGCGGCGCAGCACGCGGCGCCCTTCGCCGCGGTAGGTCGCCTCGTCCACGCGCACGCCGAAGAAGGCGCGCTCGCCCCGCATCGCGGGCAGCCAGGCCAGCGCCGCCAGCGCCAGCGCCTCGCCCGCGAGCAGCCCGATTGCAGCAGTTCTGTCGTCGCCCATCTCACTTCGCCCCTTTCAGCAGAGCGCGCAGCTCGCTCTGCACGAGGTTCATAATCTCCACGCGCGGGAGCCCGGCCAGCACCATTCCCGTCAGCGCGGCGCGCAGCGGCTTGCGCAGCTCCTCCTCGCTCTTGTCGCGCGCCGTGCGCGACGCCACGGTCGCGCCCGCGCCGTGCCGTATGCTGAGCAGCCCCTCCGCCTGTAGCTCGCGGTAGGCGGTCGCCACGGTGTTCAGGTTGACGCCGAGGTCGGCGGCCAGCTGGCGCACGGGCGGGAGCTGCGCGCCCTCGGCCAGCTCGCCGCGCGCGATGAGCGCCCTGATCTCCTCGGCCACCTGCGCGTAGATGGGCCGCGCGTCCGCCTCGTCGATGGTGATGAACATGTCGCCGCCTCCGCCCCTTGAATTGTACGTTGTCACTATACACCATACAATTTCGCCGTCAACCATTTTTTCGAGGCGCGCCCGTCCTTGACCCGCCCGGCCGCGGCCCCGTACTATCGCGGCTTCAAGCGGGTCGGTTCGCATCCGGAATCAGATAACATCTCCGAGAGAGGAAATTCATGTCGAAGAGAATCCCCCCTGTTCTCGCGCGGCTGGCCGTGGTCTGCCTGTGCCTCGCCTCCCTTACCCCGAGCGCCCTCGCGCAGTCGCAGGCGACGACCGGCGACATCGAGGGGCGCGTCACAGACCCCAACGGCGCGGTCATCCCCAACGTCACGGTCAACGCCAGGAATCAGGCGACCGGACTCCAGCGCTCCGCCAACACGGACGCCGAGGGCATCTACCGCATCATCCAGCTCCCGCCGGGCGCTTACACCGTGACGATCACGGGCGCCAGCGGCTTCCAGTCCTGGACGGGCGAGAACGCGGTCGTGACCGTGGGCAGTAAGACGCCGGTGGACGCGCAGCTCTCGCTCTCCGGCGCCGACACCGTCAACATCAACGTCTACTCCGAAGGGCAGACGGTCGAGACGACGCGCACGTCCGTCTCGACGACCGTCAACGAGCGCGCCATCCAGAACCTCCCCATCAACGGCCGCAACTTCCAGGACTTCGCCACGCTCTCGCCCGGCGTCATCCGCGACCCGCGCGGCGGCGACCTCTCGGTCGGCGGCCAGCGCGGCACCTTGAACAGCCTCCAGGTCGACGGCGTCGACAACAACAACACCTTCTTCGGACAGGCGCTCGGGCGCGGCGGCGTGCGCCCGCCCTACCAGTTTTCGGAAGAGTCCGTGCAGGAGTTTCAGGTCAACCAGAACGGCTTCTCGGCCGAGTTCGGGCGCGCGGGCGGCGCCGTCATCAACGTCGTCACCAAGTCGGGCACCAACGAGTTCCACGGCGGCCTCTTCGAGTACCTCCGCGACGAGTCCCTGAACGCCAACGACCCCGTCCTAAAGGCCAACCAGTTCCGCGCCGGCCGCCCGAACAAGCGCCCCGCCTCGCGCATCAACCAGTTCGGCGGCCGCATCGGCGGCCCCATCGTCAAGAACAGGGCCTTCTTCTTCTTCACCTACGACGGCCAGCGCTCGGACATCCCGCAGGTCTTGGACGTGCCGAACATCGCGACCGCGCCCGCGGCGGCGCAGGCCATCCTCCTCCCGAAGCTCAACACGTACCAGGTCGGTCGTAACCAGGACGTCTTCCTGGGCAAGTCCGACATCTCCCTGAACCAGAGCCACCAGCTGACGCTGCGCTACAACCACCAGGGCTTTACGGGGCAGAACAACGAGAACAACGGGACGCTCTCGGCCGAGGAGCACTCGGGCGACAGCCTCGTCAAGAGCGACACCTTCAGCGGCCAGCTCTCCTCGGTGCTGACGAAGACCGTCGTCAACGAGTTCCGCTTCCAGCTCGCGCGCGACAAGGAGCCGGGCCAGGCCAACGTGGACGCGCCCGAGGCCGTCATCAACACCAACTCCGGCAACCTCAACATCGGCCGCAACAACTTCAGCCCGCGCGAGACGACCATCAAGCGCTTCCAGGTCATCGACAACGTCTCGCTCGTCTCGGGCCGGAGCAACTACAAGTTCGGCCTCGACTTCAACTTCGACCGCGTCCTCAACTTCTTCCCCGGCATCTTCTCGGGCACCTACACCTTCTCGAACATCGCCGACCCGCTCGCGCCCGGGACGACGCTCAACGGCTACCAGGCTTTCGCGCGCAACCTCCCGATCACTTACACGCAGAACTTCGCCGGCCCCGGCACGACCGGCGCGACGACCAAGCCGAACCTCTCCGAGTACGCCTTCTTCGTGCAGGACGACGTGCGCGTCACGCCGAAGCTGACCCTCAACCTCGGCGCGCGCTACGACTACGAGGGGCTGGCCTGCCCGCCGGTGACGAACCCCGACCCGCTCCTCATCAACCACGGCGTCAACACCGGCAACTGCCCGAAGGACAAGAACAACCTCGCGCCGCGCGCGGGCTTCTCCTACTCGCCCGACGACAAGACTGTCTTCCGCGGCGGCTTCGGCCTCTTCTACGGGCGCACGCCGGCCATCGTCCTCGGCACGGCGCACTCGCAGAACGGCATCAACGTGACGGGCGTCACGCTGAACCCCACGCAGATGGCGGCGCTCGGCCTGCGCTACCCGAACGTCCTGTCGGCGGTGCCCACCGTCGGCGGCGCGAGCCCGAGCCTCTACTACTTCGCGCCCGACTACGTGATGCCCTACGTCGAGCAGGGGCGCTTCGGCGTCGAGCGCGAGCTGGCGAAGGGGTTGAGCCTCTCGGCCACCTACCTCTTCTACAAGGGCGTCCACCTGACGCGCACGCGCGACGTCAACCTCGCCGCGCCCACGGCCTTCAACGCCGTGGTTCAGAACGGCGGCCCCACCTACACCTTCCAGCGCTTCACCGCGCCGCGCCCCATCTCGCGCACCTCGGGTACTTCTTACGCGCGCATCAGCGTCTTCGAGAGCGCCTCGCGCTCGCTCTACAACGGGCTGGCTTTCCAGGCGACGCAGCGCTTCACGCGCGGCTTCCAGTTCATCGCCGCCTACACCTACTCGCGCGCGCACGACGACCGGCCCGACCAGACGACCGTCGTCGTCGGCGCCGACGACGCGAAGATCGTCGAGAACCAGATCAACCCCTCGCTCGACTACACGCGCTCGGACACGGATCTGCGCCACCGCTTCGTCTTCAGCCCCGTCTACGACATCGGGAAGATTAAGTGGAGCGACAACGCGGTGGCGCGCGCCGTCTTCAGCGACTGGACGCTCTCCGGCATCGTGCAGGCGCAGTCGGGGAGTCCCTACTCGGCGCTCGTCGGCAACGACCCGAACAACGACGGCAACCGCGCGAACGACCGCCTGCCGGGCACCGTGCGCAACCAGTTCACGACGCCCTCGGTCTACCAGTTCGACGCGCGCGTCACGCGCAACATCCCTTTCACCGAGACGATGAAGCTGCGGCTCATCCTCGAAGCCTTCAACATCTTCAACCGCGCCAACGTGGTGACGGTCAACACGACGGCCTACAACTTCGCGCTCGCGAGCGGCGGCCTCTCCGGCACGCTGGCGGCGCCGAACTTCGTCACGGCCTTCGGCACGCCGCGCAGCTTCTCGTCGCCCGCCTCGGGCACGACGACCTTCGCGACCCCGCGCCAGTTGCAGTTGGCCGTGAAGTTCGACTTCTAAAGGCGGAAGCCCGACCGTGAGGGAGGGCGTGCGGCTGTCATAAAAGGAGGGATGACGAAAGACACGCTGTCTTTCGTCATCCCTCCTCTCGCGTTTGACTAACGCCCTCCCTCACGGTCGGGCTTCCGCCTCTTAGCGCCGGCCGGAGTTCAGTATCCGCAGGAGCGCGAGGAAGATGTTGAAGGCGTCGAGGTAGAGGTCGAGCGCGCCGGCGATGTACTCGTTCGTGGGGTAGCGCCGGATGATGTTCGACGTGTCGTAGAGCACGAAGCCCGAGAAGAGCAGCAGCGTCGCCGCCGCCACGGCGAACCCGAGCGCCGAGGCGCCGAGGAAGATGTTGACGACGCCCGCCAGGATGACCACGATCAGGCCCGTCATCAGCATCCCGCGCATGAAGCTGAAGTCCTTCTTCGACACGAAGACGTAGGCCGTCAGGCCCCCGAAGATGCCGACCGTCAGCAGTCCCGCTGCCGGAATCGAATCCGGGTTAACCTGTCGAATCATCGCGATGAGCGGCGAGATGACGACGCCCGTCAGCGTCGTGAAGCCGAAGAGCGCGGCGAGGTTCAGGCCCGGCACGTGGCGCACGGCCTGCGCCCCCAGCACGCCGCCGATCATGACGATGAACATGATCCACGGATGCTGAAAGGCGAACATGAGCAGAGGCTTAAATGAAAGCCCCGCCATGACGCCGCCGACGGCGAAGAGCGTCGCCGCGAAGAAGAGCGCGTAGACCTTGCGGATGAAGCCCATCCGCTCCTCCACGCTCGCGCGCGCCGCCGTCTCCACGCCGTAGCCGCCCCACGCGCCCGGCTGTTGCTGCCCGTAAGGTTGATTCTGCGACTGAAAGTCTCTCATCTAAGTTCCTTCTCCGAAGGGGACAAAACCGAACGGCGCGCGCCCTTGTTCGCGCGCCGTCAACTTAGATGTTACCACGGGGCGCGTGGCTGTACGCCTCCCGCGGCGACCTCCCGAGGGCCGACTTTCAAAGCGGGTGCGTTAATGCTTAAATTGGCCGGTGCCGAGAATCCTTCTGATCGGACTCGCGGGGCTGGCCGGGACGCTGTGTCGCTACTGGCTCTCGGGCGTCATCGCGCGCCGCTACGGGGAGACGTTCCCCGTCGGCACGCTCGTCGTCAACGCGCTCGGCTGCCTCCTCATCGGCCTCCTCTTCTACCTGCTGCAGGAGCGCTACGTGGTGGGGCAGACCGCGCGCACGGTCGTCCTCGTCGGCCTGCTCGGCGGGTTCACGACCTTCTCGTCCTACGGGCTGCAGACCTTCATGCTCATCCGCAACGGCGAGTTCGCCTACGCCGCCGCGAACGTCTTCGCCTCGAACCTGCTGTGCCTGGCGTCGGTGTGGGGCGGGTACACACTCGGCAGACTGCTCGGAGGGATTTAGATGAACGTCCCCGAAGACGGCTACCTGCTGCGCATCTTCGTCGGCGAGAGCGACCGGTACGGCCGCAGGCCTCTCTACGAGGAGATCGTCCTGAAGGCACGCGAGGCGGGTCTGGCGGGCGCGACGGTGCTGCGCGGCGTGATGGGCTTCGGCAAACACAGCTTCATCCACACGGCCAAAATCCTGCGCCTCTCGGAAGACCTGCCGATGGTCGTCGAGATCGTGGACTCGCGCGAGAACGTCGAGAGGTTCCTGCCCGTCCTCGACGGACTCATCACGGACGGGCTGGTCACGCTCGAACGCGTGAGCGTCATACAGTACCGCGGCTGACGCGGGGCGCGGGCCGGTCTGTTCGATGAAGACTCAACCGAATCCGAAGTCGCCGGTCGCGGCGGGGACGAAGTCGGGAGGGGTGCCGCCGATCCTCTTCGTGCTGGCGGCGGCCCTCATCTGGAGCACGGGCGGGCTCTTCATCAAGGCGACGCCGCTCGACGCCTTTCAGCTCTCGTTCGGCCGCACGCTGCTGGCGGCCGTGACGGTGGCCATCCTGACGCGGCGCGAGGGGTTCCGTATCAACGGGCTGACGGTCGTCTCGTCGGTGCTCTACGCGGCGCTGCTGTTGCTGTTCGTGATGGCGAACAAGTTGACGACCGCGGCCAACGCCATCTTCCTGCAATACACCGCGCCGGTCTACATACTCATACTCGAACCGCTTCTCTTTAAGGAGCGCTTCCGGCGGGCGGACGTGTTCGTCGTCGCGGCGTGTCTGGTCGGGATGTCGCTCTTCTTCGTCGGGCAGCTCCGGCCGCAGGACTTTGAAGGGAACCTGACGGCGCTCGCCTCGGGCCTCTGCTTCGCGCTCTTCCTGCTCTCCCTGCGCCACCCGCGCGCGAGCGGCGTCAACCGCGCCGCGTCGGTCATCTACGGCAACCTTCTGCTGAGCCTCGTCACGCTGCCCGCGTTCGTGCAGGGCGCGGGCGCTTTGACGTTGAAGGACGTCGCCATCGTCGTCTACCTCGGCGTCGTGCAGGTCGGGCTGGCCTACACGCTCTTCACTTTGGGGATGGCGCGCGGCGTGCGCTCGCTCGACGCGGGCGTCGTCGGCTACATCGAGCCGATGCTCAACCCCGTCTGGGTCTTCCTCTTCCTCGGCGAGCGCCCCTCGAACTGGGCCGTCACGGGCGGCTGCATCATCATCGCCGCCGTCTTCCTCCACACCGTCGTCTTGGCGCGGCGCGCCAAGACGACGTGATGAGTGATGAGTGATAAGTGATAAGAGGAAGACAAGGCCCGTTGTATTTTCTTATCACTTATCACTTATCACTTATCACTCACCTGAAGTCTTTGATGAGAACGACGCTCGTCGTCTCGACGCTGCGGGTGGCGACGAGGCGGTTGTCGCGCGACCAGTCGAAGGAGGAGACGTTGTCGGAGGTGAAGTTCGTCAACTGCACGGGGCGGCCGCCCGCGAGCGTTTGCAGCCAGACGTTGTTCGTCCCCGTCCGCGCGTCGAGGTAGGCGATGCCGCGGTTGTCCGGAAGCCAGACCGTGTTGGCGCGGAAGGTCGGCGCGACCTCGTACGTGTGCGTCGGCTCGCCGCCTTCGATGGGGATGACGGCCAGGCGGTTCGCGGCGAACTGCCCCTCGCCGTAGGTGCAGACGAAAGACTTGCCGTCGGGCGAGACGAAAGGCCACGACGCCGGCTTGCTCGTGAGTCGCACCGCCTCGCCGCCCGCAATCGGCACCTTCCACACCGCCGGCTCCTGCCCGCCGCCCACCGTCGCGTAGACGACCCAGCGTCCGTCCGGCGTCACGTGCGGGAAGTTCTCGCCGCGCCCCGAAGTTAAGCGAAGAGGGTTCCCGCCGTCCGCGTCCATCCGCCAGATGTTGAAGGGGCCGCCCGCGCGGTTCGAGACGAAGACGACGTAGCGCCCGTCCGAAGAGACCGAAGGCCCGTAGTTCGAGCGCGCGCCGGCGGTCAACTGCCTCTGCCCCGTCCCGTCGGCGTTCATCGCCCAGATGTCCCACCCGCCGCCCGCCATCGAGGCGTAGACGATTCGCCCGTCCGGCGCCCACGAGAGTCCGTAGTAGCCGTCGAACTTCCCGGAACCCGTCGTGATCTGCCGAGCGCGCGCGACGTCGCCGCCCGGCGCCACCCACACGTTCGGCACGCGGTCGGTCTGCACCGTGACGAGCGCAGAGCCGTCGGCCGTCAGGCTCGCGCCGAGGTACGTGTTCAGGTCGTTCGTCACGCGCCGCATCTCGCCGGACGGGAGGGCGAGCAGCCAGATTTGCGCGGGACTCAACTCCGCCTCCGCCGCGCTCACGACCAGCCCCGAGCCGTCGGGCAGCCAGGACAACTGTCGCACGTCCGCCCAGCGCGCCTCGGTCACGCGCCGCTCCGCGCCGTCGGAGACTTGAAAGGTCGTGACGCCGAGCGCGGGCGAGCTCCCGTCGAACAGCTCGGTCGAGCCGTAGATGCAGGCGACGTTCTTCCCGTCGGCCGACCAGGCGGGCAGGACGACGAAGTCTGGCGCGCCGCGTTTGACGACGGCGCGCTCGTTCGCGCCGTCCGCGTCGGCGACGTAGAGCGTGATCTCGCTCCCGACCCGGCCGCGCACGTAGGCGAGGTGTCGCCCGTCCGGCGAGAAGGTGACGGGGCCGCCCGAGCAGTCTTCGAGCACCCTGACGGCCGGGCCGCCGAGCACGGGCACGCGGAAGAGCGCGGGCGGGTGCGGCCCCTCCTGCGCCGCGCCGTAGTAGAGGTGTTGACTGTCGGGCGAGAAGACGAGCGCGCCGTAGAACATTCCTTCGGCGGGCGCGACGATCTGCTGCGTGTTGCTCGCGGCCGCGACCTGCCTGACCCAGACGCCCTGCCCCTGCCGGCCGGGTTCGTTGGCGACGTAGGCGAGGTAGTTCCCGTCCGGCGAGATGACGGCCTCGTTCACCGCGCCGGTCACGGGCAGGCGCGTCAGCTTCATCGTGGGGAAGGCCGCGGGCGCGTTCTTCCTGGACGCGCGCTCCACGTCCGGCACGACCGAGATGCGGTAGAAGGCGTAGACGAGCGCGGCGACCGTCACGAAGACCGCCGCCGAGATGAGGACGGCCGCGCGGACGGGGTGGCCTTCGGGCGCGGGGGCGGAGGCGTCTTGAATGTTGATTGATGAGGTTGACGGGGTCGGGCCGTCAACGTCTTCGGGTTCGGGGGGAGGGAAGTACCCGGCCGCGTCGCCGTGCGTCTGACTGACGACCGCGCGGCTCTCATCCGTCCGCGCGGAGGCGAGGGCGTGCGCGGCCTCCGGCTCCTCCCGGCGACTCTCCTTCACCTCGACGGCGAAGCGGTAGCCGCGGCGCGGGACGGTCTCGACGAAGGCGCCGCCGCCTTCGGGTTCGCCGAGTGCCTTGCGCAGGGTGAAGACGTTCTGCGCGAGGGTCGCCTCGCCGACGAAGGTGTCGGGCCAAATCTCCTTGAGCAGCTCCTCCTTCGACATCACGCGCCCGGCCCCGCGGACGAGCGCGAGCAGCGTCTCGAACTCCTTCGGCGTGAGGCGGACGGGCCTGCCTTCGCACAGCAGAAGGCGCTCCGAGGCGTCGAGGGCGTATCGGTCGAACTCGTACAAGTGCTTGGACTGCCCGGTCATAACCGCTTTTGAAAGTTCTTTGATAACTCTTTGAAAACTATTTTGGGGCGCTTTGACCCGCTTTTGATGATCGCCCCGGCCCGGCGGCGCGTTTCTCCACGCGTCTGCGGGTGACGCTCCTTATACGAGCGGACGAGACGAGCGAACGAGACTAAATGGAGGATGTATGAAAAAGCAACTTTCGAGAGCACTTCTGGGTCTGGCCGCGGCGCTGATGCTGACCGCGTCGGCCGGCGCGCAGGTTCTACGCGGGGTCGTGGTTCGCGTCCCCTTCGACTTCGTGGTGGGCGAGAGGCGGATGCCGGCCGGGCTCTACACCGTCCGGCGCGTGAGGTCTGACGCGGAGACCACGCTCGTCATCCGCGGCGAGGGCGGCCGCACGGCGGCCGTCGTCCTGACGAACACGGGCGCGCCGCAGCCCCTCGGGGCAGGGCTCGTCTTCCGCCAGCACGGCGACAGCTACTTCCTCGCCGAAGTCTCGATGCCGGGCGCGGCCTCCGTCCGCGAGCTGCCCAAGTCCAACGCCGAGCGCCGGCTCGAACGCGAGCTGGCCGGGCGGAACGGCGGCGACTCGAAGACCGTCACCGTCGTCGGCAGTGTGCAGTGAAGGTCAGTAGGCAGTAGGCAGATGGCAGTAGGCAGTTCGGACAAGTAGATTTCCGAACTGCCTACTGCCATCTGCCTACTGCCTACTGGTTTATGCCGTCAGCCGACGGACGACGCGCAACAGCTCGTCGGGGTCTACGGGCTTGGGGATGTGGACGGAGAAGCCTGCTTCGAGGGCGCGGGTGCGATCCTCGTCCATGGCGTGGCCGGTCAGCGCGATGGCGGGGACGGCTTCGAGGCCGGGCATGCGGCGCAGCTCGGCCAGGAGCGCGTAGCCGTCCGTGCCCGGCATGCTGATGTCGGAGATGATGAGGCCCGGCCGGCGCTCGCGCGCGCGCCGGACGGCCTCGGCGGCCGAGCCCGCGCCGAAGACCTCGTAGCCTTTGTGCGTGAAGAGCATCTCCAACAGTTCGAGCGTCTCGGTCGAGTCGTCCACGACGAGCACGGGCACGCCCTCTTCGGACTCGGGCACGACTTCCGGCTCCGGCTCGCCGACCTCTTCGGTCGCGACGGCGCGGGGCAGGCTGAAGGTGAAGCGCGAGCCGCGCCCCTCGCCCTCGGACTCAGCGATGGCCCAGCCGCCGTGCAGCTCGGCCAGCGCGCGCACGATGGCGAGGCCCAGGCCCAGCCCGCCGTACTGCCGCGTCGTCGAGCCGTCGGCCTGGCGGAAGCGGTCGAAGACGTGCGGCAGGAACTCCGCGGGGATGCCGACGCCCGTGTCCGTGACCTCGACGCGCGCCTCGCCCCCCTCGCGCCACACGCGCACGCGGACGCGCCCGCCGCGCGGCGTGAACTTGACGGCGTTCGAGAGGAGATTCCAGACGACCTGCTGCAAGCGCACGGGCGCGCCCTGCACGACGAGCGGGCAGTCGGGCAGCTCGACCGAGAGCTCGATGTCGCGCGCGGAGGCGTCGGCGCGCACGGGCTCGGTCGCGAGGTTGACGACGGCGCAGAGGTCTACGGGCTCCCACTCGATGCGCAGCTTGCCCGAGACGATGCGCGAGATGTCGAGCAGGTCGTCCACCAGGCGCGCCTGCAGCCGCGCGTTGCGCTCGATGGCGTCCAGGCCCTGCGCGAGCATCGCGGCGTCGCCGGCCGCGCCCGAGCGCAGGAGGTTGACCCAGCCGAGGACGGGCGTCAGGGGCGTGCGCAACTCGTGCGAGAGGGTCGCGAGGAAGATGTCCTTCATGCGGTTGGCCTCGACCAGCTCGCGGTTGACGCGGCTCAGCTCGGCCGTCCGCTCCTCGACGCGACTCTCGAGTTCCCGGTTCAGCTCTTCGAGACCTGTGCGCGCCTCGCGCTCGGAGAGCAGGAGGCGGCGGTGCTCGATGCCGCGCCCGACCGTGTGGATGAGTTCCGCGATGATGCAGGGCTTGGTCAGGTAGTCGTAGGCGCCGTGGCGCAGCGCGGCGATGGCCGACTCGACCGCGGCGAAGCCCGTGAGCACGACGACGATGGTCAGGGGCGCGCGGGCGCGGGCCTCCTGCAGGAGCGAGAGGCCGTCGCCCTCGTCCATGTGGAGGTCTGTGAGGACGAGGTCGTACTCGGGGCCGCGCTCGAGGAGTCCGACGGCCTCGCGCCCGCTCGAGGCCACGTCCACCTCGTAGCCTTCGAGGCGCAGCACCTCGCTGATCGTGAGGACGATGTTCTCCTCGTCGTCCACGACCAGCAGCCGCGCGGGCGGCGCGGCCGTCTCGGGCGTTGTCGTCTCTTCAGACATAAGGCTGGGTGTTGGGTGTTGGGTGCTGGGTGCTGGTTCGGACATGACTCTCAGCCAGCCTCTAACCCTTAGCCTCTGATTTGACCAAATCCATCGCGAGCCGCAGGCCGTCGGCCAGGCGGCGGCGGGTCGTGATGTCCTCCATCTCGACGCCGAGCTTGACGAGGTCTGCGGCGACGTGCGCACTGACGCCCGTCACGACCGTCGCGGCCCCGAGCAGGCGCACGGAGCGGACGGTGTTGATGAGGTGCGCGGCCGTGTAGGTGTCCACGACCGCCGCGCCCGTGATGTCGACGAGCACGACCTGCGCGCACTCGCGGCGCACGGCGTCCAGCAGCGCCGAAGACATCTGCGCCGCGCGCTGGTCGTCGAGCGTCCCGACGAGCGGCACCAGCAGGATGCCGTCCCAGATTTCGACGACGGGGCTCGAAAGTTCCGTGATCTGCTGCCGCTGCTGCCGGTGTTCGAGCGCGCGGCGGACGGTGCGCTTGAGGTCTTCGATCATGCAGGGCTTGACGAGGTAGTCGTAGACGCCCTGCCGCAAAGCGTCGATGGACGACTCGATGGAGGCGTAGCCCGTCAGGACGATGGTGACGACCGAGGGGTGGCGCTGCTGCATCTCGTGCAGCAGCGTGCTCCCGTCCATGTCGTCCATGCGGAGGTCTGTGAGCATGAGGTCGTACTGGTGGCGCGCGGCCAGCGCCAGCGCCTCGTGCCCGTCCGACGCGGTCGCCACCTCGTAGCCCTCCTGTTCGAGGATGGCCGCGGTCGTGATGCGCACGTTCTCCTCGTCGTCCACCACGAGGAGGTGCTGGCGCCGCGGGGCCGCGCGGCCGGCGGGCGCCGCGCCCCTCTCAGAGCTTCTTTCCGCCATCGGCCTCCGAAAGAGTCGGCGAGTCCACGGGGAGGATGACGTTGAAGGTCGTGCCGACGCCCTCCTCGCTCGTCGCCTCGATCCGGCCCCCGTGGTGGCGCACGATGTCCTGCGTGACCCACAGGCCCAGGCCCGTCCCCTTCGAGCGCGTCGAGAAGAAGGGCTCGAAGATGCGCGCGAGGTCTGACTCGGAGATGCCGCGCCCGGTGTCGCTGATCTGAACGGAGACGGTCGGCTGCAAAGCCTGCTCGTAGACGGAAGTGCGCACGCTGATGCGCCCGCCCTTCTCCATCGCCTGCTGCGCGTTCAAGAGCAGGTTGAGGAAGACCTGCCGCAGCTGGTCGGGGCGCGCGCGGATCTTCGGGAGCTGCGGGTCGAAGTGGCGGACGACCTCGACGCGCGCCTGCTTCATCTTCTTCTCGACGAGGATGAGCGTCTCCTCGATGAGCTGGTTCGGCTCGACCCACTCGACCTCGCCCGAGCGGCGGGCGAAGCCGAGCATCTGGCGGATGATGTGCGAGACGCGCTCGGTCTCCTTGCGCGCGACTTCGAGGAACTTGGAGTTCTTCTCCATGTCCTTGCCCGTCGTGAGCAGGTAGAGCGAGTTCTTGATGGCCTCCAAAGGATTGTTGACCTCGTGCGCGATGGAGGCCGCGAGGCGCCCGACCGCGGCCAGCTTCTCCGACTCGAAGAGCTGCTGCTCGACCCGACGCCTCTCGAGCTCGCGGATCTCGGAGAGGTCGTGGAGCACCGAGACGACGGCCGTCACCTGCCCCTTCGCGTCCGCCACCTCGGCCGAGGTGATCTCCATCGGGAGGCGGTTCGAAGTCTCGGGGTCGATGAGTTCGATCTCGGCCTGCCGGCCCGACTCGGCGCCCGAGGCGAGGGCCGAGATGAAGGACGTGAGCTTGACCGAGTTGTTGCGCACGGCGCGCAGGGCCGGCCACGGCATCTCCTCGCGCTCCTGGAAGAGCAGCTCGGCGCGCTGGTTGAAGAGGATGAACTTGCCCGAGGTGTCGCAGACGGCGATGGGCTGGCCGACGTGTTCGAGGATGAGGTCGAGGCGGTCGCGCTCGCGCCGCGCCTCACTCTCGGCCTGCTGGAGCTTGACGAAGTTGCGGGCCAGCTCCTCGTTCGCGCGGCGCAGGTCGGTCACGTCGCGGAAGATGGAGACGAGGCCGATGCGCTCGCCGCGGCCGTTGAGGGCGGGCGTCGAGATGACCTCGAAGTGAATGTCCGCGCCCTCGATGGGGTCGACGAGGATGAGGTCGCGGCCGACCACCTCCTCGGAGGCGACCGCCGCGCTCGACAGGTAGGCCGAGAAGAGCAGGTCGTTCATCTCCAGCGCGCGGCGCTTGCCCTCGCTCGCGTCGCGGCGGTCGCTGAAGAGCTCCTCGGCGCGCCGGTTCTGGAGGAGGATTTCGTTGTCCATGTTGGTGAGGACGATGGGGTCGGCCACCGACTTCATGATCGACTCGACCCACTGCCGCTCGCGCTGGAGCTTGCGGACGGAGGAACTCAAACGCTCGACGTGCGCGGTGTGCGAGAGGATGGCGCCGATGCGGTCGGCGTAGCGCGTGAGCAGGTCGAGCCGCGTCCCGGCCAACTCCTCGCGGCGCGCGCCGACGTAGAGCGCGCCGGTCGAGAGCGACTGCGGGAGCCAGAAGCGCTCGGTGCCCTCGCCGCGCAGCCCGCCCGTCGTCGTCTCGCCCGCGGCGCGCGGCTCCGCGTGGAGATGGCCGCCGAAGAGCGGGAGCGCGAGCACGTCCGTCTGCGCCCCGAGCTGTCTGAGGAACTCCGCGGCCGCCTCGTCCGTGCGCGCGAGCCAGGCGGGCCTCCCGTCGTGCACGATGCGCACCTGCGGCGCGTTCGAGTCGAGCGGCAGCTCGAGCCCCGCGAGCGCCTCGTCGTCGGCGAACCCGGCGGCGGCGCGCACGCGCAAGACCCCGCGGGGCCGCTCGACCAGGGCGACGGCCGCGGACGCGCAGCCCAGCCCGGCCGTCAAAGTGTCGAGCACGAGCGAGGTCTGCTCGTCGAGGCTCTGCGCCGCGAGGAGCTGCGTCGTCATCTCGAAGAGCAGCTCGTACTGGTGCAGAGACAAAAGGCCCCGCGCCCCCTCGGCCGGGGCCGCGAACGCCTGCGCGAGCTCTGCCGTGCGGTGTTCCATAGAACAGTAGGCGGTAGGCAGTTGGCGGCAGGCAGTCGCTCCGCGTTAAGAGAGGTGAATTTTCACTCCGGCCTTTCGCGGCCGGACTCTCAACTGCCTACTGCCGTCTGCCTACTCCCCTCAACTCCTGTCCACGTCCACCGAGACGCGGGAGCGGCCGGTGTCGGCGAGCGGCTCGGCGCCGCCGGGCGTCATGGCCGGGCGCGAGACGGCGGGCGTCAGGCCGACGGCCTCGGCGTACTTGAGATAAGTGTCGATGGAGGCGACGACGACGCGCGCCTCGACCGTGATCAGGTCGATGCCGACGAGCGAGATGCGGACCCACGCGTCGATGACGATGCCCTTGTCCAGCACGCGGTCGAGCACGTCAATCAGGCTGGTTCCGCCGGGTGCCCTCTCAACAGCCATTTGAACGGTTCCTCTCTTCGTGAAACTGGGTTCTGGGTTCTGGGTTCTAGGTGCTGGGGAAGAACCGGGGTTTAACCCAGCACCCAGCACCCAGCACCCACCACCCTACTTCCTTCCTTTGCGCGACGCCCGCGACTTCGCGCCGCGCGCCACGCTTTCAGAGCGCGCGGGCGCTTCGCTGAGTTGCCTGAGCTCGCGCTCCAGCGCGGCCACGCGCTCGCGCAGCTCGGCGTTCTCGGCCTCGGCGACGGCCGCGCGCGTCGTCAGGTTCGTGTCGTAGCGCCACCAGTTCAGGCCGATCTGCTCGGCCTTGTCGATGGAGCAGACGAGCAGGCGTATCTGCAACGTCAGCAGCTCGACGTTCGCCAGTGAGACCTTGATGTCGCCGGCGATGACCAACCCCTTGTCCAGAATCCGGTCGAGCACGTCGACCAGCCCCGGCGGGCGCGCCGTGATGAGGCTCGTTCTCTCGCTAGACAATTAGCGTTTCTCCGTTGGGCAGCTCAGATCAACTTACCTATCGGCCCGAGGTCGATATTCAACTCTTCGTCTTGCAGGCCGAAGTGCTCTTTGAGTTCGGCCATCTTCTCTTCGAGCTTCATCAGCGCGAGCCCGAGTTCCTCGACCTGCTCGGGCGCGAGCCCGCCGCCTTCCATCCGGCGGACGGCCTGCTTTTCGAGCAGCCGCCGGATGAGTTCGATGAGCGTCAGGACGAGCTTCGCCAGGCCCTGCTCGACCGACGCGGCGTCGATGTTGACGCGCTCGGGCAGCCGGTCGGCCACGCGCCGGAGTTCCGCGACGAACTCCGCCGTGTGCTCGGTCTCGACCTCCGGCTCGGCCGGGGTTGGGGAATCAAGGGGGGAATGCTCCACAAGAGTACCTTGTCCGCGCTCGAAGTGTCCACAACTGATTTCGGTGGCGCGTATTGTAGCAGACGGATTTGGAAAGCAGACAGTAGGCAGATGGCAGTAGGCAGTTGAAAACCTTCCGGCGGAAGTCGCGATTCAATCTCTCAACTTGCGAAACGCGGGGCGACTGCCTACTGCCATCTGCCTGCTGCCTACTGTTTAATGTCGCTGAAGCTGTAGGGAGGCCAGGGGCCGCTGGTGAGTAATCTTAAATCAGGCCGTGCGGCGGCGAGTGTACGTAAGCGGTCACGGTACTCTTCGACGCGCGCGCGTTCGACGAGGTGTGCGGCGCGGACGAAGATGGCCTCGGAAGGACTCAGCCGCGCGGCCGTCTCGCGCGCGAGTTCGCCCACGCCCGACGCGAGCCACGCCGCCGCCTCTTCCGCGCGACGCCGCGCGCCCTCCTCGCCCAGAAGCTCGCGCCGCTTCTTCAGAAGGAACGCCGTGCCCGCGCCCGCCGCGCTCGGTGCTGTGCCGACCGCGTCGCCCTCAACTTCCGACTTCCGACTTCCGACTTCCGACTTCTCCAACAACTTAACGCTCATCTCGACGCACCCGCGCACGCGCGCGAGCGCGGAGGCGAGGGCGGTCTCGTTCGACGTAACGTACTCTCCGAGGCGCTCGGGCGCGGCGCGCGTGCCGAAGCGGCAGGGGAGCGGCGTCGTGTGTGCGAGCGCCGCCGCGTTCACGCGGTTGTGCGCCCGCAGGTTCTCGGCGTCGACGTTCGTCGCGCCCTCTTCCGCCTCGCTCACCACGGCCGAGAGCACGCCCAGACTCAACACGCGCACGCGCGCGCCGCCCACGCCGGCCAGCCCCTCGAACGCGGCCCCGCTTAAATCATCCCCGAGGCAGTAGACGTACAGACTCATCCTCACCCGCCCGAAGGCTTCGCGCGCCGGCTCAGAAGCTCCACGCGCCGCTCGCGCTCGCCGAGCACGCGGTCGACCGTCTCGACCGACCCGAGCAGGAGGTTCAGGCCGAGGTAGACGAGGTCGACGTCCGCCACCGCAATCGTCACCTCGCCCGCGATGACCAGCCCTCGGTCGAGCACGTGGTCGAGCGTCTCCAGCAGCGACAGCTCCTCTTCCTCGTCAAGCTCAAACTCTTCGTCTGCCATCTGGGAAGGGTGTCGGGTGCCGGGTGCCGGGTTCTGGTTTTGACTAGAACCCGGCACCCGGCACCCAGCACCCCTTTACACCTGCCTTTCTTCCGCCACCGCGAAGTTGTACGCGGGCCAGGGGCCGGTCAGCTCGAAGCGGAAGCCGAGCGGCGTGTAGCGTTCGGCCAGCCCCTCGGCGGCGGCGCGGAAATCGCCGAAGGCTTCCGCGGAGACGAGGAAGGCGAGGCGCGCGGCCAACTCGCCCTGCTCGGTCGCCTCGTCCTTGAGCACGCGCAAACGCACGGCGCCGTCGCATGTTTCTCCGAGCGTCTCTTCGACCTCGCGCGCGACGCGGCGCGTCTCGGCCCGAGCCTCCTCGTCGCGCAAACCTTCGATCTTCTTGCGCAGCAGATACGCCTGACCCGGCGTCGAGGCGTCGGCGCGCTCGGCCATCTCGCGCAGACGCGCGCTCAGGCGCGTCACCTCCTCGCGCAGACGCGCGCGCTCGACGTAGACGTTCAGGCCCCACTCCTCTCGCCCCCCGAGCCGCGCGAGCACCTCGCGGAACTGCGCGGCCCGCTCCCCGAGCATCAACTCGACGCCCTCGCGCCGCAGGTAGATGGCGCCGAAGCGTAGCGGCACGACCGCCGCGCGGCGCGCGAAGTGCTCGGCCACGCGCTCGTGCCGCAGGGCGCGCGTCGCCGTCCACGTCGCGTCCGAGAGGCGTGCTTCGAGCGCGCCCTCGCCGTAAACGTCCAGCGGCACCGCGCTCACAACCGCCGCCAGGCCTCCGGCCTCGACGGCTCCGAGCTTATACTCGTCCTCGATGGCTTCGGGCAGCGCGGCGTCGAAGAGCGGCGCCAGCGCCTCGCGCTCCCCGACGCAGTAGACGTACAGGCCGCGCCATTCGTCCGCTTGATTCTGACTTCTTTTACTCTTCCTCTCGCTCATCGGAATTTCAAATTAAATTCGTTGCCAGCCGCGGAAGTGTTCGAGCAAACCGTCACGGCCGCGCACCTCGCCGGGGCGCTCGGGCGCGAGGAAGAGTTCGACGCCGGGGAGTCTTCGGCCGAACTCCCTGACGACCGGCGTCTGGGCCTTGCGCCGCGCCGCGCAGAAGTCGCAGGCGCGCGCGGCCTCTTCCGAGAGGACGTTGTTGACGACGAGGCGGCGCATGGGCACGCGCAAGGCTTCGAGTCGCGCGGCGAGGCGCGCCGTCTCTTCGAGGCTCAGGCGCTCCGGGATGGCGACGCCGACGAACTCGCAACTCTCGGCGTCCGTCAGCAGCGCCGCGACGCGCTTGATCGCTTTCGAGAGCGCGACCAGCTCCTCGGCCACGCCGCCCCAGCGTACCACGTTCTTGTATTTGAGGAGCAGCTTGATGAAAGTCCGCACCCACGCGAGCGCCACCTCGGGCAGTTCGAGGAAGCGCAGGAGGTGACCGGTCGGCGCGGTGTCCAGGACGATGGTCGAATACTCCCCCTCGTCGATGAGGTCGCTGACGGTGGAGAGGGCGGCGATCTCGTCTATCCCCGGCGGCGCGAGCGCGACCAGCTCGCGCATCGCCTCGCGGTCGAACTTCACCTCCCAGCGCGAGCCGCCAGTCAAGGACTCGAACAGCTCGTCCGTCCAGCGCCGGTAGCGCTCCTTCAGCTCCTCGAAGCGCGCCGCCGGGTTGAGCTCCATCGCGTCCAAATTCGGCGCGCCCGCCAAGCCCCTCTTCAACTCGCCGACCTGTTCATTAAAACTGTCGGAGAGCGAGTGCGCCGGGTCGGTCGAGAAGACGAGCACGCGAGACCGAGGGTCTGTCTCCGCGAGCGCGAGCGCATAAGACGCCGCCGCTGTCGTCTTCCCCACGCCGCCCTTCCCCCCGAAGATGACAAGCCGCTTCGGTTCGAGGCGGAAGCCCGACCGTAAGGGAGGGCGTACGTCATCCATCATGCGCTTTGAAGGGAGACGTACGCCCTCCCTTACGGTCGGGCTTCCGCCTGTGACTTCCCACAAGTAGCGCGCGAATTCGCGCAGCGCTTTCGTCCCGCGCACCTCGGAAGGGAAGAGCGGGACGCGGTGCCGGCGCAGCGTCTTGAACTCCTTGTCGGTCGCGTCGAGCCAGCGCGTCTGCATCGAGGCGCGGGCGCGGCAGAAGGGGCAGGCCCTGTGCCCGCGCTCGACGCGGTTGACGACGATGTCCGTGACGGGTGCGCCCTCGGCGCGCAGAGACTCGAAGTAGCGCGCCGTCTCCTCGAAGGCCATCGCCTCGGGGATGGTGACGAGGACGAAGCTCGCGCGCGCGGGGTCGAAGAGCATCGCGCGCACCGCCGCGACGCGCGCCGCGAGGTCGCGCAGGAAAAGGTCGACCTCGTCCTCGCGCACGTGGCCGCGGCGCGCGAAGTGCGCGACCATGTAGCGGTGCTTCTCCGACATCACGTCGAGCGCGCCGACCCAGCGCGCGAAGACCTCCGGCAGCCGCAGCATCCGCGAGGTGTGACCCGACGGGGCCGTGTCCACCACGACCCGCGCGAAGCGGCCGGCGCGCTCGACCTCGCTCAGCTCGAAGAGCGCCATCACCTCGTCCATGCCGGGCAAGGAGAGGTCGAGCAGGTCGTTGATGTCCGCCTCGTCGAGGATGGTGCCGCGGTCGGCGATCTCGGCGAGCACCGCGCGGTGCCTGCCCTTGAACTCTTCGAGCGCGGCCGCCGCGTCCATCTCGCGCGCGAAGAGGCGCGGGGCGTCCGCGCGCCGGCCGCGCCGCGCGACCTCGGCCATGCGGTCGCCGACCTCAACGTCAAGACTGTCGGAGAGGGAGTGTGCGGGGTCGGTCGAGAAGAGGAGGAGGCTCTCGGCGGGCGCGGCCGCGTCGAGCAGCGCGAGCGCGGTGGCGGCGGCGGCCGTCGTCTTGCCCGTGCCGCCCTTGCCGCCGAAGAAGAGGTAGCGCGTCGGGGGGAAGGGGAGTTTCTGATCTTTGATTTTTGATTTTTGATTTGCGACTGAAGCCATGGAACGAACCCCGCGCCTCTCCAAATCAAAAATCAAAAAATTCTTTCAGCGCCCGCCGCCGGGTTCGTAGAAGTCGCCGCCCGCCTCGTCGCCGCCGGACTCGATGACCATCGAGGAGGTGTCGGCGGTGTGCACCTGGCCCAGGGCTTCGAGCTGCCGGGCCTTGATGGTGCGCAGGCGCGCGAACAGCTCGCGCTCGGCCTCGGCGTAGTCCTCGTCGGATATCTCCTCCAGCTCGTAGCGCAGTTGCAGCTCGAGGAGCTGTTCCTTGATGACCGACTCGTCGTTCAACTCCTTGTCGGCGAGCTGCTGAATCTGCCGCATGATGAACTTGAACCCATTCACCGGCGCCAGCAGGATGTCGTCAATCAGGAACATGGCTTCGTCTCTTGCGGTCTCGGTTCAGCGCCGCGCGGCGGGGCGGCCGGCGCGCCGCGACAGGTGCAGCAGCCACATGATAAAGCCGAAGAACATGCCACCGACAAAGTCGATGAAGAGCCGATGCTGTACCGACAGGTACTTGTATGTGTCGCCGCTCAGGAACCCGTAGGCGCTCGTGAGGGTAAACATCAAGAGGCTCCAGAGCAGGCCGGTCGTCATGAAGAACCAGAAGACTGACCAGCCGCCGCTCGCCTCGGCGCGCTCCAGCTTCCCGCGCCACCAGCCTTGGAATGCACAGAGCGGATTCCGCACGATAAAACTCCTCCGCCGTTCAGGCGGCGCCCTCGCCGCGCTCCAGCTTCAGGCGGATGTGGACGAAGTTGTAGGGGGGCCACGGCCCCGTGTACTTGAAGGAGAGCTTGCCCTCGTACTTGGCGGCGATCTCCTTGACCTTGGCGTCGAACTCCTGCTCGCGGTCGCGCTCGATGAGGAAGGCCGCGTTCATAATCATCTTGTCGCCGATGGGCTTGTTGGCGCGCGAGGCGACGGCCGTGTCGCGCAGGTAGTCGTAGACCTCGCGCACGTACGCGTCCGACTTCTCCGCCAGGGCCGTCTCGACCAGCCGACCCAACTGCATCCGCGCGAAGTAGGTCGAGCCGCCGCGCGAGGTGATCTGCTCTTTGAGGTTCCGAATCTCCTCGCTCTCCTCCTCCAGCTCCGTGATGACGCGCTCGCGATCCCAGTTGACCTTCAGGCCGAACTCGACCTTGCCGGCCATCTTCGCCAGCACGTCGCGCAGCGCGTCGTAGGTGCCGCGCATCAGCTCCATGATGTCGTCTTCGGTGCGGAACAGGACGCCGAAGGCCATCGGGAGCACGGTGAACTCGCGCATGACGGTCTCGTTCACCTGCTCGTGCGCGAAGACGTTCTCGCGCGTCGGGTCGTAGACCTGGATCGGCGTGTTCGAGACGACCGCGGCCAGCCCGTCGTGGTGGACGGTGTAGACCTCGTCGCCGCGGCCGCCGATGCCGATGGGGCCGAAACTGCGCGGCTCCTTCGTCTCGATGATGCAGTAGACGTACTTGCCTGCTTGCGCGGGCGCGGCGTTCGGCGTCTCGTTTTCGGCGCTCATAGTTTCCTGAAATTGTTCGGGCGGCTTGGGAGATTGCTGTCGCGCGTATAATAGTAGGCGGCGCGTCGGCGGCGCAACTACTATCCGCCCCGCCCTCGGTGTTAGAATCCTCGCCCGAGAACCCCGCGCCGCGCGGCAGCGTACTGGGTATGGGTTTTGGGGGTTGGGTGCTGGGTGTTGGTTAAAGGCAAGAACCCAGCACCTAAAACCCAACACCCAGCACCCCTTCTGGAGACAAAGATGAGCGATCAGCGAAACTGGCTTGAACGTTTGGGCGACAAGATTCCGGGCTACTCGGGTTACGTCGCCAAGGAGCGGCGCCGCGACGCCGACAAGCTGCACCGCGAGCACCTGGCCGAGCGCCTCCGCGCCGCCAAGCAGCCCCTGAACGACGTGATGCGCGAGCTGTCGTCCACGGGCCGCCTCTTCGAGGTCGGCCCCGTCGACCGCGTCCTGAAGAAGCTCGACCAGATCGAGAACCGCGTGCGGTTCGCCACTTACGGCTACGCGGGCTTCTTCGACGCCGTCAAGATCGAGGAGCCGCAGTTAGACCGCATCTATCAGTTCGACCTCGCGCTCGTCGAGAAGGTCGAGGCGTTCGAGCGCCACGCCCGAGAGCTTTCGTCCAAGGGCTCCACGGCCGACGGACTCAAGGCGGCGGCCTCGGAGCTGGAGCGCGCCGCCGACGATCTCAACCAGACCTTCGACCAGCGCTACCGCGCCATCGAAACCTTCGGCCCCGACAACACGCAGGGGCAGCCGATGTTTAGCTGAAGGGGTGCTGGGTGTTAGGTTCTGGGTGTTGGTATAAGACATAACCCAAAACCTAACACCCAACACCCAACACCCTTCCTATGCAAGAGAGTTGTCCAAACTGCGGCGCGGAGTTGTACGGGGGGCAGCAGTTCTGCCGGCGTTGCGGGACGCCCGTGGGTTCGGCCGTGGGGGGCGAAGCGCCGACGCAGCTCTTCGGCGCCGGCGCGCAGGCCGGCGTCGCGGCCCCCCTGGCGGGCACTTCGCCGCTCGGCGCGGGCGGCGGGCCGACGGACTCCGTCGCGGGGCAGCGCCCGACCGAGTATCATCCGCAAGCGAGTCAGCCGACGACCGCGCTCGTCGGCGAGCCGTTCGGCTCAAGGCCGCTCGCGGTCGGCGGCCCGCCGCGGCCCGCGCCGAAGCGCAGGGGGCTTTGGGTCGCCGCGCTGCTCGCGGTCTTCGTGCTCGGCGCTGGGCTCGCCTCGGCCGCGGCCTTCCTCTGGTGGCGCGCGACGCACGCTGGCACGGTCATCAGGGTGGTGAAGACCGGCCCACCGCCGCCCGGCGCACCCGCGCCGCCCGACGTGCCTCCGATTCCCGACATGCCGGAGATACCGTCCGACCTCGGCCAGCGCATACAGGAGGCTTTGAAGGCGCACGGCGTGCCGCTCCCGCTCGACGAGTCGGGCGCGGTCGTCTCGGGCGACGATACGACCATCACACGCACCTTCAATCTCGACTCCGACGGGTCGTTCGCGGCGCACGTCGTCGCGGGGAACGTGACGGTCGTCGGCTCCGAAGACACGGACGCGGCCGTCGTCAAGGTCGTCAAGCACGGCGGGAGCGTGCAGGAGCGCGCCGCGGCCCGCGTGCTCGCGGCCGAGTCCGAAGAGGGCGTGACGCTCTTCGGCGCCGCCGCGCCGGGCGGGCCGGTCAGCGTCTCTTACGAGATCACCGTCCCGCGCAAGGGCCTGGGCAAGCTCCAGCTCTCCACGCAGAAGGGCGACATCAAAATCAGCGAGTTCGACGGCGACGTGGACTTGAACGTCGCGAACGGCAGCGTCAACGTCAGCTCGAACGGCGCGGTGCACAGCCGCGTCGTCAACGGCAAGACGAGCGTCACGTACGCCGGCCGCCACGAAGAGGCGCAGGAGTTCTCCGTGGTGAACGGCGACCTTGAGGTCTCTCTGAACGGCGAGCCGGAGGTAGACCTCACGGCGGCTTCGACGAACGGCCACGTCGAGGTCGACGCGGCGCTCCCGCTGAAGGCGGACAGGCGCGGCTCGGGACAGAAGGTCGAGGCCGAACTCGGCGGCGGCGGCGCGCCGCTCAACGTGAAGGTGGTCAACGGAAACGTCAGGATAAGGAAGTAGGCAGTAGGCAGATGGCAGTAGGCAGTTGAAAGCCGTACTGGCATGAACTCTGTTCAGTCCTTCAACTTCCGTCACGCGGAGCGACTGCCTACTGCCTACTAACTCAAGGAGCGTAAATGGCAATCGAAGTCATACAGTTTTTCGACCAGACGGGGCAGCAGATCGTGGCGCGCGTCCCGCCGCAGGGGGCGACCGACATCAAGATGGGCGCGCAGCTCATCGTGCAGGAGAACCAGTCGGCGGTCTTCTTCCGCGACGGCAAGGCGCTCGACACGTTCGGCCCCGGCCGCCACACGCTGACGACGATGAACGTGCCGCTGCTGTCGCGGCTGCTCTCGCTCCCCTTCGGCGGCACGTCGCCCTTCCAGGCCTCGGTCGTCTTCGTCGCGCGCCACACGTTCCAGGACATGAAGTGGGGCACGAAGGAGCCGATCCCTTTCCGCGACACCGAGCTTTATATGGTGCGGCTGCGCTCCTTCGGCAAGTACTCGTTCCGCGTCGCAGACCCGCAGCTCTTCGTCGCTTCAATCGTCGGCACGCGGGGCTTAGTCTCGACGCAGCAGCTCGGCGACTACCTGCGTGACATCATCGTCTCGCGCCTCACCGACCTGCTCGGCGAGAACGTGAAGACGCTGTTCGACCTCCCGGCCTACTACGACGAGCTGGCCGCGGGCGTGAAGGCGCGCGTCGCCGAAGACTTCAGCAAGCAGGGGCTCGAGCTGGTGGACATGCTCATCTCCGCCATCACGCCGCCCGAGGAGGTGCAGAAGAAGATCGACGAGCGCGCCTCGATGTCCGCGCTCGGCGACATGGGTCGCTACATGCAGTACAAGGCGGCCGAGTCGATGCCCGACGCGGCGAAGCAGCCGGGCGGCGCCGCCGGGACGGGCATGGGCTTAGGGATGGGCTTCGGCTACGGGCAGATGATGGCGAACGCCTTCGGCGGCGGTCAGGGACAGCAGGGGCAGGGACAGCAGGGCGGCGGGCAGGGCGGCGCGGCCCCGCAGATGGTGCCGTGCCCGAAGTGCCAGACGCCCAACCCCGCGGGCGCGAAGTTCTGTAGCAACTGCGGCGCGAACACGCAGGTGCAGCAGGCCGCGGGCGTGCAGTGCCCGAACTGTCAGGCGCAGGTGCCGGCGGGTTCGAAGTTTTGCAACAACTGCGGCCAGTCGGTCGAGCCGAAGGCCTGCAAGAACTGCAACAACCCCCTGCCGCCGGGCACGAAGTTCTGCGGCAACTGCGGCACGGCCGCCTGAGTCCGGGCGGCCGCGCCCGCGGTGTGAAGCGAATGATGCGGACAACGCTTCTCCTCGTGCTGTTTGCTCTGTTCTACTCCGGCGTCGCGGCGGGGACGCCGGCCCGGCCGTACGACCGAAAGCTCGACGAGTACGGCAACATTCGTTGGGGCGACGAGAAGGCGCGGCTCGACAACTTCGCCATCGAGATGCAGCTCGAACCGTCGGCGAAGGGCTACATCTTCTGCTACGGCGGGAGGCGCGGCAGGGCGGGCGAGGCGTTGCGCCGCTGCAACCGCGCCAAAGGCTACGTCAGCGGCTACCGTCACGTCGAGGCCGGCCGCATCATGACGCTCAACGCAGGCTTCCGCGAAGAGTTGACCGTCGAGCTTTGGGTCTTACCGCCCGGGGTGACGCCGCCGACGGCCTCCCCCACCGTAGACCCCGCCGAGGTAAAGCTAACCAAAGCCAAACCCCACCGTTCGCGTCCTAAAAGATGAGCCGAACCTGCGACTACTGCCAGGGCGTGATGGGAGAGGGGGCGGCGAAGTGCCCGAACTGCGGGGCGGCCGTCGGCCCGCGCGAGGCGCCCGACATCCGCTTCTGCCCGCACTGCAGGCGGCGACTGCTCGCGCTCGGCAGCCCCGCCTGCAACTACTGCGGCCGCGCGCTCCCCGAAGAGTACGTCCGCGCCCGCGACGCCCTCTGGCAGAAGGTCAGCAACGCCACGCCGGAGGAACTCAAAGAGCTTGAGCGAGAGAACAACGACGAAGCCCTCAAGCGCGCCCTCAAAGCGCTCCTCGATCTCGACAGGAAGAAGTAGACAGTAGGCAGCAGGCAGTAGAGAGTAGAGAAACAGAAGCGGCGCGTCTCAACCTTCCGGTCGGGCGCGCCGCTTCTAAATCTACTGCCTGCTGCCTGCCGCCTACTGTCTCTCCTTCGCGTCTTGCAGAATCTCCAGGGCGCGTTCGAGGGCGCGGTCGCGGCCGTGGCGGAGGTCTTCGCGGGTGGGTTCGACGATGACGTCGGGGCGCAGGCCCGAGCCTTCGAGGCGCGTCCCCGAGGCCGTGTGGTAGTCCATCTCGCTCACGTCGAGGACGCCGCCGTCGGGCAGGCGGTGGCGGCGGCGGATGCCGAGCACGCAGCCGCAGGTCTGCTCGCCGATGACGGACGCGCGGTTCGTCTCGCGCAAAGAGGCGGCGAAGACCTCGGCCGCGCTCGCCGTGCGCGCGCCCGTCAGCAGCACGAGGGGGCGGCCGAAGCGCTCGAACGTGTCGGGCGTCGAGACGAGCGCCGCGCGCGTGTAGGGTTCGAGCCAGACGGCGCCCGTGCGATCCGTGAAGCGGCCGAGGCTCAACCCCGGCGGCAGCAGCGTCGAGGCGAGGTCGGCCATCGACTGCGTCTCGCCGCCGCCGTTGTCGCGCAGGTCGATGACGAGCGCGCGCGCGCCCCGCAGCTCGCCCTTCAAAGCGCGCGCGAACTGCGCCGCGACCTCGGGCGTGAAGATGTTGAAGCGCACGAGCCGGACGCCGTGCTCCTCGCCCTCGACTTCGAACGAGGGCAGGCGCAGGCGCGGCTCGCGCCGGAGCGTCGCCTCGCGCTCCTTCCGGTCGCCGGGGCGCACGTAGGTCACGAGCACGTACGAGTCGGGCGCGCCGTCGAAGAGGTGCGCGACGGCGACGAGGCGGGCCGAGGCCGAGTCGGGCGCGCTCTGTTCGGTCAGCCTGCGCGCGAGGAGCGACATGACCGGCTCGCCGTCAAGCGCGAGGACGGCGTCGCCCGCGCGCAGGCCGGCGCGCCGCGCGGGCGTGTCGCGCTCGACGTCCGTGACGACGACCTGCCCGCCCAGCTCGCGCACGCCGACGCCGATTGAGACGTAGCGGTGCACGCGCCAGTCCGTGCTCTCGCCGGGCGCGTAGACGCGCGTGTGCGGGTCGCGGAGGCTGCCGAGCATCCGGCGCAGGAGGGCGTAGAGTTCCGTCTGCCCGCGGGCCTCGGCCGCGCGCGGCCGCAGCTCCGCGCGCACGGATTGCCAGTTGACGCCGTGGAACGAAGGGTCGAAGTAGCGCTCGCTGACCTGCTCCCAGACCTCGTCGAAGATGCGCAGACGGCCCTCGGGCGTCGAGGCGTACTCGGCCCGCCGCGCGCCACCTACCGGTGCGAGCAGCAGGAGCAAGAAGAGATTAACCATAGAGACACAGAGACACAGCTTGAAGACAACAGACTTCAAGCTGTGTCTCTGTGTCTCTGTGGTTAACTTCCTCATCCTACACCCTCAACTAAAAAGTGTATTACGACTTCGGCGGCTTGCGGAAGTTATAACGCAGAAGGACGCGGACGGGCACGGCCTCGCCCTCGCGCTGCGCGGGGCGGAAGTGCATCCGCCTGACGGTCGAGACGACCTCTTCGTCGAGGCCGAAGCCGGCCCAGCGCACGACGCGCACGTCCGAGACTTCGCCGTCGGCGCCGATGTCGACCAGAGCGTCCACGGTCGCCTCGGCCTCCGCGCGCGAGGCGGCGTCCGTGTAGGCAGGGCGCAGGCGGCGGAAGGGCGCGGGCTCGCGCAAATCTTTATTGGCGGCCGCGCCCTCGTCGGTCGAGAGGTCGATGACGGGGGCGTGTGCGGCGTCGGGCGGGTCGAAGCGCTCGCGCTCCTCGCGCTCGGCCTCGACGGCGACGGCCCCGGCGTAGAGCACGGCGCTCTTATCTAAAGCGGCGAGCAGCGCGGCTTCGGCCTCCGCTGCGGTGCCCGCCTCGGCCGCGGGCCGCTCCCAGACGACGAGCCGCCCCGTCCGGCTGCTCACGACGAAGACGGAGGCGTAAGCCTCGTAGTAGACCGGGCGCGCGGACGAAGAGCGGCGGACGGTCTGCACGTCGCCCGTGACGAAGAAGTCACACCCCACCGCCGCGCCGAGCGTGCGCGCCTCTGCGAGCGTCAGGTTGAGCGAGCCCGCGTAGCCCACGCCGCGCGCCGCCGCGGCGCTCATCCCCCGGTCGAGCGGCGCGAGCGAAGCCCCTTTGACCTTGACCGAAGCCAACGCCTTCGACAGCCGCTCCGCCACGCGCGAGGCCGTCGGCGTGCCGCCCATGTCGAGCAGGGCGACGCTCACGCGGCGGTCGTCCTGCGCTGGCGCGGCGTGAGCCGGCCGGAGTGCGATGAATAAGACGAGGAGGGCGAGTCGAAACTTCATTTACTCTTTCGGGTCGGGGCGCAAAGGGTCTGCGTAGACGCCGGGCGAGCTGTCGGGGATGAGTCGCGCGCCGCAGGTGCGCTCGTAGAACTCGGCGGGGCCGACGCCGCCGATGACGGCGTAAGCATAACCCAGCTCGCGCAAGGCCCGTAGCGCCGCGAGCAGCAGCGCGCGCCCCAGCCCGCGCCCGCGCTCCTCTTCTATGACACCCGTCGGGCCGAAGAAGTTCTTGCGCGTGCACTCGTAGGCCGCGAAGCCGACGAGACGCCCTTCGCGCAGCGCGACGAAGACCGTCGCCGGCTGGCTGACCAGCCCGACCGAAATCTCGTCCGCCCAGGCCCGGCTGAAGTTGTCCCGCACGAACGCGCGCACCTGCGTCAGCTCCCACGGCCGCGCGCGCCGCACGACCAGCCCCGCGGCGCGCAGCCCTTCGAGCGCCGGCTCACACGGCGGCACGCGCAGGAGGTTGACGAGCATGTCGGGCACGGCGCTACTTGTCCCTCCTCAAACCGAGGTGTGCCTGCATGAAGTCGAGCGAGGCGCGGACGATCTCGCGCGAGCGCTCGCACGGCGTCTGGTTGTCGAAGCCGTGGACGCCGGCCGGGTGGTTGTAGAGCGCGAGGGCCGCGTTCTTCTCGACCGCCTCGCGGACGAAGCGGTCGATGGAGTCGTTCAGCGTCGGTATCTGGTCGAGCCCCGCCCGCGCGACGAAGAGGGGCGCGAGGCCGTCCGCGCCCGCCGAGAGTTGCGCGAGCGGGGAGAAGCGCTCCAACGTCCCGGCCGGCTCGTAGGGCGTGTGCATCGGCGACTGCCGCACGTCGAGGAAGGCGTAGAAGGCGACGAGGCAGCGGACGTGGGAGGGCCGCTCGCGCATCGCCGCGCTCAGCAAGGGGCCGCCGCCCGAGTAGGCCGCGAGGCAGATGCGTTCCCCGTCCACGCCGAGCGCGTCGGCGTTGGCGCGGACGTAATCGACGGCGGCCTCCACGTCCGACTCCGCCTCTTTCAGCAGAGGCTTTGGGTAGCCGAGCCTGTGCGTGAAGGTGACGCCGGCCATGCCGGAAGCGGCGGCGAGACGCCCCCAGGAGTTGAAGATGCCCCAGTCCTTCGCGCGCGACTGCGAGCCGGCGCCGCCGTGTATGAAGAGAACGGCCGGGCGCCGCTCGCCCGGCGCGAGTCCGTGCGGCGCGTAAACGTCCATGAGGAGGTTCGGGTCGTCGGCGTCCGTGTACTTCAGGTTCGACCTGACCGCGGCCTCGTCCATGCCGGGGACGCTGTACACGACCGGCTTCATCACGAGGTCGCGCAGGCTCGGGCCCTGCGGCTTCGGCTGTCCCGTCCGTTGGTCTGACATGGCGGTACCGACTCGTTCGGTCAGCTCGCGACGGCGTCGGCGCTCGGGTGGCGGTGGTAGAGGGCGTAGACCTCTTCCTTGACCTCGGGCGGGAAGCAGACGCGGTAGAGGCGGTAGCTGCGCAGGCCGCGCACGGCGTCGCTGACCTCGCTGATCTCGCGCACGCGGGGGCGCGCGTAGCCGTCCTCGCAGTAGATGAGCGACTTCGGCTCGGCGCCCTCGGCCGTGTAGTAGGAGTAGTAGGGCACGTCGCCCGCGTGGTCTTCGATGAAGTAGTAGGCCGGGTCGAAGCCGCAGCGCGCGACGACGCCGCGGGCCGTGTCGAGGAAGTCGGCGCGCTCGCCCTCGGGCATGTCGAGGTCGATGGCCTTGAACAGACGCCTCCCGACGAAGCGGCGGCTGAGGTCGCGCAGGGTCGGGTCTTCGGCGCGCTGCCACTGCTTGATGTGGAAGGTGACTTCGGCGTCGTCCAGCTCGAGGTGGTCTGAGAGCGCGAGCGGCGCGCGGCGCAGGACTTTCTCGAAGGCCGTGCCCGGCGCACACCAGACCCGCTCGCCCGCGCTGATCAGTTCGAGCGCGCGCTTGAGGGCCGAGCGCAGCACGGCCTCGGCCGAGCGGAGCGTCCGGTGGAAGTAGACCTGCCGGAACATATAGTAGCGCGCCTGCAGGTACTCCTCGACCGCGTAGAGGCCGCGCGCGGAGACGTAGATGCGGTCTGAGCGTTCGTCGACCTCGATGGCGTTGATGATCCATTCGAGGTCGTAGTAGCCGTACTTCGCGCCCGTCATCAGGGAGTCGCGCAGGAGGTAGTCCATGCGGTCGACGTCGAGCTGCGACGAGACGAGCTGCGCGAGGAAGGCGGGCTGGAACGTGCCCTCGATGATGGAGGCGACGGCCGCGGGCAGCCCCGGCGAGAAGTCGCGGAGGATCTGCCCGACCTCGGTCTCCTCGCTCAGGACGGCGCGTCGCGTCCACTCCTCGTGGTGGAAGTGCAAGACCTTCTCCATCACGTGCGAGAAGGGGCCGTGACCCGTGTCGTGCAGGAGCGCCGCTGCGCGCGCGGCGGCGCGCGCCTCTTCGGGCACGCGGTAGCGCTCGGCGAGGCGGTCGAGCACGCGCGTCATCAGGTGGAGCGCGCCTAAGCTGTGCGCGAAGCGCGAGTGCTCGGCGCCCTGGTAGGTGAAGAGCGCGAGGCCGAGCTGCTTGATGCGGCGCAGGCGCTGCACCTCGAACGAATCGACGAGGCGCACCATCAGACGCCCCTCCGCGCTGTCCGTCCGCAGCCGGATGATGTTGTGCACCGGGTCCCGGTAGATGCGCTCGCTCACGATGGCGGGAGTCTATCACAGGTGAAAGGATGAAGGCGGAAGGATGAAGGATGAAGTTCAAACTCTCTTCCCTTCATCCTTCATCCTTCCGCCTTCATCCTTCCTAGTATGGGTCGCCCACGATCCGGCCGTCGCGGACGGTGACGGTGTAGAAGCCTCGGGCGGGGAGGCGCGTGAGGTCGAAGGCGGAGCCGGCGGGGAGGCGCCAGAGTTTGTAGCCGGTGTAGGTGAGCGGGCGGCCCGGCTCGCAGACCTCGGGCGGGTGGTCTGCGCGGACGAGGTAGACGGGGCCTTTGCCCAGGACGCGGGCGCGGCCGCGGCGGTCGGCGACCACGGAGGTCTCGCGCTCGACGGCGAGGCTGGTGATGCGCTTGTATTTCTTGTCTTTGAGCTGGCGCGCGAGGAAGGCGAGGGTGCGGCCCATGCGGTCGCGCTCGACGAAGTGCGTGTCGGTGATGAAGCCGCGCAAAGGGGGCCAGTCGAAGAAGTCGTAGGTGAAGGTCACGTCCTTGTCGTAAGGGTCGCGCAGGGATTCGGCCGAGCGGGCGCTGCCGCCGGAGCAGGCGTCGTAGGAGACTTCGCCGAGGATGGCGAGGCCGGCGCTCGTGCCGCCGACGCCGCCGCCGCGCGCGTGGACTGCTTCGACGGCGCGCTCGACGCCCGTGCCCTTGAAGTAGCGGACGTAGTTGCACTGGTCGCCGCCCGCGAAGAAGACGACCTCCGCGTCCGAGACCGTTTTGACGACGGCCTCGCTCTCCGAGTCGGCGCGGTCTTTGATGACGAGCGTCTCGACCGAGTCCACGCCGTTCATCTTGTAGACGAACTCGTTGTAGCCGTCCTCGCCCGAAGAGCGGAGCACGACCACGTCCACCTTCGTCCCGCAGCCCGCGCAGCCGCGCACCTCGTCGATCATCCACTGGAAGGCGGCGGCCACGTCCGTGCCACCGCCCTGCAGGTGGTACGCGGGGCCGTGGAGCTTCGGCCGCACGTCCGCGGCCGAGCCGGTCAGGTAGCGCGTCTCCTTCGCGGCGACGGAGGCGCAGGCCGCGAGCAGGAGGAGCGCCGCGAGCATGAAGGGCGCGCACCTCTTCCGACCGAGCCGCCTCACGGCTTCTTGTTCTCCTTGATGTAATCCTCGATCTTCTTGCGCTCGGGCGCGTCGGGCTTCTGCTTGAGGTACTGCTCGTACTCGGCCGCCGCGCGGTCTTTGAGGCCGGCGACGTTGTAGAGCGTCGCGAGCCGCAGGTGCGCTTCGGGCCGCCCGAGGCGCGCCGCCGCCTCGAGGTGCGGGACGGCCTTCGAACCCTTCTTGAGCTGGAGGTAGGTTTCGCCCAGAAGGAGGTTGGCGTCCGCGGAGTCGGGCTGCGCCTCGACCGCCTTCGAGAGCGGCCCGACCGCCTCTTCGAACTTCTTCTGCGCGAGCAGCACGCGCCCGAGGTTGAGGAGCGCGAGACCGAAGGCGGGGCGCTCTTCGACGGCGCGTCGGTAAGCCTTCTCGGCCTCGGCCGCGTCGCTCCGCATGAGGTGAACCGTGCCGAGTTCCGTCCACGCCTGGAAGTCCTTCGGGTCGGCGGCGACGAGCTGCCCGAGGAGCGCGAGCGCCTCTTCGTACTTCTTCTCGTCCATCGCCTTCTGCGACTTCTCGAAGAGAGACTTGTTGGCCGGCGTCCGCTTGTAGAAGTCGGCGGCCGAGACGGTCTGCGCGCGCGCGGGCTTGCCGTCGGCGCGCAGCGCGAGCGTGATGTCCTGCCGGAAGTCGTTCTTGTAGACCGACTGGACGCGGACGCGCACGCGCGCGACCTCCGCGTTCTCCGCGAGCACGACCACGTCGTACTCGCCGTCGCGCAGGTTCATGAAGCGGTAGCGGCCGTTGCTCGTCACGGTCTGGCGGTCGATGGGGGTGCCGTTGATGATGTAGAGCAGGACTTCGAAGCTGAGCGGCTTCTGCGAGCCGTTCGGCGCGGCCTCGATTCCCTCGACCTTGATGTCGCCGTAGAGCGTATGCTCGCCGCGGTCGCGGAGGGCGTCGTTGCGCTGCTGGGCGCGCGCCGCGCCGCAGAGCAGGGGCGCGGTGAGCAGCGCGAGCAGCGTCGGGAGCAGGAGGCGGGGGGCGTTTAAGTTTCGCATCAAGGGTTTCTCCTCGGTCGTGCGCCCGGGCTCAGGGCTTCGTGTTCTCTGCGATGTAGCGTTCGAGCCGCTTGCGCTCCGGGTAGTCGGGGCGCTTGGCGAGAAACTTCCGGTACTCCTCGGCCGCGCGGCCTTTGTAGCCGGCGGCGTTGTAGAGCGTCGCGAGGCGGAGGTGCGCCTCGGCCCTGCCCTGCGGGTCGAGGCGGAGCGCCTCGTTGAAGTAGACGACGGCCTTCGAGCCCTTCCTGATTTGCAGGTACGCCTCGGCGAGCAGGTAGTTGGCCTCCGCCGAGTCGGGGCGCGAACGGACGGCGCCCGCGAGCGGCTCGACCGCCTCCGCATACCTCCTCTGCGCCGACAGCAGGCGGCCGAGGTTGAGGAGCGCGAGCGTGAAGCCGGGCCGCGCGGCGGCGGCGCGTCGGTAAGCCTCTTCGGCCCCGGCCGCGTCGTCCTGCATGAGCCGCGCCGTGCCGAGTTCCGTCCACGCCTGGAAATCTTCGGCGTCGGCGGCGACGAGCTGCCCGAGGAGCGACACGGCCTCCTCGTAACGCCTGTTGTCGAGCGCATGCTGCGCCTTCTCGAAGAGGGCTTTGCCGGCGGGCGTGCGCTTGTAGAAGTCCGCGGCCGAGACGGTCTGCGCGCGTTGCGGCCGCGCGCCGCCGTGCCGCTCGCGCCATTCGAGGTTGATGTCCTGCCGGTGGTCGGTCTTGTAGGCGGACTGCACCCAGACGCGTATGCGCCCGATCTCCTCGCCTTCGAGTTCGACGGCGAGGTCGTAGCGGCCGTTCTGCAAATTGAGGAAGCGGTAGCGGCTGTTGTTGTTGACAGCTTGGCGGCTGAGCAAAGCCCCGCCCTCCGCGTAGAGGACGACTTCGAAGCTGATGGGCCTGACGCCCTCGGCCCTGCTCTCGTCAACCTTCAGGTCGCCGAAGAGCGTGTGGCCTCCGGCCTGTGCCGCGGCCGGCGCGGGCAGCAGGAGGAGGGCGAGCAGCGCGGCGAAGGCGGCGAGCGCCCGCTCGAAGTTGATCCGTCTGGACACGGACACGGCCCCCTTCGGGAGAGGTGTGCGGCCATTATCTTGCGGCGCCGGTTAAAACGGAAGCGGGCCGGAGTCCGAAGGCCCCGGCCCGCTCGAAGTCGCGCCGCGCCAGGCAGCGGCGGCCGGGGCCTCCTAGAAGGAGTACCGGAAGCCGAACTGCATCACGCGGCGGTCGCCCTGGATCGCCGTGAAGTTGGAGAAGTTGGTCGGCGCGGGGCCGCTGGACGGGATGTCGGTCAGCCCGTAGCCGTCACGCGTCGCGATGACCGAGCCCATGCGCTGGGTGTTGGTGACGTTGAAGGCCTCGAACCGGAGCTGGAGCTTCTGGTTCTCGCTGATGTTGACGGTCTTGGCGAGGCCCATGTCGAGGACGACGTAGCCGGGGAGCCGGAAGACGTTGCGGTCGCCGGTCTCGCCGGGCCTCGCGTTGCGGAAGCTCTGGTACGCCTGGTCGGGGTTGCAGCCGAAGAGCTTGGGCGCCTGCGTGTCGCCGCGGGTCGCACACGCCTGGATGGGCCGCGTCCGCACGCCGAAGCTCTGGACGTTCCAGTTGGTCGCCCAGGTGAAGGCGTCGAAGGGCGCGCTGATCGGCTGGCCGGAGTTCCAGCGGAAGATGCTGGAGAGCTGCCAGTCGCCGAGGAACCCGTTCGCCCAGCGGTTGCCGCCGAGCGAGAGCCAGTGGTTCCGGCCGACGGGGAGCTGCCACACCGAGTTGAAGTTGATGATGTGGCGGACGTCGAAGTCGGAGACCGCCCAACTGTCGTGCTGGCGGATCGGGTTGATGATGAAGGCCCCGCCGTAGCTGCCGCTCGTCTGGAGGCCCGAGGCGTCGTCCATCGACTTCGACAAAGTGTAGTTGAAGTCCATGGTGAGCGCGTCGCCGAGGCGCTCGCGGACGGAGAGCGTCCCGCCGTGGTAGATGGAGTTGCCGACGGTGCTGAACGAGGAGAGCGCGCCGTACTGCGGCTGGTAGAAGAGCACCTGGTGCCCCAGGTCGAGCAGCGTGAAGTCGATGTCGGCCTGCGTCGTCGTCCAGTCGTTGTCGTTGGAGTTGAAGGCGTCGGCGTAGATGCCCCGCGTCGCGTTCGACTCGCCGAAGGCCGCGGTGAAGCCCGGGATGCTGCCGAAGAGGTTCTCGAAGTACGGGATGGTCGGAATCTGGTTGACGGGTACGCCGTTGCGCCGGAAGTCTTCGAGCATCCCGGCCGCCGTGTACCAGTCCATCCCGGACTTCGGGTCGCGCAGGTTGTTCGGCATCATCACGTCGCGCGAGACGAGGAGGTCGCGGCCCGTCCGCCCGATGTAGGACGCCTGCACGACGAGCCCCTTCGGGAGCTGGCGCTCGAAGGTGACGTTCCACATGTAGTTGGTCGGCGACTTGATCTCCTCGTCGAGCGAGGTCTCGATGACGAGGGCCATGTCGGCCGGCCGCGCGCGCGGGAAGGTCAGGCTGTTGCTGATGTTCGGGGCCACGAGCGGGAACGTGCGCACCGGCTGGTTGAAGCCGGTGAAGAGCGGGCACGGGTGGGTCGTCGTGTTGCAGAAGCTGAAGGGGCTGTTGACGCTCGACGCGAAGCCGAGCGAGTTGAGCTGGTCGAAGCGGGTCGCCAGCACCTGGCCGAGGAAGTCGTTGGTCATGGCGAAGCCGCCGCGCAGCACCGAACGGCCGTTGTCGCCGAAGAGCTTGCCGAGGAAGCCGCTCTTGAAATTCGGCGACCAGGCGACGCCGACGCGGGGCTGGAGGTTGTTCCAGTCCCACGGGTACATGTAGTCCTTCCCGTTGGCCGGGCCGGAGACATCCATCGTGAGCGTCTCGATGTAGTTCTGGCCCTGCTCGGCGGCGGCCAGCCGGCGGCGGAAGTACTCCGACAGCGCGATGTTCGGCTTGGTCTCGTACCCGTGCGTCTCGTAGATCGGGCGGCTCAGGCTGTAGCGCAGGCCGTAGGTGAGCGTCAGCGTCTGCGAGACCTTCCAGATGTCCTGCCCGTAGGTCTCGTACTCCTCGGTGGCGAACTCGCGCTCGGTGGGCGCGCCGGCCGGGAGGAGTTTCCCCCCCTTGTCGTAGGTGAGCCGCGCCGTCCAGCTCGTCAGGCGCCCGAGCAGCGCCGAGGACGCGTTCTGGATGACCGTGTTCTGGGCGCTCAGCGGGCGCAGGGGCGAACTCGTCGGGTAGAAGCTCCGGATCGGGGTCGAGAGTAGGGAGCCGGAGGTGTAGCCGGAGGGGTTGCTGTAGGCGGTGTCGAAGGCGCCGCTGAAGCTGGTGCGGCGGTTGCGGACGATGCGGAAGTTGCCGCCCGTCTGGATGCTGTGGTTGCCCGCCACCCACGAGAAGTCGTCCGTGAAGTTGTGCACGGGCGTCGTGCGCTTGAGCGTGCGCGAGTCGTTGACGGGGAAGAAGACGAAGCGGAAGAAGATTTCGTTCTTCGCCGAGTCGCCGAGCTGGGTGAAGGCCTCGCGGGTGAGGCCGTAGCGGAAGTTGTTGACGAAGCGGTCGCTGATCGTCCAGGTGTGGCCGGCGGCGACGCCCCACGGGTGCGACCAGGTGTCGGGGCGCTTGGTGTCGGGGAAGGCCGGGGTGCCGGCAATCATGTCGTGGTTGACGTTGACGCGGGCGAAGAACTGCTGGTTCGACGTCAGGTTGTAGTCGAAGCGGCCGACGTGGGAGTTGAAGTCGCTCGGCAGGTAGGCGTTGAAGCGGTAGCCGGCGGTGTTGAGCCGCACGAGTTTCCCCGTCGTCTTGTCGATGAAGCTGTCGCCGGTGAAGCCGAAGTCGTTGGCCGGGTACTTGCGCGCGGCGTCGGCCAGCGCGGCGACGGCGAGGGGGTTCACGCCCCCGAGGCCGGGGAAGATGGTGGCGAGGTCGGCCGAGGTGTAGGTCGTCACCCCGCCGCTCTGGTTGGGGACGAGCAGCTCGCCGCGCCCCATGCTCGGCAGGGGCACCCGCTGGGTGACCGGCTTCTCGCTGCGGTCGGTGCGCCCCTCGTAGCTGTAGAAGAAGAACGCCTTGTCCTTCTTGATGGGGCCGCCGATGGCGCCGCCGAACGTGTTGCGGATCAGCGCCGGCCGCGGAACTTTCTTGTCGCCGACCTTCGCGATGTGGAGGTCGGCGACCTGCGGGTCGTTGGGGCCGTAGGTGCCGGCGCGGTTGTTGAAGAAGTCGTTAGCCGAGAGCACGGTCGGGCGGTGGAACCAGAAGCCCACGCCGTGGAAGTCGTTGGTGCCGCCCTTGGTGACGAGCGCCACCTGCGCGCCCGACGAGCGGCCGAACTGCGCGTTCGGGTTGGCCGTGACGACGCGGAACTCGTCGATGGCCTCGGCGTTCAGGCGGAGCACGGTGTTGCTCGTCGGCGAGAGGCTGGCGGCGTCGCTGCTGCTGACGCTGCCGATCTGGTTCGACTGCTGCTCGTTGATGTCCACGCCGTCGAGCGTGACGTTCGCCTGGTCGGCGCGCGCGCCGTTGACCGAGCCATCGCGGGTCACGCCCGGCTGCAGCGTCAGCAGCGAGGCGACGTTGCGGCCTTCGAGCGGGAGCTGGCCGATCTGCTGCGAGACGAAGTTGTTGCCGAGGCTGGCATCCTGCGTGTTGAGCAGCACCTCGTTGCTGCTCGAAGCGACCGTGACCGTCTCGGTGACGGCGCCGACTTCGAGCTGGACGTTGACCTCGCTCGGCCGGGCGATGAGGGCCTGTACGTCGGTGACGACCGACTTCTTGAAGCCCTTGGCCTCGACCTCGACGCGGTACGGGCCGGGCGCGACCAGGTCGAAGGAGTAGATGCCGCTCTCGCTGGTGTTCTGCGTGCGGGCGGCGTTCGTTTCGGTGTTGGTGAGCGTCACGGTGGCGCCCGCGACGACGTTGCCCTGCGGGTCGGCGACCGTGCCGCGCACGGTGGACGTGCCGGTCTGCGCCGGCGCGGGGACGACCGCGAAGGCGAGCGACACGACGAGGCCGCAGACAAGGGCGAAGGCGCGGCCGCGGGGAAATGCGGGTCTTATCATCGTTCCCTCCTATGGCTTGGTAACGGGTCGTACGGCCCGCGTGCGGGTCGCGCGCGGGGCCGGATGGGGACGCGGGTTGTTAACCTTAGTGCCGGATCAGAACGAAGAACGGATGATGACGTAGGAACTGACTGAACCTGTCGATTCGGCTGACGGATTGAGCAACTGACGTTCCCCGCCGGCGCACACCCTTCACCCTTAAGCTTTCCTGAGATTTTAAGACGCGGCTGGCGGAACGCCGGACATGATATCCAAAAATCTGAATCCGCGTCTACATTTTCGTGGTCACGCCGCGGCCTTAAAAATAATTTAGCAGCCCGTAAAAATTTTTTTCGCCGCCGGTAATATCGCCCCGCCCCGCGCACCTTACACGGTCGAGAGACGCCCTTCGAAGGGCGAACTGGCGGCGCGCCGCGAGACCTCTGCCGCGCGCACGGACTCATACATAACTTCATAAAAGGAGAAGCCAGATGTTTCGTCAGACCATCACGCGCCTCAGGGCGCATGCCCCCCTCTCCGTCCTCGCGCTCGGCATCATCGTGACGTGCGCGCACGCGGCCCGCGCGCAGGGCGCGACGCGGCTCTACGTCGCCGACTACAGGAACGCGCGCGTGGCCGTCTTCGACCCGAAGGCCATCGAGCCGAAGCAGAACTACGAGCAGGTCGAGGCCACGCCCTTCTGGGTGCAGACCGGCGCGCAGCCCTTCGGCGTGGTCGCGAGCCCCGACGGCCGCCGCGTCTACACGGCCAACTACGGGAGCGACAACGTCAGCGTCATCGACACGACCGCGAAGCCGAACCCCGTCCGGCTCTACGACGTGGCCGTCGGCGACGGCCCCTACCAACTCGCGCTCTCGCCCGACGCGAAGACGCTCTACGTCTCGAACTTCGAAGGCCACAGCGTTACGGCGCTCGCCCTCGACACGGGCGCCGCCATCCCGCCCACGAAATGGACGCTCCCGCTCCCCTACAGCCCGACGGGGATGGTCGTTACACCGAACGGCCGCTACCTCTTCGTCAACCAGTACCAGGACTGGAAGACGCTCGTGGTCGATCTCTCGCCGGCCGTCCCGCAGGTCGTCAACCCCATCCAGGTCGGCCCCGCGCCGGTCGCCATCGCGATGTCGAAGGACGGCACGAAGGTCTACGTCGCCAACGAGTTCGACCAGTTCATCCAGTGGGGCGCGAGCCTCTCGATCATCGACGCCGCCGACCCGGAGCACGCCTCCGAGTCGAAGCGCATCCAGCTCACCACGGGCTCGAGCCCGCGCGGGCAGATGGCGCTCTCGGGCAACGGCCGCTGGCTCTTCATCTCCAACGGCGGCACGGCGAACGTGACGACCGTCGACCTGCTCGACGAGAAGATCGTGGCCGAGACGCGGACGGTGCCGGACATGGTCGGCGCGGTGCTCTCGCCCGACGGCGGGCTGCTCTACGCCAGCAACCAGGGGAACTCCCTCTCGATTGTGGACACGGGCACCTTCCAGAACCGGAAGGACATCCTCGTCCCCTTCCAATTGCCGAACGAACCCCCCGCGATGTTCGAGTGCGCGGCCCTCGTCACGCTTCCGGCCTGCGCGCAGTAAGGCAGTAGGCAGATGGCAGTAGGCAGTGAGAGGGTGCTGGGTGTTAGGTGCTGGGTGCTGGGTGAGAGCAGTTCGCCTTACCCAGCACCCAGCACCCAGCACCTCTTAGCTGCCTACTGCCTACTGCTTTTCTGTTATAGAATGCGCGCGCTTTGCATCCCTCCGGAGGTCTTTCACTTCATGTCGAGAACGCCCCTCTTCATCCTCGCCCTCTTCGTCCTCCTCTCCGTCCCAAACGTTTGCGCCGCGCAGGGACAGCCCACGCCCGCGCCGCCTCAGGCGCCGGCCGAGTCGCCCGAGCGGCGGCTCCTCCGGGAGCTGCTGGCGGCAAAGGGCGACACGGAACGGCGCGAGCTTCTGGCGCGGCACGGCGAGGCGGCGACGAAGGAGTTGGCGCGGCTCCTCAACGCGGAGGGGATGGGGCTGGCCGATCAGAGCGACTACGACAGCGCGCTCTCGCTCTTCGGCCTCGCGCTCTCAATCACCGAACGGCTCGACTTCAAGTTCGGCACCTGCTTCATCCTCAACAACGTCGGCGACTCGCTGCGACACAAGGGCGACTACGACGGGGCGACCGCGGCGCTCGTGCGCAGCCGCGCGCTCGCCGAGGAGCTGGACAACGCGGAGGCCGCCGCGCGCGCCACGGCCAACCTCGCGCTCGTCCAACTGCTGCGGGGCGAGCACGCCGCCGCGCTCGCCTCGTGCGAGAGGAGCATCGCCGTCTTCGAGGCGCTGGGGAAGAAGGGGCAGGTCGCCGTCATCCTCCACAACATCGGCAGCCTCTACGCCGACCAGGGCGACCTGGATCGCTCGCTCGAATTCTTCCGCCGGGCGTTGCCGCTGCGCGAGGCCGCGGGCGACAAGGCCGGCCTCGCCAAGACGCTCAACAACTTCGGCGAGGTCAACGCGCGCAAGGGGCGCACGGCCGAGGCGCTCGACTACCTCAACCGCAGCCTCGCGCTCAAGCGTGAGTTGGGCGACCGCTCGGGCATCTCGACGACGCTCAACAGTCTCGCCCACCTCGCGCGCGACCGGGGCGACGACGCGGCGGCGCTCAAGGGTTACGAGGAGGCGCTCGCGATCAGGCAGGCGCTCGGGCTGAAGGGGATGGTGGCGGAGACGCTCTGCGACATGGCCGGACTGTTCCTGGGGCGGGGCGAGTACGAGCGCGCGCTGGAGGCGAGCGAGCGCGCCGCCGCCCTCTCGCGCGAGATGGGCGCGCTGAGCGTCCTGTGGGCGGCGCGCGCGAACGCCGGCGGCGCCCTGCGCGCGCTCGGCCGGAAGGACGAGGCGCGCCGCGCCTTCGAGGAGGCCGTCTCGATAATCGAACGCCTGCGCCTGCAGACGGCGGGCGCGGCCCCGGAGCAACAGCTCTTCTTCGAGGACAAGGTCGCGCCCTACCACGCGCTGGTCGAGCTCCTCCTCGAAGAGGGGCGCGCGGGCGAGGCGCTGGCCTTCGCCGAGCGCGCGAAGGCGCGGGTGCTGCTCGACGTGCTGAGCGGCGGCCGCGTCAGCGTGACGAAGGCTATGACTCCGGACGAACTCGCGCGCGAGCGCCAGTTGACCGGCGACCTCGCGGCGCTCAACACGAAGCTCTCGCGCGAGCACGCCGCGGCGAGTCCCGACGCCGCCCGGCTCGACGCGCTGGCGCGCGGCCTTGAGGGGGCGCGCTTCGAGTACGAGTCGTTCGAGGCGTCGCTCTACTCGAAGCACCCGGAGCTGCGCGTGCTCCGCGGGCAGGCGCAGCCCTTCGACCTGGGGAGGGACGCGTCGGCGCTCGTCGGCGAAGACGAGGCGCTCCTGGAGTTCGCCGTGACTGAGGGGAAGACCTTCCTCTTCGTGCTCACGCGCGAGCGCGGCCCGGCGAAGCCGAGCCTCAACGTCTACCAGTTGGACGTGAAGCAGAAGGAGCTTGCGCGCGACGCCGAGCATTTCCGAGAGCTGCTGGAGAAGCGCAGCTACGACTTCCGCAAGCCCGCGCGCGCACTCTACGAACAACTGCTCGCGCCCGCGGCCGGGCAGTTGAAGGGCAAGACCTCGCTCGTCATCGTGCCCGACGCGGCGCTCTGGGGCCTGCCCTTCCAGGCGCTGCTCGACGCGCAGAACCGTTACCTGATAGAGGAGCGCGCCGTCTCCTACGCGCCCTCCCTGAGCGTGCTGCGCGAGATGTCGCGCGGCCGGAGGCAGGCGGCGCGCGCCGGGGCGACGCTCATGGCCGTCGGCTACACCGGCGCGGAGAAGGGCGAGGCGGCGCAGGCTGCTCTGCTCGGCCCGAACGGGGCGGCACCCCTGCCCGAGGCGGCGCGGCAGGCGAGGGAACTGGGGCGGCTCTACAAGGCGGGCGAGAGCAAGGTCTACGTGGGCGAGGAGGCGAGCGAAGACCGCGTGAAGCGCGACGTGGGGCGCTACCGCTTCGTGCAGTTCGCCACGCACGGCCGCCTCGACGACGCGAACCCGATGTACTCGCACGTCGTGCTCTCGCCCGGCGCAGACCGCGCGGAGGACGGGCTGCTCGAAGCGTGGGAGATGATGAACCTCGATTTGCACGCCGACATGGTCGTGCTCTCGGCGTGCGACACGGCGCGCGGGCGGACGGCCGCGGGCGAGGGCGTCATCGGCATGAGCTGGGCGCTCTTCATCGCCGGCAGCCCGACCACGGTCGTCAGCCAGTGGAAGGTCGAGTCTTCGAGCACGACGGAGCTGATGCTCGACTTCCACCGCAACCTCCTCTCCGCGCGCGTCTCTAAGGCCGAGGCCCTCCGCCGCGCCTCCCTCCGGCTGCTGCGCGGCCCGCAAGACTACCACCACCCCTTCTACTGGGCCGGCTTCATCATCGTCGGCGACGCGAGGTGAGAGGGCAGTAGGCAGATGGCAGTAGGCAGTTGGGAGGGTGCTGGGTGCTGGGTGTTAGGTGTTGGGAAGAGGAGCTGCTCTTCCCCAACACCCAGCACCTTCTGACTGCCTACTGCCATCTGCCTACTGCCTACTGCTTTTCATCCTCTGCACGTCGCGGAGGAGTTTGCGCGCGGCGGCGGAGCGTGGGTCGGCGCGGAGCAGCGCCTTGAACTCCGCCTCGGCTTCGGCGAGGAGGCCGGCGCGCGTGTAGAGGACGCCGAGCGCGAGGTGCGAGCCGGCGGCGTCGCGCTCGGCGCGCGCGAGCGTCGCCTCTTCCGAGCGGCTCAGTATCCTGAAGCGCGCCTCGGGCGCGGGCGCGGCGGGCGCGACCACTTCGGCGCCGCCCTTCTTCGCCGTCACCTGCCAGGCGTAGACGCGCCCGCGCGGGAGCGGCGTCGGCGGCCTCCACTCCCTGGACGAGAGCTGAGGGCTTGTAGCGACGAGGTTGAAGTCCGAGTCGTAAACTTTCACGACGTAACTTTCGGCACCCGCGAGCGGCCGCCAGCGGAAGAGCGGCCGGTCTGCCCGCGAGACCACGCCCGCGGGGCCTTCGACCTCGAAGGACTCGCCCCCGCCCGCACCCATCAAAGCCCCCGCGCCGCTCCTCACTTCGGCGAGCGCGGGCGGCGGCGCCAGCCTCTGCGCCTTCAGCGCCGCGCGCACCTGTTCGCGATACTGACTCGGAACTCCCTCCAACTCGCGCTCGACATCGTCACGCTCGGCCGTCGTCGTGTTGTTGTTCTCAATGACCTGTCGGTTCGTCTCGTTCTTATCGGTTGGCTCTGAGTTCGCGTTGACACTCACGTCAGGCGTGGGCGTTGCTTGCACTGCGACTTCGGGCGCGCTTCGAGGTTTGGAGGCGAGCCACCACGCGGACAGAGACGCGAGTAGGAGGACGGCCGCGGCCAGCGCAGCCCACTGCGGCGCGAGGCCGAAGGGTCTTTGCCAGAAGCCGGCCGGCGTCTCGCGTAGCCGTAGGCGCGGCGGTGTCGGTTCGGATGAAGGGGGCGTTTCGGCGTGGGACGTTTGCAGCGTCTCGCGTAGCTCTAAAAGCTCTCGCGCCTCGTCGGCGCAGTCGGCGCAAGCGGCGAGGTGCGTCTCGACGGCGCGCAGCTCTGCGCCACGCAGCAGGCCGTCGGCGTAAGCTTCGAACTGTTCGTAGGCGGGGTGCGCTTCGTCGGCCGCGGCGCGCGCGAAGTCCGCGCGCAGCGCCGCGGTCATGCCGCGCAGCTCCGCCGCGCCGGCCAGCTTGAGCCGGCAGACCTCGCAGGCGGAGAGGTGTTCGTCCGCCGCGAGAAGCTCCTCGGGCGGGAGCTCGCGCAGGCGGAAGCGCTCCAGACTGTTTTCGTTCAGGTGTGCTGACATGCCTCTTTCGGCCAGAGGCCCCCTTCACTCTTGTCAGGGGGCGAAACCGCGACGGTATTACCACCCGCCGGAAAAAAGTAGGCAGTAGGCAGATGGCAGTAGGCAGCCGCCCCGCGTTAAGGACGTTGAGAGATTAAATCAGAGTTCGGACAGCGGCGCTCTCAACTGCCAACTGCCTACTGTTCTTTCAACCTTCTGCCCAGTCGCGCGCGCGCGGACTTGCGCAGGTTGATGACCTGCTGTCGGGTCAGGCCGAGGCGCTCGGCGATGGCCCTGTCTTCGAGCGGCAGCTCGTTCCAGAGCCGCGCGAACTCTTCGGCCGGGATGCCCAGCGCCTCCGCGATCTGGCGCACGCTCGCCGCGCCGGTGTATGGGAGCAGCGCCAGGAGGTCGCGCCCCTGCGCGTCGCGCAGGTTGAGCAGCAGCGCCGCGCGCTGGTTCAAAGGCAGCTCGCGCACCTCCGCCCACAGGCGCGCGACGTACTCGCGCTGGTCGAACTCTTCGTCGACTCCCGCGCGCGCGTCCGCCAACAGTTCATGCGCGCGCCCCTCGTCCGTCTCCTCCTCGCGCGCCTTACGCTCGGAGACTCCCGTCAGCTCCGCGACCACGTTCACCAGCTCGTCCAGCTCCAGAGGACTCCGCGTAACTTCGAAGACGTGCGCCAGCACCTCCGCGAGCTGTAGACGCCCCGCGTCCGCGCCGCGGAGTCTTGAGCGCACCTGTTGCGGAAGGTCTTCGACGGGAGCGCCGCCGCCCGAGCGCCCGCGCCAGGCGGCCGGGCCGCAGAGGTGTTCGTGCCCGCCCGACTCCCAGAGCGCGAAGCCTTCGTGGTGCGTGAGGAGGTAGCGCACGCGCGTCTTGAGGCTGTGGCGCTGCGGGTACTTGCGCCGGAGGTGCCGGTAGCAGGCGTTGAAGGCCACGCCCGCGACGTAAGCGCGGAAGTTCGAGACCGTGCGCGCGCCTTCCTGGCGGAGCGCGCGCAGCTCCGCGACGAGGTCTGCGCACACGTCGCCGAAGAGTTCGAGCGCGTCCTGATTCTCCTCGCGCCCGTCCGAGGGGTTGAGCGAGACGCGCAGCTTGCTCTTGAAGACGCCGCGGACGACCGGCGCGGCGTGCTCTTCGACGAGCAGCGCGAGCAGCCGCTCCCGCTCGGCCTCCGATTCGGCCCGCAGGAAGGGGAGCAGAAGCACGTCCGTCTCAGTTGTCAGCGCGCGCGTCTCCATCGCCGGGGCGTAATCTTACCCTTTATGCTTTAACGTGGGTAGGAAGTTCACCACAGAGACACAGAGGCACAGCTTGGTGAGATAAGTCTCCAAGCTGTGCCTCTGTGTCTCTGTGGTGAAAATCTCTTACTCGATGTGGTCGAGCAGGTGGCCGAGCTTGGCCTTCTTGGTGCGGAGGTAGTGCATGGCGGCGTCGGCCGGCTCGACTTCGAGGGCGACGCGCTCGACGACGCGCAGGCCCGCCTCCTCCAGCGCGCGCAGCTTGAGCGGGTTGTTAGACATCAGGCGCACCTGGCACAGCCCCAGGTCGAAGAGCACCTCAGCGCACTGCCGGTACTCCCTGAGGTCGACGGCGAGGCCGAGCCGCTCGTTCGCCTCCACCGTGTCCGCGCCCTCGTCCTGCAAGGCGTAGGCGCGAATCTTGTTGATGATGCCGATGCCGCGCCCCTCCTGCAGTTGATAGACGATGGCGCCGCGCCCCGCCCCCTCGATCAGACGCATCGCCGCGTGGAGCTGCGGCCCGCAGTCGCACTTGGTCGAGCCGAAGACGTCGCCCGTCAAACACTGCGAGTGGATGCGGGCGAGGGTCGGCACCTCCGGATTCATCTCGCCCTTGAAGAGCGCGACGAACTCCTCGTCGCTCGTCTTCGACCGGTAGCCCGCGATGCGGAACTCGCCGATCTCCGTCGGCAGCCGCGCCACGGAGACGCGCTCGACCGTCAAAGCCTGATTCGACCAGGGGCAGTCCAGTGTCGCTTCTTCTTTCACTTTCGGGTAACTCCTTCTTGCCGGAATTATAGGAGCGCGACGCGCGCGGGACAAGAAGGCCGGGCACCCCTTTCTCGCAAAAAATATATTCCCGCCGCGCGCCCGCCCGCGCTAAGATGCGGCCCGGCGAAGTCGGGCGCGCCCCGTCGCCCGTCGCCGCTTGCCCAGAGATGAAAGGCGACCCCATAGATACGACCGTCCCCATCCCGACGCGCGGCGCCCCGCGCGAGCGCCACCCCGCGCTCGTCTTCCTGCGCGGGGAGCTCTTCGCCGCGCCCATCCCCCTGGAGCGCGACGAGGTGATTCTGGGGCGCGCGCTCGAAGCCGACGTGCGCGTCAACGACGCGCGCGCCTCGCGCCTGCACGCGCGCATCACGGTCGAGCGCGACCCCTCGACGGGCACCGCGCGCTACCGCATCACCGACCTCGGCTCGACCAACGGCACGCTCCTCAACGGCGAGCCCGTCACGGACGCGTACCTCGCCGACGGCGACAAGGTCACCGTCGGCGAACAGCTCCTGCGCTTCGACCTCCTCGACGACATAGACCGCGAGTACCAGCGCCAGATACACCGCCTGCTCGCGCACGACGAGCTGACGGGCCTGCTCACCAGCAAGTCCTTCTTCTCCGAGCTGCGCCGCGAGGCCGCGCGCGCCGAGACCGAAGGGTGGCCCTTCTGCGTGCTGATGATGGACCTCGACCACTTCAAGACGGTCAACGACACGCACGGCCACCTCGTCGGGAGCCAGACGCTCGAAGAGGTCGGGTCGCTCATCACGGCGGCCCTGCGCGCGGGCGACGTGGCGGCGCGCTTCGGCGGCGAGGAGTTCGCGGCCTTCCTCCTCAACGCCGACTGCGCGCAGGGGCTCGTCGCCGCCGAGCGCGTCCGCGCGGCCATCGAGCGCCACCACTTCCCGGCCACGCGCCGCGGCGCCGGCCACGAGACGGGCGAGACGCTCCGCATCACCATCAGCATCGGCGTCGCCGCCTCCCCCGTGGACGCGCGCGACCCCATCGAGCTGATCGAGCTCGCCGACACCGCCCTCTACCGCGCCAAGAACCTCGGCCGCAACCGCGTCGTCGCCTACTGCGTCTCCCCGCCCGACCTCCCCGCCGCCGGCCCCGGCCGCGGCGAACCCCGCTGAAGTTAAGGTCTTGCGGCGTACGAAGAATCTGCTATCATACGCGCACCGCCGAACCATCACCCCGTAGTTCCCCTTTGGATAGGTCTCTGAAGACGGACTTGCCCGTCCCGTCGGAGCCGCTTGTGAGGATGAGAGTGAGAGTCGCTTTCGTCGGCTTCGTGTTCTTCGCGTTTGTCGTGGCGTGCCCTTCGCCTGAGGTGTCGGCGCAGACGCGTGCGCAGGGGCAGTCCCGCCCCGCGGCGCCGAGACCTCCGCTGCGGCGCGAGGGCGAGCCGCGGGAGAGCGAGGCGGACGCGAACGCGGACGTCTCCATCACGGCGCGCGTGACGGCGGAGTCTCTGCGGTTCGAGAAGGTGCCGAACCCGCGCGTGGAGTTTACGGGGCAGCCTCGGCGCGAGACCGTCTGGGAGTCGGAGCGTGAGAATCTCCCGCAGGAGGTTCGGCCCGGCGAGACGTACCGCAACATCGGCATCACGCTACACATCCGCAGCGTCTTCGCCGACATCGACCGCATCGTCGCCGAGGCGCTCGGCGAAATCCCCAAGAGCGAAGACGCGCAGCCGGCCCCCGCGCCGCCACAGCCGCCGCCCGGCGCGAGTTCGCCGCCGCCGACAGAGTCAACAACTCCCCCGGTTCGAGCCGGCGCCAACAACGCCGCCGCGACGCGGCAGGGGCGCGGGCCAGCCCGCCGGAGGAGGGGGAATTGAGACGCGCGAAACTACTTTCCGGCGCCGCCGCCTGTCTGCTTCAAGTCGTCTTCGTGTGTGCCGTCATCTCCGGCGTGTCCGCCCGCGCGGTCGCGCAGACGGCTCCGACGCAGGCGGAGCCCGCGGCCGGCACACAGGCCGACGAGGAGTTCGAACTCAACATCGACCAGCGCCGCATCAGCGAGAAGGACTTTCACGCGGAGACGGCGGTCGAGGCCGACGGCGCGCACGGCCTGCAACTCGGCGTCGGCGTCGCTTTGAGTGCGAGCAACATCGAAGTGCTCCTGCGAAACGTGCGCGGCCACGTCCGCTTCCGCGGGAATCTCGCCCCCGTGCTGCGACTGCTCGAAGCTCGCCGCGCGTCGCGGCCTCCGACGCAACCCTCGCCGCCTTAAGCCCCTGGGAATTTCACGAGCAATTGAAACCCCCGCCCGCACTCCCAGACCTTTTCATCACACTTACTCGGAGGGAACGATGAAGAAGCTCTTTCAAGCCGGAGCGCTGATGCTCCTCGCGCTCTGCGCCGGTGCTCGCGCGCAGACGACGACCACGACGACGAACCAGGGCGACGACAACACCTCTATCAACGCCGCCGCGACGGGCACGCGCACCGCGCGGCAGCAGCCGGCGCCGCGCCAGACTCCGCCGCCCGTCACGCCCGTCCGCCCGCTCTCGCAGGAGGACATCCGCCGCCAGCAGGAGGCGAGCGAGCGCCGCCGGCAGGCCGCGACCACCGGCGACCCGGACGTGCTCTTAGACATCCCGAACCTTTCGGTCGAAGAGATCACCCTGAAGGTGAAGAACCTGCACGCGCACGTCTCGCTCGACGCGCGGCTCGCGAACCTGCTGCAACTGACCGCGGGCGCCGACGCGAGCATCGACGACGTCGACCTGACGATTAAGGGCGTGCGCGCCGAGGCGCTGCTCAAGGTGAAGCTCGACAACGTCGCCGCCATCATCGACCGCACGCTGACGACCATCGACCGCAACCCGCAGATACTCGAACGTCTCCTGCAGAGTGTGGACAACACGGTCGGCACCGTGGGCGGCGTCGCCAACACGGCCTTGCAACCGGGCGGCGTCGTAGACCGCACGGTCGGGACGGTCGGCCAGACGCTCAACAACGTCACGCAGCCCGGCGGGCTTCTGAACACGACGGTCAACAACCTCGGGCAGACGGTGCAAAGAATCGTCGACCGCTCGGGCAACATCGTCGAGCGGACGCTCGACACGGCCGGCACGGTCGTCAACCAGCGCACGGTCGGCAACGTCACCTCGCTCACGCAGCAGGGAAACGACACGACCAACACTTCGGGGCAGACCGTCCGCCGCGTCCTCGACACGACGGGCGCCGTCATCGAACTCACGCTCGACGCCGCCGGCCGCGTCATCAACTCCCGCGTCGTCAGCCAGGCCACGGGCCGGCCATGAGTAAGTAGGCAGTAGGCAGTAGAAATATAGGCGGCGCGCTTCGGCCTTCAGGCCGGGCGCGCCGCCTTATTCCTACCGGCTACTGCATACTGCCTGCTGTCTACTTTTCTGCAACTCGGGCACTTCGGAGGCGTGTAATGGCGGGCGTGGGGCGGTTGCGTGTGTGTCTCGCCGCGGGTTATCCTTCCAGCGTCCGGTGAAGTCCCCCGGCCGCCGCGCACGCACCTCTTCGGAAAGCGAAAGAGCCAGTGATTTCCAGACTCAACTTAGCCAGCGACCCGTTCCGGAATCGCGCCCTGCCCTGGACGTTGGCGGTGGCGGTCTCGGCCGTCTCGCTCGTCGCGCTCGTCCTCATCTTCGGCCGTTATAACGAGGCGCGGGCGCAGGCCGACCTGTCCGACAAACAGGTGCAGGCGATGCAAGCGCAGCAGAAGGAACTAGACCGGCAGGCCGACTCGGTCAGGCAGAACATCCCGGCCGAGCAGCGCCTGCCCCTGGAAGCGGCGCGCGCCCTCGTCAGCCGCAAGGGCTTCTCCTGGTCGCAACTCTTCACCGACCTCGAAGGCTTCATGCCGGCGGACGTGCGCGTCTCGCGCATCAACGTCCGGGAGGTCGCGCAGGTCGGCGACCAGACGCGCGCCGACCTCGACCTGACGGTCGTCGGCCGCACGCCGCCCGACGTCACCGGCATGCTCGACAAGATGAACAACTCCGGCACCTTCAGCGCCGTCCCCGTCACCGAGAACCAGAAGTCCGGCCGCGGCGAGTCGGGCTATGAGTGGCTGCTGCGCGTCTCCTACGTGCAGCGCGTGCGGCGCGGCGGCGGGCAGTCGGCCGAGGGCGACGTGACGGCCTCGGCGCGCGCGCAGGCGACATCCAACGACGCGGGGGGGCGCGAGTAGCTTTGAAGAACGACACCGCAGTCACGGGCACGACCGTCGGGGGCGCGCGCGGCGCGAACTTCCGCGCGCGCCTCGGCACGCTCCGCGCCACGCGCCGGCGCGGCCCCGTCGGAGTGCCCGAACTGGCCGCGCTCGCCTGCGCCGCGCTGCTCCTGGTCGCGGCCGTCTTCGCGTACCTCTTCCTCCTCGTCCCGCAGCGCTCGCGCGCGCAGTCGCTCGACGCCGAGGCCGTGAGCCTGAGGCAGGTGCTCGCCAGCCAGCAGACCAACCTCGGCAACAGCCAGGACACCGCGTCGCGCGTCAACGAAATCCTTTCGAGCCTCGAACGCTTCGAGACGGGCCACCTCGGCGTCCCTTCGAGCGGCTCGAAGGCGCTCTACGAAGAGTTGAACCGCCTCATCACGAAGAACGGGCTGCGCATCAGCGGCGGCATCAACTTCACGCAGTTGCAGGAGGCCGTGCCCGGCGCGGAGAACGCGCCGCGCGCGCGCCGCCAGGGGGCGGACGGCGAGGGCACGCAGCGCGTCGTGCAGAGCGTCTTCCCGGGCATCGGCGTCACGCTCACGGTCGAGGGCACCTACGCGAACCTCCGCCGCTTCATCCGCGACATCGAGGGCGACCGCCGCCAGTTCGTCGTCATCAACACGGTCGAGCTCGAAGGCGTCACCGACACGAACACGGCCGAGCAGCAGGGCGCGCCCGCCGCGGTGCCGAACGGCGGCGTGCCCGGCGTGCCGCAGGCGCAGACGCCGACGCGCGGCGCGCTCGTCAGCCTGCGCCTCGACATGGCGACGTACTTCCGCCGCGCGGCCGCCGGCACGAACGAGGAGGCGCAGTAGCAAGTCATGGCACTCTTCGAAGGAAAGACGCCGGCCGAGCGCAACAAGATGATCGCGGCCATCGCGCTGCCGGCCGTCGCCCTGCTCCTCATCATCTACATGTTCTCCGGCCCCTCGAAGCCGGCCCCCGCGACGGCGAACGCCAACAGGAAGGGCGGCCCTCGTCCCTCGAACACGGCGCAGCCGAAGGCGCCCGGCTCGGCGAACGCCGCGGCGGACGTGGAGGTCACCGCGGCCGACGTGGTGCCCATCGCCTGCTGCCCCGAGCCGTACACGGGCGGCGAGGTCGGCCGCAACATCTTCGCCTTCTACGTCAAGCCCCCGCCGACGCCGACGCCCGTGCCGGTCATGACGCCGCCGCCGCCCACGCCGCCGCCGCCCCTCCTGGTCGCGGGGCTCACGCCGCAGAGCGTCTTCGCGCGCCAGGCGGGGTTCACGCTCCAGGTCACCGGCGACAGGTTCGTCTCCGCCGCCCGCATCTATATAAACGGCCAGGAGCTGCCGACGCAGTACAAGAGCGCGCAGCAGCTCTCGGCTAACATCCCGGCCAATCTCATCTCGACGCCGGGCGTGCGTCTCGTCAAGGTGCAGACGCCCGACGGCCAGTTCTACTCGAACGACGCGACGCTCAACGTCATGCAGCCGCCCGCGCCGACCTACACCTACGTCGGCTTCCTCAAGCGCGCGAAGCCGGGTGCGAACACGGCCGTCCTCAAGGACTCGAAGGGCGAACTCTACAGCGTCCGCCAGGGCGACCTCGTCGAAGGGCGCTTCCGCGTCACGGACATCTCGGAGAAGGGCGTCGAGCTTGTCGATAAAGACTTGAACATCAAACACACGATGCCCTTCGTGGACGCGCGCGGCGTCGGCGCGCCCGGCCGCGCGCCCGGCTCGATCCAGCCCCCGCCGCCGGCCCCCGAAGAGGGCGGCGACGATGAGCCTTGAGGCTCCGGAAGGACTCGATGAAGGTTAGACGCGCACAAGGTGTCGGCGGCGCGCGCGCGCAAGGCGCGGGCGAGAGCGGCTACGCGCTCATCGCCCTGCTCGCGGTGATGACGCTGCTCATGATCGCCATGATGGCCGCCGCGCCCAGCATCCGCCAGCAGGCGCGCCGCGAGCAGGAGCTCGAAGCCATCGCCCGCGGCGAGGAGGTGGCCGAGGCCATCCGCATGTACATCCGCTACAAGGGCGGGGCACCGAACTCGCTGCCGACCTCGATGGACGAGCTGCTCGAAGGCGTGGCGCCGGCCGGGCGGACGAAGAAGGTCAAGGTGCTGCGCGCCTCGGCCGCGCGCGACCCGCTCTCGGAGAGCGGCGAGTGGCGCATCGTCAAGCCGCGCGACGAGGCGATGGTGCGCTTCGTCCGCGACATCACCGAGTACGCCGAAGGGCGCACGCCGACGCCGACCAGCGACGGGGCGCTCTCGGGGGTCGCGGGCCAGCTCCCGCAGATCACGGGACTCGTCACCGGGCTCGGCTCCGGCGACAAGGACGAGGGCGGCGAGGACAGTTCGATCTCCACCAGCGGCCCCTTCGTCGGCGTCGCCAGCCGCAACCGCAACGAGTCCATCATCACCTACTACGGCATCGACCGACACGACCGCTGGGTCTTCACCCCCTTCTACAGGTGAGTCGCGCGCCCGCCTGAGTCGCGGGTGAAAGACGGTCGGGCGTCACGCGCAACACGTTCGCGAGTGAAGATGAGTCGCATGCTCATCTTCACTCGCGAAATTTTTTTACGCGCGAGTGCATTAAGTTATTGACTTCTTTTTTTAATCTGTTTATAAATCCCAACATGTTGTGCGCTTTTCAGTCTAGGCCACAAGATGAAAATTGACACAGCATCTTGTGGTAAGCAACGTCAACAAAGAAAAGGAGCAGGTACAGCTTATGGCAACTTCCAAGAAGTCAGCGAAGGGTGGAGCGAAAAAGGGCGGCGCCAAGGGCGGCGCTAAGGGCGGCGCGAAAAAGGGCGGCGCCAAGAAGGGCGGCAAGGGCGGCTCGAAGAAGAGGTAGTAAACGCCAGGGGGAGTACGCGCAACCTTCAACGGCGCACACAACATCCTTCGCCCGCGAGGGCGTTAATTAGGACGGCGGCTGCACACGATGCACGCCGTCCAAATTATTTTCGGGGCTGTTAGCTATCGGCTTCAGCGGTATCCCCGCCGCTTGCCCCTTCACCGCACACGTCGGACAATCACGCGAGCCTCGTTGCCGAAGAAGTTAACAGCTCAGAGCTAACAGCCAACGGCTTCCCATGTTCCACGTCGCGCTGGTCGAGCCGGAGATACCGCCGAACACGGGCAACGTCGCGCGCCTGTGTGCGGCGACGCGCACGACCCTGCACGTCGTGGGCGTGACCGGCTTCCGCCTCGACGACCGCGCGGTGCGGCGCGCGGGGCTCGACTACTGGCCGGAGGTCGAGCTGCACCGCCACCGCGACCTCGAAGCGTTGGAGGCCGCGCTGCCCGGCTCGCGCCTCCTCTACTTCACGACGAAGGCCGAGCGGTCTTACGCCGAGTGGGCTTTCGAGGAAGGCGACTGCCTCGTCTTCGGGCCGGAGACGCGCGGCCTACCCGAAGCGCTCCTGCGCGCGAACTGGGAGCGCTGTCTGACGATCCCCATGCGGAACCCGCGCGTGCGCAGCCTCAACCTCGCCACCTCGGTCGCCGTCGCGCTCTACGAGGCGCTCCGGCAGGCGGGCGACCTCGAGCGCGGGTGACAGCCTCGGGCGCGGCAAGGTACAATTCCCCTTTAAATTCAGCCCGAAATCGCAGACAAGGGGCGGCCGGGTGTGCCGGGAAGGTCGGGGCACGCCCGCCGGGAAAGTTCAATGCACAAAGAGAGAGAAGACGTCAGGAACATCGCCATCATCGCCCACGTCGACCACGGCAAGACGACCCTGGTCGACTCGATGCTCAAGCAGTCGGGGACGTGGCGCGAGAATGAGCAGCACGTCGAGCGCGTGATGGACTCGATGGACTTGGAGCGCGAGCGCGGCATCACCATCATGGCGAAGAACACGTCCGTCCGTTTCGGCGGCGTGAAGATCAACATCCTCGACACGCC
>Ga0213876_10000151_pt1 | contig 74197 bp, 60 predicted proteins | sample BarmaccomBMRX_R9_FD_160113 | JGI IMG/M metagenome (GOLD analysis project Ga0213876, IMG submission 160113) | Root-associated microbial communities from Barbacenia macrantha in rupestrian grasslands, the National Park of Serra do Cipo, Brazil - RX_R9 | ecosystem: Host-associated > Plants > Roots... | reverse complement strand
ACCAATTCAACGTCCGTCGTGCAGTCGACGCGTATGGTTCCGGCTGCAGACATTTCCACGAGAAAGTCTTCATAGATACGCGCCTGACCGGCCGCGATCGTCTCGCGTGAAATGAGCGGATGGTCGGATTTCCCAGTAGAGCGGTAAGTGAAGACGCATTCCGCTGCGGTATTCGCTCGGTTTGTTGCCGCGATGGTGGTTCTGAACGAGCGGTTTCCAGCGGTACCGGTCACGACGGGAACGAGAACGTCGCGTGCAAATGAAGGGACAGCCAGGACGGCGAAGAAGACGCTGACGACGAAACGTTGAAACATACGGTTAGACCTTTGCCCCAAACATCGAGACACGAACCCTCGCTTTGGAGGAGTGACACAGGGCGGTATTTCCCTACCCGCCGGATTCTCTTGTTGCCACCCGTGAACGCCCTGTGCGTTGTGCACGGCTAAACACCATTTTGGTTCCAGGGGCACGACGCTTTGCTTTAGCCGGCCCGCGCCCGAAATCGGCTGGCGGTCGCGCGTGCGTTATCTTCGCTTGGCTGATACGGTTCGCGAGTGAGAGAACATTGCATGTCACGACTACGAGTCCTCAGCTTTTCGATGTCTATCGACGGGTTTGGCGCCGGGCCGGATCAGGATCTTGAGAATCCGCTTGGGGTGGGCGCGCCGGAAATGTTCGAGTGGTTCTTTCGGACGCGGACGTGGCAACAGATGCATGGGGGCAGCGAAGGGGAATCGGGAGTCGATGACGATTTCGCAGCGCAGGCTTTCGACAACATCGGGGCGTGGATCCTCGGGCGAAACATGTTCGGGCCGGTGCGCGGTCCTTGGCCTGATGACGAGTGGAAGGGGTGGTGGGGTGAAGAGCCGCCGTATCACGTGCCGGCGTTCGTTCTGACGCATCATCCGCGCGCGACGATCCCGATGAAGGGGGGCACCGAATTCCGCTTCGTCACGGATGGGATCGAGTCGGCATTGGAGCAGGCCCGCGACGCCGCGCAGGGCAAGGACATCCGCCTCGGCGGAGGCGTATCGACGATCCGGCAGTATCTGCAGGCGCGGTTGATCGACGACCTGCATCTGGTCATCTCCCCCGTCCTCCTCGGCCGAGGAGAGGAGCTTTTCCATGGCATCGACGCGAGGGCGCTCGGCTACGAGTGCGTGAAGCACGCCGCGGGCGGACGCGCGGCGGCGCATGTGATCCTGCGAAAGCGGACGTGAGACACCCCTCTTGAGCTCCTCAACGCGGAACTCGGGCTATCGAGATTGCGGCAGCGTGTCGTCGAATCGGCGGAGCGCCTTCCCAGCAAGCACGGAGTGCTCTTCGAAAACGCTGAAGTGTTTTCGAAGAGTCCTGGCGCCTCCTCATGAGCAGCAAAGCCCTCTTCAAAAACGCTGAAGTGTTTTCGAGTAGGCCTGATGCCTCCTCGTTAACATCAAAGCCCTCCTCAAAAACGCTGAAGTGTTTTCGAGTAGGTCTGACGCCTACTCTTGAGCACAAAAGCCCTCCTCGAAAACGCTGAAGTGTTTTCGAATAGGGCTGGAGCCTCTTCATGAGCATCAGAGTCCTACTCGTAAACGCTGAAGTGTTCTTGAAGAGGGCTGGAGCTCCTTCATGAATACAGAAGCCCTCGTCGAAGAGCGGAATGGTGTCTTCACGATCCGACGAAACGTCTTTCGAAACGCCTAAGCGCACGAGACGGGTAAGATGGGAACGAGATCGCAATGGCTTCGGTGGCGGAGATTTTCGGATCGTCCCTGCGCCGCATCCGTATGCAGCGGGGAATCACGCAGAAACGACTCGGTGCGATGACCGGGATGAGCCACACCTTTATCGGTGAGATGGAGCGGGGACTGAAAGCTCCCAACCTCAACGCCGTCATCGCCATCGCCGAGGCACTGAACGCCGGCGTCGAGGAGTTGATGGCGGGCTTCATCCGAAAACCTGTCGCCCCGCGCCAGCCGGGAGAGGCCATCACCGCGGCACGCCTGAAGACCACGCGCATTGGCGCGCGCTTTCGGAGGCATCGCGGGTAGGGCGGTGGGTTCAGACGCAGCGCTGGCGTCCTCGCTGCCGAACCGGGCAAACACTCCAATCCCGGTAATCGACGACTGTGCACGCCTCGCATTCGGCGGCGAGACGCCAGCGCTCCAGCAACGACAAGCGCGAACGCGGCGACGCTACGGCAGAATCGCGAACGCCCGCGCCGGGAAGCCGACGCCGTGCTCCACCTTCGGCCAGGTGACGACGATGACGGCGCCGGCAGGGGGCACCTTGTCGAGATTGGCCATCGCCTCGATCTGATAGTGATTCTGCTTCAGGAGCCACGTCTCCGAGTCCATCGCATTCGTCGTGTCGGTGTCGAGTGACTCGTGGCCGATCGCCGTCACCTTCCGCTCGTTGAACAGAAACTTGATGGCGGCAAGCGACCAGGCTGGAAACGGAACGCGCTTGAAGCGCTCCGGATTCGCCGTCCAGTCTTTGCTCATGTCCGTGCGGAGCGCGGCAAACGCGCCGGACGGAACCTTTCCGTGCTCTTTCTCCCATGCGTTGATGTCGTCGATGGTGAGCGCGTGATTGGGATCCTTCGCCAGCATCGGTGTGATGTCGAAGACGACCAGCGGCAGGATCATCTGCTTCAGCGGAATCTCGTCCATCGTCAAACCGTCGCTGCGGAAATGCGCGGGCGGATCGACGTGCGTGCCGTACTGGCCCACCATCGAATAGAAGGTGGTGCGGAAGCCGTCGTGTTCGATCGTGAAGGGATTGTGCGTTTTCGTATCGCACGCGGCGCTCATCGTGGCCTGGCCGAAGCCGCTCCATACCGGCGTGGCCGGGCCGAAGCTGTGCGTGAGATCGACGAACTCTTTCCCCTGAATGATCCTGAGGGCATCGGCGAGCGTGTCGGCGGCGAAGGAGGGCGAGGCGAAGCTGAGACTGATCGTGAGCGCTGCAACGAATCGTGTCATGGGGAGCCCATTCTACGGAGAGATACGTTGCGAATCACAGGCAGTCGATGAAAGGCGGCTACACTCCGGCCGATGGAGGACGCCGGCACTTGAATGACGCTCGATTTTTTGTGATTGTGACTGGGCTTGCCCTAGTAACTCTCGTGCTTACCTATGTTCTCTTCCGGTTTTTGCAGTCGCAGGCAGAAGGACAAGGCAAGCTTCTCGGCGGCACAATCAAGTACGGTGGATCGCTCGCGGGTTTCGTATTGCTGTTCAGTATTCTCTTCGGCGCCTTTTACAGACTTCGGGCTGATCCCGGCGTAACAACACCCATTTCGCTCGCAGGCGAATGGTCAATGGAATTGAGGACGTCTAAAGGAGGAGTTGAAACCGGCGTAGTAACCCTTCGACAACGTCATGGCGATCCCGTCCTCCAGATGAACGGGGAGGTCACTGGTGTGCAAGCGACGACCTTCACCACGAAGGTGGGCGTGATTCGTGACAGAAACGTCTACTTCATCTACGAGAACCTCCATGGCGAGAGCGGAATCATTCGCGGGCTCGTTCCGAACGATACGCCCAGGACATTGACTCTTGTCTACACGGACCTCATAGGTCACGACCGCAATGGCGACCCTTCTGGAACCTTAATACTCACCAGGCGTCAATGAATATCGGACAACAGGATGCGCGTCAGTTCGCCGGTTTCTCGATCCGCTTGTGGGTTTCGGGGACGATCATCAGCGCGGCGGAGCCGTACCAGGAGGTCAGTTCGTAAGCGAACACGCCTGCTTTCACGGCCGGGTCGAGGATCACCAGCTTCTCGGCTTCTTCGACGGTCGGGACGTTGAAGATGTACAGACCGCGCCAGGACCTGTCGTTCTTGCCGAAAGGACCCGCGACGGCGAGCTTCCCTTCCTTCGCCAACCGTCCGATGTTGGCAAAGTGACCGGCGAAGATGCCGTCCCGCTCCTTCCCCAGAACCTTCGCATCGTTCGGTCCCGCTTTCAGGATGCAGAGGACATAGGTCTTCATGCCGCGTTCATCGGCGCCCAGCTTCCTGGCGAGCTCCGGATCGAATGACGGCGTCTTCGGCTCCTCCGCGACTGCAGTCAGCGAGGAAACGCAGAGGATGAAGAGGATCAGCAAGGCTTGCGTACGTCTCATCGTCATCGGTTCAGCTTAATCTGCAGATGACGCAGATGTACACAGCGCGCAACCCAAACGCGTAGTGCAGGCGTCTCGCCTGCAACCGACGGGCGTCCTCGCCCGGCGGGGGTTTCTGGGATTCAATTGCAGGATCGGAATCTGATCACGGACACCCCCGTCGGGCGAGACGCCACGCCGGATGCAGCCGAGGACGCCCGCACTACGCTCCGCTGGGAAGAAAACTTCGCGTCGCAGCCGGTACAGATTGAGAACAGCCCGGGCGTCAGTGCGCGTCCGCGTTCACGTTGCAGAGCATTTCGGCTTGTTGGCGCAGCAATCTGCGCCCCTCCGCATCCGTCGCGTCGTAGAGCTCGCAAAAGTGTGCGATCTCCGCGGTGGGTGTGCCGGACGGAAGGGTCACGCCGTCTTCAGGCTGTTCGGGATCGAAGACCAGGATTTCTTCCCACGTGCTGTCCTTCTTCACCAGCTGCGTGTAGACGGCGATGATCGCTCGCGGCGTTCCGGTGTTGCGGCGCGAGTATCCATCCTTGGTCCGCTTCCATGTTCGCCGGCCTACTTCGCCGATCATGCGCATGAATTCATCGAGCGATTCGCGGGCGGTCGCGCTGATGTCGATGAACTGCAGCCGTGAGATGTAGGTAGGGCGCGGATTGATGGCCACCACGCGGCATCCGCGGACGATGCCGCTCAGCTCGATCTTCAGGTTGCGGAAGCGGAGCGTGAACCAGACGCGATCGTCCGGCTTGGTAGCGGAGAATGACTGCACGCTCGCCCCGTTCTTCGAAATGTCGAGCAGGGTTCCCTGATGGGTGTTGACCCCCACCGTGACCATTACGGTCAACTTGAGGCGCGGCTCACTCCTGCGCTCTTTGGCGAGGCCTAATTTACGCAGCAATTTCGTCATGATGGCGGCTCAGACCGTTTGAGCACTTTCCGTTGGCCGACAGTTTAAATCAGTGGCGCCGGTTTTCTTTCGCGTCCAGACTCACTTCCCGTTTGCTGCCTGAGGGGGCTCCGACGCATAGAACATGGACGTGTTTCCTTGTTTGTCGGTGAGGTTCACCAGCATTCGCGCGGAGGCGATCACGTCGAGAACCCTGAAGGTCCCGTCGCTGTCTGGTTCGACGGTCTTAACAAATCTGGCTGTGGTGCGGTTGCCTGGGCTCTCCGCGTAGATCTCGATGGTCGTTCCGGGGCAGGCCTTGCCGTTGAGTGAGCCGAGGCCGGCGGGGACCCTTTCGTACGTTCCGAAGAGGATCGGGGTGGCGATGCCGCGGTTGGCTGCCTCGTCGTCGTACGCGCATGCACCGGCCTTGGCCGACGATGATTTGCCGGTGCTGCCGGCGAGCGTGCCGACCGATACGAATTCGGCCTCGCTGATCCGGTTCCGCGCGGGCCGCGCAGCCCCGGGATCGAAGAGGATGGCGGTCCCGGAGATGTCGTCGAAGCGGTCACGAAGCAGACTGTTATCGGACGATCCCGCGCGGATGACGATGCCGTTCGCCGCGTGAATGACGGCGGTGTTGCTGATCCGAACATTGGCTGCATGCGACTCGATCACGATCGCGGTGGCGCGGCCTCCGCCGTCGACCGCGGATTGGTCGATCGACGATCCCCGCCCGTCGACGACGATCGCCGCGACGCCGGCCGGTGCCGTGCTCCGTACGTTCAACTTCCTCGCGTTCATCGCCGCCGTCGCCCGGATGGCCGTGCCTTCTGACTGCAGCGCGATCGACGAGATGGTCGTTTCGGCCGCAAGCGTGAGCGCGTCTTCCTGTCCGGACACATCCACCTCGAGGTCAGGCACCTGCTGCGTGGCGACGGTGCGGGGCCGCCCCGGATCGGACGCCATCCACGCCACGCCATCGAGCGTCGTGCCGCGGTCGGCCACGGCCGGCAACGGAGTGGCGCAGCGTATGGTCCACCGGCCGTTCGATGGCGCTGACGCCGGAAGGAACCGCATCGCATTCGGACCGGCGACCGCATTCGCGTTGCGGATGAACTGCCGCAGGGAACCCTGGCTGCTTCTTCCGGCAGTCGTCTCTTCCACATCGTCATCGTTGTCGACGACGTTGAAGCTGAACCCGAATGACACCGTTGTGCTGATTGCCGGATCGCTGGTGTCCACGCGCACGACATGCTTGGACGTCGACAACTTCCTCGGGTCGTCCGACTGCGCTGCCCAACGCCCGCCGACGCACGGGCCGGCATTCGTTCGCGTGACTGCCTCCCCTCCCGATTCACCGGCGCATTGCGCGCCCGCGGAGCCAAATGTCTGCTCGGCCCAGACCGACTCGGACGCCGCGGCGGCATTGAATCCATTGGACGGCGCGATCGTCAGCGAGTCGGCGGCGATCCAGTAGACCGCGGGAGCGAGTCCGTTGAATGTGAACCGCCCCGACGCGTCCGTACGCGTCTCGCTCGCGCGGACGTCGTCGTCGTCCGGGATGCCGTTTCCGTCATCGCGCCATGCGATCAGGCGAACCGCCGCAAGCGGAGGCGCTCCGTCGATGTTGCCTCTGGCACCGCGATCTTCGGCCACGGTCCCGGTCAACCCCGCTGCCGACCGGAAGTGAACCAATTTGGCCGGGAACCCGTCGAGCCCCGTCTTGTTGACCGCAGTGGCGCGCCAATAGAGGTCGCCGTACGGAAGCGCGGACGGCCGCCACGAGGTCTCATGAAGTCCGGTGGCCCGTTCGACCAGCTGGGTTGCGCCGGCGTCGCGAAAGATCTCGATCGTATAAGACGCGGCGTCGGGAACGCTCTTCCAGGCGAAGCCGGCGCGCAGCGTTGCCTCCGCCGCCGGCTCAGCCATCGGCTCAACCAGCGCCGGTGCCGGCAGCAGCTTCTGCGGAGGCCGGGGCGCCTTCCCCTGTTCGACTTCCGTCCCCATTCCCGCGCCGACATTGACGCTCTTTCCGGCCGAGGCCACGACCGACGAACCGCCGTACACCATGACCTGCGCCTTTTCGCCGGACGCTTTCCGGCTGCGTGTGGCCACCGGGCGATTTCCTGTGGCGTTGTGACTGATCGACGTCGCACCGATGAGGACGTGGAGCTCCGCGGCCGCTTTCTTTTTCGGACGGCTGGTGAGGTCGATCTGCCCGTCGATGATCTCGATCGTCTCGCTTGCGGGTCGGCGCTGCGCGGGCCGTATCTCCTTGAGAAAGAGGAGCGAGTTTTCGGTCATGGTCAGGTGCGAGCCATCGTCGAACTTGAGGTCCGCGGACGATTGCTCGTAGGTCCGCAGGCCGTCGTTTTCCTTGAGCAGATCGCCCTCATGCGCGGTCGCCCACGGCTCCGGGTCCGGTTTGGCGTCGACTCGCCGGGCCACGCGGTCGACCAGAGCATTTCGCTTCGGCAGCTGCCGGGCCACGACCACCCGGATTCGCGATCCCGGCTTCAGATGCCTGGTGTCATGGATCTGCGGGTTGAGACGCAGGTTCTCCATCCAGAGCGACGGGGAGCCGAGGTAATGAGTGGTGATGCCGATGAGCGTGTCGCCCGAGCGGACGGTGTACCAGGCCACGGTATCGCCAGCGCGCGGCGGAGGCCCGTCGGTTGTTTGTGCGGACGCGGCGATGGCAATGAGAAAGAGGAGAGCGGCGAGAACGACTGTTTTTCGGTCAGGCATCGGCTTTCGATAACGAGATGGTTGGCACGTACATCGGATCGGCGTGCTTCGTAGGAGCGCGCCGGACGATGTTCGTGCGTGGGTTGAGTTTGAACTTCTGCTCGGCCGTCATCCGGCGCATCAACGCCACCAGCTCCGCAGGATTGGAGAGACGTTCCGAAGGATTCTTGGCCAGCATTCGCATCACAGTTTTTTCCAACAGCGGCGGAGTCAGAGGATTCGCAGGCGTCGGCGCCGGCGGCTCATAACGGAGCGTTGCTTCGAGCGTCTCTTTCATGGTTGCGCGGTCGAACGGAGCGAATCCCGTCAGACACTGATAGAGAGTGACCCCGGCGCTGAACATGTCTCCCGCAGGCAGCGAACCGCGGCCGCCGATCAGCTCCGGCGCCATGTACCCGGGCGTACCGAAGACCAGGCTCAGGTCCGTGAGTGCACTCAACAGCTCGGCGATCCCGAAGTCGGTGACCTTGACCGTCCCGTCCCACGAGATGAGGATGTTGGCCGGCTTGATGTCGCGATGGATTACGTGGGCGCCGTGCGCCGCTTCCAGCGCCTGCCCCAGCGCCAGGCCGACCACCAGCGTCTGTTCGATCGAAAGCGGACGGCCTTCGAGCTGGCTGTCGAGACTCACGCCGTCGACGAACTCCATGGCGATGAACGCCGAATCGCCCGACTCCTCGACGTCGAAGACGGACACGACGTTCGAGTGATGGAACTGCGCCACCGTGACCGCCTCACGTATCAGCGACTCGACCAGGTTCCCCCGCTCCGGCGCTGGAACGTCATCGCCGAGGCGGATGGTCTTGAGCGCCACCGGCCGCTGGAGCTTCGGATCCCAGCCGCGGAACACCGTTCCCATTCCACCCTGCCCGACCACTTCCAGCACCTGATAGCGGCCGAGAAAGACGTTCCCGAGCTCCTCCCGGTCGTGCACCCGTTTCTGCAGCAGATCGAGCGAGGAGCGCAGCCGGTCGATGTCGCTGCCATCGCCCGCCGGGACGAATCCCATCTCGCTCTGTGCGTTGAGCAGGTCGCGCAACGGCCGGACCACCGCGAACCAGGCGGCGATGGATAGCGCGCCGACGAGGAGAAGCGCGGCGATGACCGCGAAGAGCGAGCGCCTCCGCAAGTTCTGCGCGATCGCTTCCGCCACCGTGGCCGGCTGCGTCGAGACCACGACCCACGGCGTTCCATCGACCGGCGCGTAGGCGCCCACGGCGACAGCGCCGCCGGCCGCGGGAAAGCGTCCCGCGCCGCGGATCCGGCCGGTGGCGGCAATGTCCAGCAGCGAACGGGGGATGTTGGCCACGGCGGCCTGATTTCCGACGACCGCATGCCGGCTCCGGTCGATCAGAACGCGTAGCGCTTGTTCGCCGAGCTCGGAGGAGTGGAGATCGTCTTCGAGGGCGCGTGCATCGAAGATGGCCGTAGCCTGCCCGCCGTTCGTCAGCGTCCGCACGATCGACAGCCAGGAGCCGCCGTTGTTTGAATGGATCTCGAGGCGCTCCCGTTGCGGACTGGCCAGGATGGCCTGGATGACGGAAGCGGCCGATTTTTTCTGGCCGCGAAAAATCTCGGCTCCGGCCGGATCGCGAAGGACGACCGCAACGAGATCGCCGCGCGATTGGAGAAGGCTCCGCACCGTCTCCTTCGCTGCAGCCGAGGAGGGATCGCTCTCGACTTCAGGCGCCGCGGCGAGAGCATCGGTCAACGTCTCCCACGCCGACACCGTGCTGCTGATCCGGTCCGCCCCGGTATTCGCCGAGAGCGCATGCGTCTGCAATACCTGCGACGTCATCGCCTCGCGATTGAGATCGGCGAGGTGGTACGAAACGACGGCGAGAGGAATCAAGCCCGCTGCCGTGAGCGCAATGATGATGCGCCCAAGAAAACCGATCTGCAGCCGGCGGCGAGGCTTGTCGGATGAACGCATCAGCCCGCCAATGGTAGCGCTGCGAGGGGAGCAGCCGCCAAAACAGAACGCGGTCTGAGGCCGCGTTTCGGGAACATTTGGCGGAGCTGAAGAGGTGGAACCTCTTGGGCGCGATCTTCGCGTCTGTCTCGGGACATACGCGGATCGCATTTACCTCCGTCTCGACTTAACCCGCGCCTGCCTCGGAAGCTCGGTAGTGGAACCGAATAAGGTTCTCAGGCCCGGAAAGCGATCTCTGCTATCTTATGGACGGGAGGTAATTATGTCCCGTTCGTGGTGGATCGCCGTTCTTCTCTCCGTCTGCTTCCTCGCAACACCGGCGCTTTTCGCTCAGGACTACGCGGGCACCTGCAACGATTGCGCGGATTGCCAGATCCGAGACTCGTCCGGGAACTGGTGGTCCGGATTGACCTGTGCATCGTGGAGCGGTTATGTACCCGACTGTTCGACCTGGGATTGCAGGAACGGCTGCAGGGGCACGTCACCGGGTGCCGCATTTTGCGAAAGACACGACAGTGACGGCCTTTATCACTACCAGATCGTGTACAGGGTTGAGAACCTCTCGAATTCCGACATGAAGCTCTCCAGCGCCGTCATCACCACCAGCAAGGGTACGCGTTCAATTCTGGTGAAGCGCGCCTCATGATCATCTCTCTCGCCGTTCTTGCGGCCTCCACCCTCGCAGTGAAAGGCAACTTCTGCATTCTCGAAGGAACCCATGCAAGGGTTTGCCGCGAGACGGTCGGCGCGGTGTTGATGGTGGAGCCGAGCGATCAGCCCCGCCGTTTCGTGTGGCGGGCCGGCGCCAGTTTGCGGCTCGGTGTCATCGCGCCCAAGGCAGTCTCTGTCCGCCTCCAGGATCCCGGTTCCGGGCGTGTCAAGCTGGTGATCCGCAGCCCGGAGACCGTCGCGCCCCGCATGCAGATCGACGGCGGCGGCGCGTCATGGACAGTCGAAAACGCTGGCGGACCGCTCGCCGTCGATCTCCCGCCGTCGATTCGCTACCAAATCTCCATCGAAGCCGAAGGCCTAGATCCAATCCTGCTGCGCAAAGTGCAAGTCACCAAAGGGACGATTACCGATCTCAAGTAATCGAGATGCACCGCTATCCCGAGATCAGCGGCACCGTGGTGGCGCGTAAGGATGCCAGTCCCCTGGCCGGCGCGGCGATCCTCAACGGAGGAGGAAAACTGCTGGCGACCGCCGACGAGCGCGGCCGCTTCCGATTCCAGCGAACCGACACTTCGTTGCGAATGATCAGCGTGGCCTATCCCGGCTACGAGACGCACCTGATTCAGCTCGGCGAGGTCACTTCCGACCGCCGGCTGGAGATCGTGCAGCTCGGCGAGGGCTTCACCCTCACCGTCGCCGTCGAAGCCGTCCCGCACAACGGCAAGCCGACCGTGGTCAAGAAAGCGCGCCTGCTTCGGACGACCGAAGCACAGAACCCCATCCCCTTTCTCATCGCCGAGAAGAGCGTCGCCGAGAACAGCGTCGTCTTCGAGGACCTCGAGGCCGGCCGGTACGGTGTCGAGCTTTCCGGCGACGAGCCGCTCGAGCAGCTCTTCGTCCCGGTCGATCTCGCCGCCTCCCGAACGATCGACATCGCCGTTCGGCCTCTGGACGTCACGATCTCCGCCTTGCTAGGCGATACCGTCCGGGTGAACACCGTCATCGATCTGGCGGCGCTGCGCAACCTCTGGCGGGCGACAATCAACACCGGCGCGAGCGGAGAGTACAAAGGCCTTCTCTGGCAACGAGGCCTCTTCGCGGCGAATGTTCACCTCGAGAGCTGGCAGTTCTTCGCGTCGCGCACCATCGATACCCGAACCGAAGCCGCCTGGGACATCGTGGTTCCCGACCGCCGGATCACCGGCAGCGTGGTCGACGCGGACACGCGCCGCCCGGTTCCCGACGCCGCGATTCACTACGACTTCAAGGGGGGCGACGGGGCCATTTACGGCGCGATGCTGCCAGTCGACGAGAACGGCCAGTTCGTCCTGTTTGGTGCGTTGCGCGGCGAGTACGAACTTCACGTGGCCGCGCCGGGGTATGCCGTTCCCGACCATTCAGTGTCGGTCGTAGTCGATGAACAGGCTAAAGAGAGCCGCGTGGAGATTCCGCTCATGCGGGAGCCGGGCCGCATCGTGGTCTTCGTCGATGCGGCAACCGGGGCGCCCGTCGCCGAGGCGCCCGTCATCGAGTTGCGCCCCGATGGCCGTGGCGTGATGCGCATGCTGACCACGGACGACACCGGGCGGGCTCGCGTCGGCGTTCAGGGAAATGAGACCAAGACCGTCTACGTCCTTCCCGTTTCCGGATCGATCGGCGTCGCCCACATCATCTCCGGCGAAGAGCCGCTCCGCGTTGAGGTGCCGCCGCCCTCATCGACCATTCACATCAAGACTCAAATGCAGGACGGCTCGCCGGTCAGGTCATGCCGCGTGCTCTTGCGGATCAATGGAGAGACCATTCCTCCCACGGTCATGTCCCTCTTCGGATCGCTCCATCGCATACCGTCCGACTCCGGCAGCGACGGCGATCTGTCGCTCCCCGGCATGCCCGTCGGGCTTTACGAGCTCTGGCCCTATCGCGGAAGCGCTCCCGCCGAGGCGGCGCCTCCGGTCCGCGCGAATGTCGCCACCGGCGCATCGACGATCGTTTTGACGTTCGGCGGTTGACGCGAAGCACTTCTCGGAGTGCCGCCGCCGAGGTGATCGACTACAGACATCTCTGCTTCGCGTATTTGCCGAACGTAACGTGATGATCGCTACCACACGCAGTCGAAAGGAACTCGTATGACCACGTCCAGACGGCGGGGGCATCCAGCTCAAACCGTAGAAGGCGCTCGCGACGCGGTCAGTGATTTGGTGGAGCCGAACGGGATCGAACCGTCGACCTCCTGAATGCCATTCAGGCGCTCTCCCAATTGAGCTACGGCCCCAAGTCACTGACGATCGCTGCGGGAAGGTACGGGAACTAACGCGGTCGCCGCGTCAAAATTTCCGCTGCGGCGGCGGATTCTAGCCGAGAATCCGCGCGGCCGGAAGTTCAGCGTTCCCAGCGGGAACATGACTTGCGTTAGGGGATCGCTTGAATCGCATCACGCGCGCGCTGCGGCATCGCAACTACCGACTCTTCTTCGGCGGGCAATCGATCTCGCTGGTCGGATCGTGGATCACGCGCATCGCCACGAGCTGGCTCGTCTACCGCCTCACGGGATCGGAACTCCTCCTCGGCATCGTCGGATTCGCGGGGCAGATTCCGATGCTCATCCTCTCGCCCTTCGCGGGCGTGCTCGTCGACCGGTGGGACCGCCATCGCATCCTGGTCATCACCCAGATCCTGTCGGCGCTGCAGTCGGCGGCGCTGGCGGTACTCGCGTTGATGAACGTGATCACCGTGACCGAGGTCATCGTGCTGCAGCTGGTGCAAGGGGTGATCAACTCGTTCGATACGCCGGCACGGCAGTCGTTCGTCGTGGAAATGGTGGAGGATCGCGACGACCTGCCGAATGCGATCGCGCTGAACTCGTCGATGATCAACGCCTCGCGCATCCTCGGGCCGTCGATCGGCGGCATGCTCATCGCAACGCTGGGCGAAGGGTGGTGCTTCGGCGCGGATGCGATTTCGTACATCGCCGTGATCGCGTCGCTGATGGCCATGCGGCGGACGCGCACGGTTCGCGCCGAGGTCGACACGCGCATGCTGGAAGAGTTGCGCACCGGATGGACGTACGTGTCGCGTTTCCCTCCCGTCCGCGCGCTGCTGTTGATCGTGGCGCTGGCCGGACTGGCCGGAATGCCGTACGCGACGCTGATGCCGGTCATCGCCTCGAAGGTTCTGCACGGCGGCCCGCACACGCTGGGCATCCTGATGACGGCGTCCGGAATCGGCGCTCTCGCCGGCACGCTCTACCTCGCCTCGCGCCATACCGTCGTCGGCCTCGGCAAGGTCATCGTGGCCGCATCGATCGGGCTGAGCGCCGGCCTGATCGCGTTTTCTTTCTCACAGGCGCTCTGGTTGTCGGCGGTGATCCTGCCGATCGTCGGTGCCGGGATGATGGTGCAGGCGGCCTCGGCGAACACGATCCTGCAGACTGTCGTCGATGAAAACATGCGCGGACGGGTGATGGCGTTCTACAGCATGGCCATCATGGGAGTACAACCGGTCGGCAGCCTGCTGGCCGGCATCGTCGCGGAACGAATCGGCGCCGAAAAGACGATCTTCTACGGCGCGCTCTTCTGCCTCGCCGGCGCGCTCTGGCTGGCCGTGAAACGGCCGATGCTGGCGGAGTACATTCGTCCGATCTACATCGAGCGAGGGATCATCGCCGACCTTGCGGCGGAAGAGGGACGCTGATATTCAGCTGTTTTGCTGAATATTCATTGACAAACATTCAGCCGCGTGGCTGAATACCGCCGGGCGATGGCAAAGCGCGAATCAAAAACGAAGCTGGATTCGTACGAAGCCATCTTCAGCGCCCTGGCCCATGCCGCCCGGCGGCGCGTCCTGCTGGCGATCTACTTCAACGGCGGATCGATGACGGCGGGCGAAATCGCGGCGATGTTCGCCCACGCCTGGCAGACCACGACGCGCCACCTACAGGTCCTCGAAGCAGCCGGCCTGCTCTCCCACGAAAGGCAAGGCCGCATGCGCATCTATCGAATCGAACAGAAGCGGCTGAAGCTGGTGAACGACTGGCTCGGCCATTTTTTTAAGAAGCCGTAATGAAAGGAATCACCATGAATGACGATGTACCGCAGTTCTTCAGACTCAACGTCGAGGTGGGCAACCTCGAGCAGGCGATCAACTTCTATTCGACATTGCTCGGTGTTCAGGGACGAAAGCAGCCGGGCGCACGCAGCTATTTCGAATGCGGACCGGTGACGCTCTCTGTGATCGACGTATCGTCGATCGGCAGCCCGCACACCGCGGCCAAGGCGCTCTACTTCACGGTGAAAAATCTCGAGGCGGCATTCGATCGCGCGAAGGAGTTGGGATGCCTGTCGCAGGAATCCGTCCACGACGCGCCGGGCGGCGGCATCGTGGTCCGGCCGTGGGGCGAGCGGTCGTTCTACGCGCTCGATCCATGGGGCAATCCGCTCTGCTTCGTTGAAGAGGGAACGGTTTACACCGGCTGAGCGAGTGCTGGTGCCGCCGCGCGGGCGGCACCAGCGTGCAACCCTACGCTTTCAGCATCCCGGCGAGCGCATTGAGTCTCTCGGTCCAGAACCCCCGCATCCGATCGGCCTCGGCTTTTGAGGCGAGCTTGCGATGCTCGAGTGCGACCTGGCTCTTCGCGTCGCCCTTGGCCATGAAGCCGATGTCGATCGGCGAGCCGTCCTCCCAGCGAAGGCGCATCGATTTGTTCGGGGTCGCGCCGCGCACGGTCAGCTTGACGCCGTCCAGCCACTTCGCGCGGCCACGTGCGTTGAACGCGGCGTACAACTTCGCCAGCGGAACGCCGACCGTCTTGCTCTTGCTCACGGACCAGTCGCCGGAGCGCTGCTGCCCTTGCGCGCGCAACCCGCGGATGCGCTCGTAGCCGACCGCCACCATCTGCGTCCACCACGACGGCGTGTCGTACTTCTCACGGATGTACGTCGTGATCTGGCGGTGCGACATCTCCCTCGCGCCGCCCTTGTCGAGGACGTACACCCACTTCTCCCACGCGCAACCGGTGGCTTTCTTCACCGACTCATCGCTGAGTCCCGCGAGCGCCGCGTAATCGGGCGCCGGCGCTTCCTGCTTCTTGACGAGATGAAGCCGGGCCGTGGTGTACGACTCGCCCGTCTTCTGCATGCGCGCACGAACGACGCGCTTGAAATCTTTTTGCTGAGTCATCGCGAAATCTCCTTCGTTCAGTTCGCGAGCATCCGCCCCCAGCAACGAAGCCCTCGAACGAAGGTCCGCAAGTACCCAACCCGAGGGTCCGTCCCCCTTTGCCTCCGCGGTGGGCTTTCGCTGGGAAAAGCCTCAGGAGGTTAGGCGCTGGTTGCCGCCGAAGTTGGGATTGTACCTCGTTAGTTATCGAATTTGACTGCTAAGAAAGAGACGCACCGACGATGAGGTCTGGCTTGCGACCCAGCGCTTCAGAGTACGGCACGTAATACCGACTCGAAGATGGGCGTGCGTCACGCGACGCCCATCTGTTGAAAACCTACTTCGTGCTCGTCACAGACGCCGCCACGTCCGTCTTTTCCGAGACGCCACCGAAGCTGAAGCCGAATGCCAGAGAAAAGTAGGGCTGAATCGCATAGCGACGCGTCGCCGTCAGAGCGGGATCCGTCTTTAGGCGGACATCGCCATTCGCGACGAAGGGAAACCGATCCTCCTGCTGTAACCCAATGCCAGCTCCTACGGTTGCCAAGGCTCGGCGCCCAAGTTCGCGCGCACGAAGCGCGATGCCTAGATAGTAGGAAGGAAGACGGTTGTCGGCCGCCGAGATGCCGAACTGGAACGCATAAATCGGCAAATTCCCAGGGTGGATGTTGAGCACAATCCCGGTCGCGGGGCGAATAGACTCGTTGTTCTTCCTAGCGAGGATATGCGTTTTCGTCGGCTCGCCTTGGACATCTTCTTGCTCGAGGAATTGATCTCGAACTTTCGAAAAGACAAAGAAGCCACCTGCATCTAACCAGAATCGCTGGTACCGGATCGGGATGCTGAACGTCTTCATACGATTGCCACGAATGACTTGGACAGTAAGCAACGATGACTTACCTCTCAGAACCAGAGGAATTAACGGATCGTCTGGCGTGCGCACATTCGAACGAGTATCAGAGCTGACTTCTCCGTTTTCACACTTCACCCCGTATAGACGCTCGGCCTCCGCGACCACGGTTACCCATTTCGATCCGCCCAAGCCTACGATCCCCCCTTTCATCGTTAGAGGAATCACGAGCCGGTCGGGAGCATCAGCGAATGCGCGATAGTTGAAATTGAGGGCGGAACAGCCGACATTCTGACGGTCACTTCTAAGTAGAGACTCGCCGGCGGTTACTCGTACCTTCATCGGACCTCCCACTTCGATGTCGGTGATGTAAACGGTCGAGATCTGATCAGCATTCACGTAGATCGCATCGCCGGCGCAGACTTCATCGGTGTACGAGCATCGCAGCGTGATGAGCGATGGATGATTTTCTGTCAACATTCGCAGTGAATCGAGTTTTGGATGGTCCTCGGACTGAAGACTTTTGGAGCCCGCTCCTGTGAGGCTAAACGTCCAGATCGCTGTCTTATCGTCCGGTCGCTCAACCTTAACGAGGCGGGTCTCCCCAGCCACCACCGCGTCGTCTCCGAAATCCACGATTCGCAGTTGGCCAGCATGGTCGGAGACCGCTTTCTTCTCGTCTGGCTTGGTGCAGTCCGCAATTGCTTTGTCAACCTTGGCGCCTACTTCAATCTCCGAGGACGACGAGTTCAGCGCGTCGTCGATCGAATCGTTCGTGCATGGCGCTTTCGCCGCCGGCTTCTTTGGCATATTGCTGGATACCTGGTCGCCGTCAGGCGGGCGCCGGTAATTTTTCCCTGGCACGACGTTTACGAGACGAAGCTTCACAGGTCCGGGCGGAATCAGGAACGCGCCGCTTGCGATTCCTTTCGGCACGCTAAGATCGAGATCAACATGGGTGGCGTCGTCTCCCTGAAGCGTAAACGTCCGAGGTTTCGCGGCAGCAGGCGCGTCCGGATCGTCGATCGTGATCACCGTAGACTCACCGGCCTTCAGTACGAAATTTCCCAATGGGATCGCCGTTCGGTCGTTCGCGAACGCGCGCAGGGCCTTCTCTTTGTCTTTACAAGCCTCAGTCTTAACGACATCGTCGATTGATTTGGCGATGTCGCTCTCGGTTGACGCTGCATCGATCGCTTTGGCTAAGGTCTGTTCGCAGCCGGTCAGGTCCTCCACCTTCTTTTCGGCGTCGGAACTTCGGCTTACAACCTGGCCGCCCGGTCGGCCATACGCTTTATTGTGTTTAGTGTGAATGAGCCGAGCAGCGAAACCGCCAGGCTTCACGGTTATGGTATCGGTCTTCTTCGCAAGATCGAGATCTACTTGCGGATCAGATCCAAGCCCAGACATGGGGATCAAAATGAAAAGACTCATCGCGAAAGGTGCCAGCACCGTTTTCATCATTTTCCTCCTGATTAGGGCTTATGTAGGAGGAGGGTGCTCAAAGCGCCGATTCCCTACCCTCAGATGTGACAAATGGCCGACTCTCACGCGAGTGTCGTAACTGTCGAGGCGACCGGAGCGACAACCTCGAACGGCTCATCACGTAAACGCGGACTCAATTCGGCAATGTCACCACGAATGCCGCCCCGCCTCCCGGCACGCCTTCCACTTCGATGTTGCCGCGGTGTTGGAGGATGAGGTGCTTGGTGATGGCGAGGCCGAGGCCGGTGCCGGCGATTTCCTGGGAGCGGGATTTGTCGATGCGGTAGAAGCGGCGGAAGATTCGGTCGCGCTCTTCGGGTGAGATGCCTTCGCCGTGGTCGGTGATGCGGACGATGCCTCGGTCAGATGTGGACGTGACATCGATATCGATCGAGGCGTCTTCGCCGCCGTATTTGATGGCGTTGTCGAGGAGGTTGGCGAAGGCTTGCTGGAGGCGCATGGCGTCGCCGTGGACGCGGGCGCCGTCGCCGGTGATGACGAAGCCAAGGTTTTTTGCCGCGGCGCGGTCGCGAAAGTCTTCGCAGAGGTCTTCGATCAATCGGCGCAGGTCGATCTCGGTGCGTTCGAGACTGAGGTCGCCGGCTTCGATGTGACTGAGCTCCGATAAATCCTGCGCGAGGCGTTCGAGCCGCGCGAGCTGGCGGGACATGATCCGGCGGAGTTGCGCTTCCTGATCGGCCGTGAGCAGGCCTCGGTCGAATTCGAATGTTTCGACGGCCGACTTGAGCGCGGCCAACGGCGTGCGGACTTCGTGCGAAAAGTCGGCGATGAATTCGCGGCGGAGCTCTTCGAGGCGTTCGACGTGTGTGACGTCGATGAAGAGGGCGACGGCGGCGAGATCGTGCGACGGCAGCGGGAAGGCGCGCATCTCGATCTGGCGCTCCTCGATGCCGCTGCGGATGGAGAAGCGGCTTGCGGAGTCGGCGCGATCGGCCAGCGCCTCATCCAGTCCGCAGAGAATCGATTCGTTGCGAAGGATGCTGGCCAGCGGCTGTCCCACGAAACCGGGCTGCAGGGTGAACATCTCCGCGAAACGGCGGTTGGCGAGGACGACGCGGCGCTGACGGTCGATGGCCAGAACGCCCTCGCCCATACCGTTCATGATCTGTTGCAGCAGCGCGTTCTGAAACTCGGCGGCAGAGAGCCGACGAGCGAGCTCGGTGCGCGAGCGATAAAAGCGCGAGGCGATTTCGTCGAGCGCGCCGAAGGAGTCGACATCAAGCGATGCGGAGGCCTCGCCGTCGGGACGGCCGAGGCGGTCGGAGAGGCGCGCGATGTCGGCTCGGGTACGCGTCCAGAGGAGGGCGAAGAGGATGGCCGCTCCCGCGGCGACGATTGCGATGAGAGTGAGGGCGATCATCGGCGAACGGAGCGCTGGCGTCTCGCCGGCTGGCCCGGCGGCGTCCTCGCCGCCGAATGGGAGGCTTGCGCGGACGTTTTGTTACCAGCGAATGTTGAGGGTTTGGCGGTTCGGCGGCGAGACGCCGCCGGGCCAGCCGGCGAGGACGCCAGCGTTCCATCGCGCTTCAGGATTTGCGTTTTCATGTTGCTTCGCCGCCCGCCCTTTCCGGGTTTCAGCTGGGGGTCCTTCGACCGTCCTTCGGCGGCTCAGGATGACAGTGTCGGCGGATCGTAGCGGTATCCAAATCCGACCACCGTCGTAATCCGCTCGGTGCCGATCTTCTTCCGGAGGTTGCGGATGTGGGCATCGACCGTCCTCGTCTCGACGTCATCGCTCATCTGCCAGACCTCGGACAGGATCCGGTCGCGCGACACAACGGAGCCGCGGTTGCGGACGAGGAGCAGCAGCAGTTCGAGCTCCTTTTTCGCGAGCTTTACTTCGTTGCCGAAGTGGTAGACGCGGAAGGCTTTTTCATCGATGCGCAGCTCGCCGTCGTCGTAGCCGGAGACGTCGGTGGACGGTTTTTGCGTGCGGCGCAGGATCGCGGCGACGCGCGCGGTCAGCTCGCGGACGGCGAACGGTTTCGTCAGGTAATCGTCGGCGCCGAGCTCGAGGCCGGTAATGCGGTCGCGTTCGGAGCCGCGCGCGGTCAGCATCAGGATCGGGACCGACGTGGTGAGCGGATCGCGGCGAAGCTCGCGGCAGATGGTGAGGCCGTCGACGTCGGGGAGGTTGAGATCGAGGATCACGAAATCGAAGCCACCGCCCTGCACCCCGACCAGACCTTCGTGGCCGTCCGCGTAGACCGTCACGCGATAGTTCTCCCGCTCGAGATTCAGGCGGACCGTGAAGGCGATGTCGGTATCGTCTTCGATCAGGGCGATCTTCGTCATTCGTCCGCCGTGGCGAGCGCCGTGTGCTTGATCATCTTTCCTTCGACGAGGTAGACCACCATTTCGCAGATGTTCGTAGCGCCGTCGGCCATGCGCTCGAAGTACTTGCCGATGAAGGTGAGGCGAATTGCCGACGAGATGTTGCGCGCGTCTTCGAGCATGTACGTGAGCAGGTTGCGGAACGAGCTTTCCGTGAGCGCGTCGACGTTGTCGTCCTGCGCGATCACGCTGCGGGCCAGCGCCGCGTCGCCGCGGACGAAGGCATCGAGCGCGTCGCGGACCATGGCCTGCGCATCGTGCGCGAGGCGCGGAAGGTCGGAGACCGGTTTGAGCATCGGCTCGCGATTCAGTTCGATGGCGCGCTCGCAGACGTCCTGCGCCAGGTCGGCGATCCGTTCCAGCTCCGGCGTGATCTTCATGATCGTGGCGACGAAACGAAGATCGCTCGCGGTCGGCTGCATGACGGCGATCAGCTCGATCGTCTTCTGATCGATGACGATCTCCATCCGGTCGATCTCGTCGTCCCGGGCAATGACCTCGTTGGCGAGAACGGTGTCGCGTTCGAGCAGCGCGCGGATGGAGCGCGCCATGGCCTCTTCCACCATCGCGCCCATGCGCAGCAGGAGGTGCTTCAACTCATCGATGTCTCTGTCAAAGTGGCGTTGCATGCGTCTCAGCCGAACCTTCCCGTTACGTAATCTTCGGTCATCTTTTCTTTCGGGTTCGTGAAAATCGTGTTCTTGTCGCCCTCTTCGACGAGGCGGCCTAGCATGAAAAACGCGGTGCGGTCGCTGACGCGCGCGGCCTGCTGCATGTTGTGCGTGACGATCACGATCGTGTAGTTGTCTTTCAGCTCGTAGATCAGCTCTTCGATCTTCGACGTCGCGATCGGGTCGAGCGCCGAGGCCGGCTCGTCCATCAGCAGGATCTCGGGATCGACGGCCAGAGCGCGGGCGATGCAGAGCCGCTGCTGCTGGCCGCCGGAAAGCGCGAGCGCGCTGGCGTGCAGGCGGTCCTTGACCTCGTGCCAGAGCGCGGCGCGGGTGAGCGAGCGCTCGATGATGTCATCGAGCTGCCGTTTGTTGCGCATGCCGCCGATGCGCAGGCCGTAGGCGACGTTGTCGTAGATCGACTTCGGGAACGGATTCGATTTCTGGAAGACCATGCCGACACGGCGGCGCAGCTCGACGACGTCGGTATCACTGCCGTAAACGTCCGTGCCGTCGATGAGGATCGTTCCTTTGCCGCGGGCGTCGGTGATGATGTCGTTCATCCGGTTGATGGAGCGGATGAACGTCGACTTGCCGCAGCCGGACGGTCCGATCAGCGCCGTGACTTTGCGCGCGGGAATGTCGAGCGAGATGCCGTGGAGGACCTTCGCTGCGCCGTAGAAGAAATCGAAATCGCGGACGGAGATTTTGGGGTCATCGTTCATGGTTTTCTCTTGCGTTGCTTCTGTCATCCTGAGCCGCCGAAGCGACATCGGCGAAGCCGGAGGCGCGGAGGACGGTCGAAGGACCTCCCCAGTGCTTGCATCGTGACCTGCCGCTTCCCGGGTTTGCAGGAAGGGGGTCCTTCGACCGTCCTCCGCGACTACGCCTTCGGCTTCATCGCTCCGGCGGCTCAGGATGACACTCACGAGCGGTTCATCCTTTCGAGGCGGCGGACGGCCAGGCGGGCCAGAATCGAGAGCGCCAGAATCATCATCACGAGCAGGAACGCGCCAGCCCACGCCTGCCGGTGCCAGTCGTCGTACGGCGAGATCGCGTACGTGAAAACCTGCACCGTCAGCGACGCGATCGGCTGCGTCAGGCTCGTCGACCAGAAGCGGTTGTTGAATGCGGTGAAGAGCAACGGCGCGGTTTCGCCGGCCACGCGGGCGAGCGCGACGAGGATGCCGGTGAGGATGCCGGGCAGCGCGGCGGGAACGATCACGCTGAAGACCGCGCGGCCGCGCGTCGCGCCGAGGGCCAGCGCGCCTTCGCGAAGGCCGCCGGGGACGAGACGGAGCAACTCTTCCGTGGTCCGGACGACGATCGGAATCATCAGCAGGCCGAGGGCCACGCCGCCGGCGATGGCGCTGAAGCGTTTCACCGGAAGCACGAGGATGCCGTACGCGAAGATGCCGACCACGATCGACGGCACGCCGTTGAGGACATCCGCGGCGAAGCGAACGATCGACGAGAATTTCGTCCCCGGATATTCGGAGAGATGGATGCCGCAAAGGCAACCCACGGGAACCGCGAAGGCCGCGGCGATGCCGATCAGGATCAACGTTCCGGCGATGGCGTTGGCCATGCCGCCGCCGCTCTCGCCGACCGGCTTCGGCATGTGCAGGAAGAAGTCGAGGTTGAGCGCGCCGAACCCTTCCTTGATGACGTAGAAGAGAATCATCGCCAGCGGAATCAGCGCGACGACGACCGCGAGCGCACACAGCGTTTCGAAGATGCCCGAGTAGATCTTCCTCCTCCGCAAATTCGCCGTCACGCCGGCACCTCCTCGGCGACGATCACCGGTATCACGACGATCGTCTGCGCGCGCCGCTTCGTCGACCAGATCAGCAGCCGCGAAAGAAGGTTGACGCCGACGGTGATGATGAAGAGCAGCAATCCGATCTCGATCAACGCGTGCAGATACAACTCATCGGCGGCCTCGGTGAACTCATTCGCGATGACCGCGGCCATCGTGTACTGCGGCTTGAAGAGCGATGCGGAAATCTGCGGTGAGTTGCCGATGACCATCGTTACGGCCATCGTTTCGCCGAGGGCGCGGCCGAAACCGAGCATGACCGCGCCGATGATTCCTGTGCGTCCGAAGCCGATCGCGACTTTGATCGCTTCCCAACGCGTCGCGCCGAGGGCGTAGGCGGCTTCGCGCTGCGTGGCGGGAACGTTCTTGAGGATCTCGCGCGCGACCGACGAAGTGAACGGGATCACCATCACCGCCAGGATCAGCGCCGCGGCCAGCATGCCGACGCCGAGCGCCGGCTTCGCGCCCATGGCGATTTCAACTTTTCGGACGATCGGGACGAGGACGAAGATTCCCCAGAGTCCATAGACGATCGATGGAATCGCCGCGAGCAGTTCGGTGAGATACGCGAGCGGCTGCCGCAGCATGCGCGGCGAGAGTTCGGAGATGAAGATCGCAATTCCGAGCGCGATCGGCGTGGCCACGAGCAACGCGAGGACGGACGAATACAACGTGCCCCAGATGAACGGGAGCGCGCCGAAGTCGCCGGAGACGGGATCCCAGACTTTCGTCGTCCAGAACTTCAGCCCGAATTTCGCGATCGAGAGCGTCGACTGCCGCGTCAGCTCGAAGGCGATGCCGGCCACGATCAACAACACGAGCGCCGCAAAGGCGCCCGTCCCGATCCGGAAACTGCGGTCGTCGGAGCTACGCGTCATTCAGATGCTCCATCGAGCCATCGCCGGCGTTAGCCGGCGTGAGATCCGTAGCCCCCGGCTTCAGCCGGGGGTTGGGGAGGGGACGGATGCTGCGAGCCCGCTTTAGCGGGCGAAAGAACGGCCCTCGATCGCCCGCTGAAGCGGGCTCACGACGTTCCTGGGCAATCGCAAACCCCCGGCTGAAGCCGGGGGCTACGGATCTTGCGCCGGCTACGCCGACATACTTTTGCGAACGTCGGAGCGAGATCACACTGAAACCTTCGCAAGCGCCGCCGTCTCTTTATCGACGACCGGCTGCGGCAGCGGGGCGTAACCGAGCGACGGCGCGAATTTCTGACCGTCGGTGAGCGCCCACTTGAGGAAATCGACCATGGCCTTCCCGCGCGCGGCGTCCTTCGGATGTTGATAGAGAAGTAGCCACGTGAAGGACGCAATCGGATACGCGGTCGCGCCGTCGGCATTCGTGATTGAGACGCGGAAGTCGTCGGGCATCGCCGCGCCGGCGGCGGCCGCGGTAACCGAGTCGAGCGACGCGGTGACGAACTGGCGCGCTTTGTTCTGCACGGAGCCGTACGACATCTTGTTCTGGAGCGCGTAAATCAGCTCGACGTAACCGATTGCGCCGGGCGTCTGCCGCACGAGTCCGGATACACCCTCATTTCCCTTCGCGCCGACACCAACCGGCCAGTTGACGGCGGTAGACACCCCGACCTTCTGCTTGTAGTCGAGCGACACCTTCGAGAGGAAGTCGCAGAAGATGTAGGTCGTGCCGGATCCCTCGGAGCGGTGGACGACGTTGATGTCATCGGCCGGCAGCTTCACGCCGGGATTGATCGCAGCGATCGCGGGATCGTTCCACTTCGTGATCTTGCCGAGGTAGATATCGGCGAGCACCGCGCCGCTGAAACGGAGCGGCTGCGTCACGCCGGTCACGTTGTAGACCGGAACGACGCCGCCAAGGACTGTCGGGAAGTGCAGGATGGCTCCGGGCGCGGCTTGCAATTGCGCATCGGTCATCGGTCCATCGGTAGCGCCGAAGAAAACCGTCTGCGCCGTGAGCTGCTTGATGCCGCCGCCCGATCCGATCGGCTGATAGTTGATGCGAATGCCGGGATGCGCCTTCTGATACTCGTCGAACCACTTCGAGTAGATCGGATTGGGAAAGGTCGCGCCGGCGCCGTTGATGGTCATCGAACCGGACGACGCGGATGCCGCCGTCGATGTCTTTGATTCATTCGATTGACAGGCGGCGAGAACGATCGAAAAAAGGACTGCGAACGTCTTGAGTTTCATCGCGCGCAGGGTACGGACCGCGACCGAAGTGCGAGTGCACGGCATGTAAATTCGGAGTGAAGTGGTACCGAAAACCTTCTCACCACAGAGGCACAGAGAGCACAGAGAACTCGGTGTCCTCTGTGTCTCTGTGGTGAGAAGCCTTTCGCTGTCAAAAACACTTGCGTTTTCGCGTCCTTCTTGACGCTACGCCGATCGCTGATTTGACGTAAGTCGCATTCCTTCAGCGATTTACCACTCCAGGCATGCTGGCCGTTCGATCGCACTACCGGTCCCCGAAAGGAGGTGGTGCTAACGGAGAGAGCGAAATCCAACTGATGCAGAGGATCAACGGTCCTCGTGTGGGAAACAGCCAGAAAAACCGAAACGCGTCATCGATCAACTGAAGAAAAAACCACCAACGAATAAGGAGAACAGACCATGCGGAAGTCCCACCTCATCGTCCTGTCGGTAATTCTCATCGCCACCATTTCCAGCGCCGCCATGGCTGCCGATACGCAGCCTGTTGGCGCAGCGCAGGTCGCCGGAATCGTCAACCTCAACACCGCGGATGCAACGCAGCTGGCCATGCTTCCCCGCGTCGGCGCGAAGGCAGCGCAGCGCATCCTCGACTACCGCAAGGAGCACGGCGCCTTCAAGAAGACCTCGGATCTGATGCAAGTGAAAGGTTTTGGAGAAAAGTCGTTCGAACGCCTGGCCGCGTACGTAACCGTCGACGGCAAGACCACGCTCACGGCGAAGGTACACACGAAGAGCGCGCGGAAGTCGTCCTCGAAAAAGCCCTCCCCCGCGGCGTAACCCGCCGTCCCTCCCCCAGGCCGCCTCGCGCAAGCGGGGCGGCCGTCCTGCGGGCAGTGGATTAGTGGATTCGTGGATCAGTAGATCAGTGGTGGTGCTGGCAGGCGGCGCACCGAATCTACGAATCCGCTAATCGACTCACCAACTCTCCCCTGACACCCGACACCCGACACCCGGTACCCGACACCCGACACCCGGTACCCGACACCCGACACCGAAAGGAGAATCTGTGCCCGAACTACGTCCCGCTTCGCCTCACCACCAGTTGCTGCGCCTCGTAGGTCTGCACGAGCGACAGCGGATTCGATCGCAGCAGCTCCTCCGAAAAGGCCTCGGACAAGACGCTGCCATCCATGTCGCGGCCGACCGGCAGTCCGGCGATGTAGAGCACGGTCGGTACGACGTCGACCGCTTGCGCGGAACGCGGCTTGTCGATGTGCACGACGCCTTTTCCGTAAATCATCACGAAGCCATCATCGGCGCTCGGATCGGCGGGATCGATGAAGTCGCGCAGCAAGGCGTAGGGCGTGGTCGGAAGCTGCGGCGGCACGGGGCCGGACGGCGAGACGACCACGATGATGTGATCGGGATAGTCGCGGGCCAGCGAGGCCAGCATGCGGTCGAGCTGCTCCGCGTAGGCGCGCAGCACGAGCCCTTTCACATTCGAGCGCGGCGGCAGGTCATCGCTGAAGATGTGGATGGCGCGCTGGGCCCGCTCGAATCCGCCCAGCGTGCAGACGGTGAGCGGGAACGACGGCGCGGAGGTGCGCAGGATGGCCATCGAGGTCAGATCGGCGGCGAGTCCGTTCACGATTCGCTGCCGCGCCGTGCCGGTACCGTTGAATCGCTGCGTCTCCGAATCAGGCGGCGTCGTTTCCAGCTTGGCGATTTCGGCGGCGAACGGCGGCGGAATGGCCTGCGTCGCATTGGGCGCATTGTCGAAGTAGCGATCGGTGACGAGCCGCGAGGCGCCGACCGGCTCCGACCACGGCCAGCCGATCACCGTCGCGTGCAGGCCGACGCGTTCGAACAACGTCCAGAGCGGGAGCGAGAGTCCGGCGGGAAGCGGCGTCGAAATTCGCGTCACCGGAGGGATCAATCCCCACGCCTTGAATCCGACGCCGCCCGGCACGATCAGAAATCGTTCGCCGGGACGATTGAGCGGAGTGGAGTAGCCGAGGCGGCCGGTCACGCCGTGGCGGAACGGGAGTTTGCCCGTGGCCACGGAGGCCCAGATCGACTTCGGGCTCATCGTCGGGAATGGTTCCAATCGCGTGAGATAGCCGCGCGTGCGGGCCTGATCGAAAAACGGCAGCGAGCCTTCGCCGGCCAGCGTCAGGATCCAGTCGTACGGCAGATTGCGAATGCCGACCACGATCACCGGACGTTTGCCGGCCACGGTCCCAATGTCGGCGACGACCACGGCGTGCGTCTCGGTCCGGTAGCGATCGCGTCGCTGATACAGGAAGAACGACGACACCGCGATCAGCACGACGCCGGCGACGAACAGAATCCGCGACGTGCGCCGATCCGCATTGCGTTCTGCGAACCAGATCAACAGCAGGATGAACGAGGTGGCGGTGATCAGGTTCGTCGCTTTCGACAGCACGCGGATCGCGCCGACGGGCAGATAAATCCGGAACACCTCCAGGTGCATCCAGTAGATCGCCGCTGCGAGGAATGCGGCCAGGACGACGAAGCCGAAGCCGTGTGGCCGGAAGCCGCCGTGCGTTTCCGGTTTCCCGAAGAGCCGTACGCGGAGCGCGCGCAGAAGCCACAGCACCGACCCGAAAAGCACACCGCAAATCAATCCGTAGACGATGGTTACGGTTGCCAGACGGCCCGGCGTGATGTCGATCTGCGGGTTGAGAAAGTAGAGCAGGTTGGCGATGTAGAGGCCGAAGATCGCGCCCGCGAGCACGCGCTTGAGGTACGCCCAGCGTATCGGCATGTCGGCGCGCGCAGTGTATCGGATGCGGGAGTCGTAGGACGTCGGGGGTCGGGGGTCGGAGCTCCATGTCTGCTCCGGCTCCCGACGCCCGACTCCCGTTCCTCCCGAGGTGCCGCGTGATCACCGCCGCGCACCTGCGCGATCGCGACGTTTTAGCGCTTCTTCGCACGCTGGGTTACGACATCGCGCCGGTCACCATCGCCGCCGCTGATTGGCGCCGCGCCGGAATCGAGATCTCGTGGAATGGCGAGGTCACGCTGCAGTTGGCGTCGCGCACGCCGCAACTCGATCTCTACGTGATCAGCGCCAATCCACTGCCCGAGCCGGACGCGATCACCGCGTTTCTCCGCTCGCTGGCGTCCTACAACGCGCTGGTCAAGCCGGTCGCGATCGGCGTGACCTCGGCGCGGCTGACCATCCACGACCTCTCCGCGCGCCGCGAGCCGCGACGCCTCGACGTCGATCTCGATCATCCGACGGCGCACGCGCTCGATCGCCTCAACCTCCTCAGTAACGGCAGCGATGCCGCGCGCATCTTCGACCGCGCCCTCGACCGCGAATCGCTGACGCGACAGTTCTTCGAACGCTTCCGCCGCGCGGTCAGCGATGTGTCGAAAGCGATCCGCACCGTGACGTGGGAACCGCACGAGGCGGCGGACGGTCAGGCGCTGCTGCTGTTGTCGCGATTGCTCTTCCTCTACTTCATCCAGCAGAAGGGATGGCTCAACGGCGAGCGGCGATTCCTCGTCGATCGCATCGGGCGCGATGTTTACGCGACTCTTCTGAAACCACTCTTCTTCGGCTGCCTGAACACTCCAACGCACGAACGCGATGCCATCGCGCGGCAGCTCGGCAAAATCCCTTACCTCAACGGCGGACTTTTCGAACCGTCGGCATTCGAAGAGCGCAATCCCGATCTCGACCTGCCCGACGAGTTGCTGCAACGCGTCATCGAAGACGTCTTCGAGCGTTTCGCCTTCTCCATCGACGAGTCCGATGCCGCGGGCGCGCACATCGATCCGGAGATGCTCGGCAAGGTTTTCGAGTCGCTGATGAACACCGACGAGCGGCTCAGCACCGGCAGCTTCTACACGCCGCGCGCGATCGTCGACATCCTGGCGGCGCGCGCCATCGTGGCCTGGCTGAGCGACGGCGACGACGCGACGCGCGCCGATCTGGAACGCATCCTTCGCGGCGAGCCGGTTTGCGCGCGCAACGCAAAGCCGCTCGCGGAACGGCTCGATGCCATCACGATCCTCGATCCCGCCTGCGGCTCGGGCGCGTTCCTGCTGTCGTCGCTCCGCATCGTCGAGAAGCTGACCATTGCGTTGCATTCGTCGCCGCCATCCGAACTTCGCCGCCGCATCGTCGAACGGTCACTCTACGGCGTCGATCTGAAACCGGAAGCCGTCCGGCTCTGCGAATTGCGGCTGTGGCTCGCGATCGTGTCGCAAGCGAATGACGACGAGAACGACATCCAGCCGCTGCCGAACCTCGACCGCAACATCCTCCAGGGCAATTCGCTCCTCAGCCCCACCGACTTCCTCGGCGACAACCGAGGGGATGTGTATCGCGAATGGGTATACGCGTTGCGCGCGCAGGCCGACCTGATCGCGCGTTATCGCAACGCGCCGCACCGCGAGCGGGCGCAGGTGTCGCGCCTCATCCGCGCGAACGACGGCCGCCTGGCCAGCGAGCTGCTGGCGAAAGCGATCGACCTCGACGAACACGAGCAGGAGGTGCTCTGCGCGCCGCAACGCGATCTCTTCGGCCGTCTGCGCGAAGTGAACATTGAACGCTGCCGCGAACTGCGCGAGCGCATCATGGCCAACCGCCGCACGCTCGAGCGCATCGAGGATGGCGAGATCGGCTTCTTCTCCTTCGACATTCACTTCGCGCACGTCATGGCCGCCGGCGGCTTCGACGTCGTGGTCGGAAATCCGCCGTGGGTGCGCAACAGCCGCATCGATTCTGGCGCGAAGCGGATGTACGCCGAACGCTTCGCGCTCTTCCGCAACGACGGTGCGCGCGGCGCGGTCTTCCATCAACCCGATCTCTCCATCGCCTTCGTCGAGCGCTCGCTCGCGCTGACCGCGCCGAGCGGCGTGATGTCGCTCCTCGTTCCATCGAAGCTGCTCAACGCCGGCTACGCTGCCGGATTGCGTAAACACGCCACGGCGTCCGCGAACATCGTGGCGCTCGATGACTGGTCATCCGACGCGCATCGCCACTTCGATGCCGACACTTTCCCGCTCGGCATCACGCTCGCTCATCGCAACGGCAGCGAGCCGCGCAACATCTCCATCACGTCTGCCGGCGAATCGTTCGCGCTCCCGGCCGGCGCGCTGACGATCGGCGGAACGGAGTGGTCGCTGCTGCCTCCGGACGTGCATGCCATCGTCGCGCGCATTCACGCAACGCATTCGCCGCTCGCCGAAACGCTTGGCCGCCTTCCGATCATGGGCGTGAAGACCGGCGACAACGACGCCTTCTTTCTCGACGTGAAGCGCGTCCGCGCGAATGCGGTCGAGACCACCGACGGTCTGCACATACCGCTGACGTCCGCCTGCCGCTGCGTGCGCGGACGCGACGTGCGCCGCTGGAAAGTCGCCGATCCGCCGTGGATGCTCTGGCCGCCCGCCGGCGGCTGGCGCAAACCGCCAAAGTGGGCGGAGCGGTTCGCGGATGCGCGTGGCGTCGGCGTCGAAACGCTGCGGCTGAAGTACGTCCGTCCCGAACACGTCGGCATCAAGGTGGTCTGGAAAGATCTCTCGCGCGGCTTCTGCGCGGCCGTCCTCGAAGACTTCCTCCGCCTCGGTGAACGCAGCATCCCGCTCGTCCCGAACCAGACGCTCTATTCGCTCGATGCCGCAACGATCGAAGAAGCACACGTGCTGGCCGCGCTCCTCAATTCGACCGTCGTAAATGTCCTTGCGATTGCCATCGCCGAACGAGCGAAGGATTTCTACTTCCGCTACTTCGGACGAACGGTCGCGCGCCTTCCGCTGCCCGTCGTCGTGCCGGCGAGCGATTCGTGGACGCGCTTGTTGCGCGCCGCCCGTCGCGCGCGAAGAAATCCTGATCGCGTCGGCGACGAAATCGATCTCGAGGTGAACGCGCTCTACGGCGTCTCGCAGTCCGAGCACGCACGGCTCTCGTCATTCCTCCGCACGCGCCTCGGCTTCAACGGCGATGCCTGATCTCGCACCGCACCAGCGCGAAGCGGTGAGCCGCGCGCTGGCGCTCATCGCCCGCCACGGCGGCGCGATCCTCGCCGACGACGCCGGCCTCGGCAAGTCGTACGTCGCCGCACGCGTCGCCGCGGAGTTGCAGTGCCGCGGCAGTCGCGTCGAGATCGTCGTGCCGGCGCCGCTCGTCTCGCAGTGGCGCGACACGCTCTGCGACTTCAACCTCGACGCGCGAATCATCACGCACGACTCGCTCGCCGGCGATCCATCGCTCGGCGACGGCGATCGCTTCATCGTCGTCGACGAGGCGCATGCCTTTCGCAACCGCCGCACGCAACGCTGGTGCGCGCTGGCGCGACGATCCGTCGGATCGCGGCTGCTGCTCGTCACCGCAACTCCGATCTGCAATGGGGCCGGCGATCTTCTCGCGCTCGTCTCGCTCATCGCTGCCGATGACGCGCTGCGGCGTTGCGGCGTGGCATCGATCGACGATGCCTTCGCCATCCGCGACGGACCCTCGCTCGACGTAATTGTGCGCGAGTTGGTGATCCGCCGTGAACGCGACGTGCTCCCGCCCGAGTTGCGTTTCGGATCGCTCGAACGGCGCGTGATCCGCCATCCGATCGCCGCGGCGCCGATCGACGCGTTGCAGTTTCCGCTCAGCACGAGCGCGCCGTTGCTGCGCCAGTTCCTCTGGCGGCGTCTCGAATCGAGTCCCCACGCGCTGCTCGAATCGGTGCGCCGCCAACTCCGCTTCTACGAACGCGCGATCGAAAGCGGCCGCGCGCTATCGCGCCGCGACTATCGCCGGGCGTTTGCCGCCGAGGAGGACGCGGATGCGTTTCAACAGATCCTGTTCTGGGACTTGCTCGCGCCCGCGGACGGCTTCGACGCGACCGCGGTTCGCGAAGAGATGGCGCGCCTGAGTTGCATTCGATCGATCATCGAATGCGCCGAGGATACGAAGGCTGCGCTGCTCGAATCGATCCTCGACGGCGAACCGACGCTCATCTTCACCGGCGCCGCGGCCACCGCCCGATCGCTGGCGCGGCGACTCCGATGCGGACTCGCCACGGCGCGTGACGGCACCGGCGCGATCGACGCCTTTCGCCGCGGCATGATCGACCGCGTCGTCGCTACGGATCTCGCGTCTGAGGGATTGAATCTGCAGCGCGCGGGCGTGGTGGTGCATTACGACATCCCCTGGAATCCGGTGAAACTCGATCAGCGTAACGGACGCGCGCACCGAATCGGACAAATGCGCGACTCCGTCCGCGCGATCTATTTTTTGCCCGAGGCGAGGAGCCGCGTCGTGGAGATGATCGCGTCGAAGAACCGCACGCGGCGGCGGATTCTCAGCGCGCATGAAACTACGATCGATGCGCCGTCGCTCGCCGATCTGCCGCAACGGCTGCCGTCCGATTCGCCGGCGCTTTCGCTCGTGCGCGCGCTGCGCGCGAACGGGCTCGCGCCGCCCGCGGCGCTCTTCCGCCGCTACCGCGCCGGAGTGGAACTGCTCTTCGCCGAAATGGCGAGGGAGTATCTCGACGCGAAGCGGCTGGCGGAATTGGAAGCGGTGTTGAAGCGCGAGGGCGTGCGTACCGCGTGATTCACGGCACGATCGTCAACTGCACCGGGATGTCCTTGCTCTGGCAGTAGCCGTACGCGTGCAGGGTGATCGTTGATACCCCGGGGCCGTGCGAACTCGTGTAACGCGCGTGACAGACGCCCGGCTGGGTGAAGCCGCCGCTGCAGACGCCGAGGGGCGTGATGGAGTCGTTGAGGGAATTGCTCCAGGTCCAATTGACGAGGCCGAGGTCTATGGTGAACGTCAGATCGGCGGTCTGACCGGCGTGAATCTGCGTGCTCTCCAGCTTCACGGTTGCAGGCGGATCGACCGGGCCGACCAGTACGACGAGCGCGCGCCTGATAGGACAGTGGTCGGGATCGGTGAACGAAAACGTGCAACCGATGGTGGCCGATCCGAGAGCGGCGGCGGTGTACTGCATCGTGCTGGTCCCCTGTCCCGAAACGATCGAGCCGTTATCGATGGACCAGGTCACCTGCGCGCCCGGTGGAGGCGGCGTGGCCAACGACACGGTGTGCATTTGCCCTTGGCAGATGCCGGTGGGGACGGTGAAATCGGGGGCGGCATTCGGGTAGGGCGTGACGGACGGCTTGATGATCTGAGCCTCGCAGAAGGCGTCGTACGCGCGGACGACGGTGTACGTAGTGGGCGTCGGACCGGGGTTGACGAAACGATCCTGCTGATAGCTGTTCGATGACGTCGTTACGCCGTCGGACCATACGGCCGTCCAGGGTCCTTCCAGGGAGAAGTTGTTGAGGCATGAGTTCGAGTCGAAATGGGCACTCACCTGGACGAAGTTGGCGAGAGGACAAAACGCACTTACTGTGACCCGGTCGGGTACATGGGCGACCGGCGTAGCACCGGCAATGATGATGCGACAGCCGGTGGCGTCATGGCCGTCCAGCAGTTGATTGGTCAGAACGCAATTCACGAAAACCGGTCTTGAAATCGTCATCTCGTTCGTCTGGAACGGCGTTCTGAGGCTATCGTTCCACTGCCCGGTGAATGGCGGCGTGCCGGTGAACGTCGCGGTGATCGTGTCGACACCGACGCAACTGTTGCCGGTCGCCGTGATCGTCGCGGTCGGGTGCGGCTCCGGAATCACGGCGACACCGGACGACGTACCGGCGCATCCCACATCTTCGAAACTGCTGATGCTGTAGGTGCCGGGCGTTGTGACGGTCCGGGCAATCGACCTTGCCAGTGTGGTGAAGGGGACGCCATCCGACCATATGCCCTTGAAGGGCGCGGTGCCGGTGAAGGTGGCGTTCACGATCGCCGAGCCGCACGAGACCGGGCCGGCGCTGACGACGGCGGTCGGGTGGTCGCACACAGCTTCCGCCAGGATGGGGATGCTGCGCGCGGACTGGTTCACGCACGCGCCTCGCGTGAGCTGCACGCTGATGTCGACGTTGCCCGTCGATCCCGCCGTGATCACGACGTCGTTTCCCGTCGCGGTGGCGGGCGAACCGTTGGTGATCGTCCACAAGGCCACTGCTCCCGGTTGCGGGCGCACAGTGGCCTGGAAGCTCTTCTCCTTGACGACGGCATCAGGTGTGTCGACGGTAACGGACGGCGCAACGCAGTCGCCGACGGTGTACGCCACCGCCGTGTGGACCAGCGCGCAGGACGACGCGGAGGCGGGACTCTTGGCAACGGCGCGTTGTCTCGAAGACACCGGTGTCGATGTTGCCGGCGTATCCATGGCTGCGTCGATGACGATCTGCTTTGTCCCGCTCTTGTCGGGCGAATACGTGTACGTGCGCACGCCCGGCGCCAGCGCGATCGCGCGGAAGTCTGTGCCGGTGATGGTCTGCTGCGCGGGCGATCCGTTTTCGTACGTCCAGGAGAAGGTCACCGGTTCGCCGGCATGCGCGGCGGGTACGGCGGCCACGCGGACGTTGAATGGATCGTGCAGGGCGATGACGCTGCTGCCATGCGACACGCAACCGCCTGCGGTCATCGTGACCGACACGGTGGCTGCGGCACTGGAGCCGAACGTCAGGTTGACGCGGTCGCTAGACGCGTCGCCGGCGATCGTGCCGCCATCCACGGTCCACGCATAGGTCGCACCGGGAACGCCGACCACGGCTACCGTGGCCGTACCCGACTTGCACGCGGTCGGCGGCGCGAGCACGGCCACAGTCGATGAGCACTCGCCCGACGCGCGGAGAGTCGTGACAAGCGACAGCAACGTGATGATGAGGAGAGATTTTTTGGGGGACACCGCGGTCAAAATAACCTATTTGGGTCAATCGCGGTCAAAAAAAGGCCTGACCCCGCGTCATCCTGACCCGCAAATCGCCGCTTCTACCCTGCAACCGCGTGGCACCGCGCTTGGGTTAGTCCCCTCCCCGAAAAGGAGACTCACCCATGAAGAAAACAGGCATCGCAGTTCTCGCACTCTTGATGATCGCGACGTTTGCCGTCGCGAATGAGCACGGCGGACCGGGTGGACCAGGTGCCGGTCCTGGTGGACGCGGCATCGAAGGCGACGGCCATCTCAACGTCGCCGCTGACGGCACCGTCATCGTGCGCCGTGCCGCGGCCAGCAGCACGACCGCAACTCCGGTCGCCGAGGTCATCGCCATTCGCAACGGCGCGGTCGCGTGGAGCGCGACGCTTCCGTCGCCGCGCACGGAAGTTGAGCTGTCGGGAACGCAGGTCATCGAAGTCACCGACACGACCGCCTCCGGCGCCTCGACGCCGACCACCGGCCTCACGGCTCTCAACGTCTCGAACGGCGCGCAGGCCTGGACGCTCAGCATTACCGGCCGCGTCGAAGACCTCACGCCGTACAGCGGCGGCACGTACGCCGTCGTCATCATCCCGGCAACGACTACGGGCGGCACGGCCACCCGGAATCTCGTCGCAATCAGCAGCACGGGCGTCATCACCTCGACCGTCGCTTTCTGATTGTTCATCCTCCTCGATCGGGGCGGCGGCGCGTGGCCGTCGCCCATTTCGGGCATACGGAGATACGACCATGGGCAGACCAGCCAGCTTTCCCCTTCCGCTTCTCTCCGCCTCGCGCCGGCCCTCGCTCCTCCGCTGCGAGTCGTGCTTTCACCTCGGCGGCGCGGTTCGCGTCGGTGGACGGTTGTTGTGCGGCGAATGTTTTCGCGATGCCGCGCTGGATGAAAACGCGAAACGCTCCGAGCCGGCGCGCGATCGGGTGGCCTGAGAGCCTGCGCGAAAGAAGCCTCGCTCGACTTCGGTGGCGGAGCCTTGGGCAACCAACGCTGCCGGCCGTGCCGGCCTAGCGATCGATCCAGCGCTGGTTGTTCGCGCTGTACCGCGGTCCGGCGATGGCCTCGGGGCGCAGCGCGTCATCGAGCGTGGCGATTTCTTCGGCACTCAACGCGATCGACGCGGCGGCGGCGTTCTCCTCCAGGTACTTCCGCCGCTTCGTGCCGGGGATCGGAACGATGTCGTCGCCTTTGTGCAGCAGCCACGCGAGCGCGATCGTCGCCGGCGTCGCGTGATGTTTCGTTCCGATCTCGCGCACGATCGCCGCGGTGCGCATGTTGGCGTCGAAGTTCTCCCCCTGAAACCGCGGATCGTTGCGGCGGAAGTCACCTTCCGGATACTCCTCGGCGCGCTTGACGCTGCCCGCCAGAAATCCGCGGCCGAGGGGACTGAAAGGCACGAGGCCGATGCCGAGCTCGCGCAGCAGCGGAATGATGCGCGGCTCCAGGTTGCGCTCCCACAACGAATACTCGCTTTGCAGTGCTGTGATCGGATGCACCGCATGCGCGCGCTGGATGGTCTGCTCGCCCGCCTCGGATAACCCAAGGAAACGTACCTTCCCCTCGACCACGAGCGCCGCCATGTCGCCGACAACTTCCTCGATCGGCACCTCCGGATCGACGCGATGCTGATAGAGCAGATCGATGTAGTCGGTGCCGAGCCGCGTCAGCGATCCTTCCACCGCGCGCCGCACATGCTTGCTGTCCAGCCCCGCCGGCTTGCCGTCGACGATGTTGAATCCGAACTTGGTGGCGATGACAACCTTGTCGCGCTTCCCGCGCAACGCGCGCCCGACCAACTCTTCATTGGTGTACGGCCCATAAACCTCGGCCGTATCGAAGAAATCGATGCCGAGTTCCAGCGCGCGATCGATCGTCGCCAGCGACTCCTGTTCATCCGCCGGCCCGTACGACTGGCTCATCCCCATGCAGCCGAGCCCTTCGGCGGAAACGACGAGACCCTGCGATCCGAGTTTGCGTTTGTTCATCGCGTAACGCTACTACGAACCGCATTCGTGAAACGCCGCTCCTGGACTACTAACCATCGATTTGTCGCGCGACGCAAAGATTTCTTCCCACGTCGAGATTCACCGGTGGAGCGTAGTGCGGGCGTCCTCGCCTGCATCCGGCGTGGCGTCTCGCCCGACGGGGGTGTCCGTGATTGATTCCGATCCTGCAATTGAATCCCGGAACCCCCCCGTCGGGCGAGGACGCCCGCCGGTTGCAGGCGAGACGCCTACACTACGCCTTTGGGTTGCGGGCAAAGCCCGCGCTGTGACGTTGACGTGACCTCTGTCATCAATGTTGCGCGCGTGCCGTCTGTATCATCGGCACCGATGCGCGCTCGTTCCCTCGCCTTGCTCCTCCTCATCGCATCCGCCGCGCATGCCGCGACTTTCATCGTCCCCTCGGATCGCGCGCTGGTCACGGCGTCGAAGGCGATCGTTGTCGCCACCGCGGGAGCGTCGCATGGACGGCGCGCGCCGGGCGGATGGATTGAAACCGTGACGGAGTTACGCGTCGAGGAAGCGATCAAAGGTCCGGTCGCGGCAGGGGAGAGCATTCGCGTCACGGAGTTGGGCGGGATGGTGGGCGACATCGGCTACGTCGTCGCAGGGAGCCCGAGGTATGCCGAAGGGCAGCGCGTGCTGCTGTTTCTGGAGACGAACGATCGCGGCGAGTGGGTGTCAAAGAACATGGCCGTCGGCAAGTTCGACTATGCCGGCGATGTCCGCGGGCGGCAGTTGCTGGTGCGAGATGCGAGCGAAATCGTCGGATGGGAAACTGATGGCGACGTTCATCGCGAGCCGGTGCGGCTGGAACAGCGCTTCCTCAATTTCGTCCGCGCCACCGCGAAGGGTCTCGTCGCCGATGTCGATTACATCGTCCGCGATCCCCAGCCGCTGCGGCGTGTCGTAGCCGAGTCGACCGCGGAGGCGTTCGCGCCAAGCTCCTATCTTTTGCAGGGTGGCGGCGGCCTCGGCATCCGCTGGGCGAGCTTCCCGAGCGCCGTCGTTTTTCTCAGCCACGGCACGCAGCCGGGCGCGCTGAACGGCGGACTTACCTCGATTCAGCGCGCGCTCGCGGCGTGGACCAACGACGCCGGATCGAACATCGTCTACAGCTACGGCGGCACCACGACGATCGCGCAGACAGGCTTCGGTTCGGGCGGCAACTCCGACGGCGTCAACACGATTCAATTCAACGATCCGGCCGGCGAGATTCCGGGATCGTTCACGGGGGCCGGCGGCTCGACCCTGGCCATCGGCGGCGCGTGGTTCGGCAGCGCCAAACACAGCGCAAACGGCGAGCAGTACTTCACGATCGGCGAGGCCGACCTCGTCGTGCAGGACGGCATCAGCGGCGCGGGGCTGACCGGCAACGGCTTCGATCACGTCCTCACGCACGAGCTTGGACACACGCTCGGCCTTCGCCACTCCGACAAGACTCCGAGCGATTCCGGTACGTGCAGCGCGCCGCTGGACTGCTCCGATTTCGCAATCATGAAATCGAGCGTCGCCTTCAATTCCGATCCGATCGGATCCGCGCTGCAGGCGTGGGATATCGCCGCCATCGACGCCGTCTACGGTTCGGGTGTGGTCGGTCCGCCGCCGTGCAATCCGCCGCACATCGCCAGCGCGCCGCAGACCACCAGCGTCGGAACGACGGCGGTGACCTTCACCGTCAGCGCGACCGGCGACGCGCCGCTGCGCTATCAGTGGTACCTCGGCGCGACCGGCAACACCGCCGCTCCGATCAGCAACGCCACGACCACATCGCTGACGGTCAATCCGGTCGTGACCACCGCGTACTGGGTGCGCATCACGAACGATTGCGATCCGCCGGCCGACAGCGGGACGGTCTTCGCCATCGTCAACAACTGCCCGCCCGTGACGATCAGCTCGCAATCGCCCGACGCCACGATCCTCGAAGGACACTCGACCACGCTCACCGTCTCCGCGAGCGGCGGAACGGTTTCGTATCAGTGGTACGCGGGAAAAACCGGCGTGACGTCATCGCCCGTCAGCGGCGCAACCGGCAGCAGCCTGACCGTGACGCCGTCGATCACCTCGTCCTACTGGCTGCGCGCGTCGAACAGTTGCGGATCGTCGCTCGACAGCAACACGATCACGATCACCGTCCTGCCGTGCGCCGCGCCGAAGTTCGTCGTCCAGCCGCCCAGCGCGAACATCGTCTCCAACTTCGGAACCACGCTCTACTCCGCGGTCACAGGCACGCAGCCGATCGCCTATCAATGGTACGAAGGCACCTTCCCCGACACCTCCCATCCCGCCACCAACGGCAACTCGGCGACTCTGGCGGTGCCGTCACTGGTCGCGTCGGCATCGTTCTGGCTGCACGTGTCGAGCGAATGCGGCGCGGCGGACAGCGCCACCGCGCGATTGACGGTGGTGCAGTCGTGCGCGCCGCCGACGATCTTCTCGCAGCCGCAGAATCAGAGCGTCGCCTCGGGATCGAACGTCGTCGTTTCGATCGTCGCTGGCGGCGCCTCCCTCTCCTTCCAGTGGTACCAGGGCCCAATCGGCGACTTCACGCATCCGATCGGCGGCAACGCGCCATCCGTCTTCGTCCCGTCGATCACGACGGCGACACAGTTCTGGGTGCGCATCGGCGGACCATGCGGCAGCGTGGACAGCAGCGTGGCCACGGTGTCCGTTGCGACGACGCCACGGCGGCGCGCGGTGGGGCGGTAGCTGTCATCCTGAGCCGCCGGAGGCGTTGGAGCGCGAAGCGCGGAACGCCGTAGGACGGTCGAAGGACCCCCTCAATGCTTGCATCGTGATTTACCGCCGCCCGTCCCTGGTTAACAGGAAGGGGGTCCTTCGACCGTCCTGCGCTGCTCCGGCTTCGCCGAAGCAAGCTCCGGCGGCTCAGGATGACAGGTACACTCCGCGCCGAATGTCATTAACGCTGTACATCGCGGTGGCGCTCCTGCTCTTGTGGATCGCGCACCGCGCGCTGCTGCCGCTGTCGCGCGTCGCGGCGCTCGCGCTGATCCTCCTGCCGATGTGCATCACCGGCAAGGCCTTGCTCACCGGTGGCGTTTTCGGTCCGGTCGATCTGCCGTATTTCACCGAGCCGCTGCGCGACATGCGCGTGCCGCTCGGCGTGCCGAAGCCGCATAACGGACTGCTGTCCGATCTTTACGCGCAGATGATCCCGTGGCGGAAGGCGGTGCAGTTCTCGATTTCGCACGGACGATGGCCGCTCTGGAATCCGTTCATCCTTTCCGGGACGCAACTGGCCGCGGCCGCGCAGCCGGCGGCGTATTCGCCATTCACGTTGATCGCCTGCCTCCTGCCGGTCGCGCACAGCATCACCTTCTCGGCGGCGATGACGTTCTTTCTCGCCGGCCTCGGCGCCTTTCTTTTCGCGCGGGAGCTCGGCTGCCGCGAATCGGTCGCGCTATCCGCCGCTGCCGGCTGGATGTACGCCGGCGGCATGGCCTTCTTCGTCCTCTGGTCGCTCGGCAGCTCGTGGGCTTTTCTCCCATTCGTTTTCTTCGCGACACGCCGTTGCGTCCACGCGCCGGGAGTGCGATCGGCGGCCATTCTCATGATCGTTCTGACGCTGCTCCTCCTGGCCGGCCATCCCGAAACGGCGTTCCACGTCGTTTTCTGCGGCGCGCTGTACGGCCTCGCCGAACTGCTCGCTCTCCGGAGAAACATTGCGCGCGTCCTCGGCACTGCCGCAGCCGCGGGCGGCATCGCGCTCGCGCTGGCGGCGATCTATCTGATGCCGATGTTCGAGGCAGCGCCGCAGACGATGGAGCAGCAGTTCCGCATGGGCGGCTACCGCGACCTGCCGCGCGGCGTGCCGTTAGCCGAGAGTGGCGCGCGCATCCTCAGCGACTTTTTCCCGCACCTGCGGGGCCGGTGGTGGAATCGCAAGGTTCCGCACTGGGTGCCGATCGAGACCTCCGCCGCCGGCAGCATCGTCGTGGCGCTGGCCATCTATGCGCTCATCCGCGTGCGGCGCCGCGAGATCGCTTTCTTCGGCGGCTTGGCGCTCTTCGGAATCCTCTGCGGCGCCGATTGGTCGCCGCTCGCCGCGCTGCTGCAGAAGCTCCCGCTGTTCGACATCGCCCTCAACGAGCGCTTCACCTTCGCCGCCGCCTTTTCGCTGGTGATCCTGGCGTGCCTCGGCATCGAGCACGCCGTCGCAACGCGCGACAAAACCCTCGGCTACGCGCTCGCCGCCGCCGCGCTTCTTTTCGCCGCCGGCGCATTCACGATCGACCGGATGCACATCATCCAGGACAAGCTCCCCGAGTGGGGCGTCTACACCCGCTTCGGCGAGCTGGCCGGCATAGGTCTCGCGGCCGCGGCCGTGCTCGCGTTGCAGAAGTCGCGCGAGAACGCGATTGGCATCGCCTTACTTCTGCTGATCACCGCGCAGCGCTGGCTGGCTGGACGCGACATCTATCCCACACTGCCCGCGTTCGCAGCGTATCCGCCCGTACCGATCCTCAGCTCGTTGCCGCGCGAGACCGGCGAGCCGTTTCGCATCACCGGCCGCGCGCATGCGCTCGTGCCCGGAACGAGCGCGCTCTACGAGCTGGAAGACGTCCGCGGCTACGAGGCCATGACCTTCTCACGCTACGTGGCCACGTATGACGCGTGGTGCACGCATCAGCCGGTCTGGTTCAACCGCGTCGACGATCTGACCAAGCCCTTCCTCTCCATGCTCAACGTCCGCTACGCCATCGCCTCGGACGACGTACCCGCGCCCGACGGCTGGCGGCGCGTGGCGGTGCAGCGCGGCGCGCAACTGCTGGAGAACACGCGCGTTTTTCCGCGCGCCTTCATGCCGTCGCGCGTCGTGTTTGGAACGCCGTTCGACGGCATCACCAAGGCTTTGATTGCCGCGCCCGACTTCCACGAACGCGCCTGGATCGAGGCGCCGCTCCCGCCCGGCGAGCGCGCCAACGACGGCGGCATTGTGGCCGCCGTGAAGCGCGACGACGACGGCGATCTGATCGTCGATACGGCCACCGCCGCCGGCGCCTGGGTGGTGATCACCGAGCCGGCCTGGGATGGCTGGCGCATCTACATCGACGACCGCCGCGTCGAGCACTTCTACGCGAACGCCGCCTTCCTCGGCGTCTACGTTCCGTCCGGCGGCCACCGAATCCGCCTGACCTTCCTGCCGATGAGCTTTGTGCGCGGCCGGGCCATCTCTCTCTCGACGCTGGCCCTCCTCCTCGGCGCCACCATCGCCGCGAGAATCCGCCGCCGCCGTGTAACGTTGGCGTGACGAGCGACACAATTCCTGGAGCGCCAGGCCGTACAATCCCGAGACCCATTCACAGAGAGACCCCTTTTCATGCGAATCCTCGTTCGGTTATTGATCGTTTCGTTTCTTGCGGCTGCGACCTCGCTGCAAGCCATCACCTACATCGTTCCGACCGATCGCGATCTGATACACGACGCGGACGCGATCGTTCTTGCGAAGGCAATGTGTTCGTACTCGCAAGTCTCAGCTGATGGTCGGATCGTCACGATTGCGGAACTCGACGTGACCCGTTCGCTCAAAGGGGCTTTCCGCAAGGGAGACACTCTTCGCCTCAGCGAGATTGGCGGAAGCCTGACGAATATAACGCTCGCCGTTCCAGGCTCCCCACGATACGAGAACGGGGCCGACTACCTCGTGTTCGTGGCGGTGAGTCCGTCAGGGGAGACAGCCACCTATGGCATGGGTCTCGGGCGCTTCAAGAAAGTGACTGACCTTCACGGACTTACGACGTTTTCGCGCGGCATCGACACGGAGTCGATCTTCGGGTTTGACGCGAACGGCGGTTCCCACAAGGAGTTGGAGCGAGATGCTGTTCGCTTCCTTTCGTTTATTGAAAGGACGGTTGCGAATCAGCCTGCATCCGCCGAGTACTACGTTCCCGAACGTGAGATTACGCGGGCTCCGTCTTCGCAGAGTTTCGTGCCGCGAGCTACGGCTGGTTCATCGCGCGGTGACTATCTCTCGACGGGGAATGCCCGCTGGCAGACGCCAACAGCGCAGTGGTTCTCGTATCACACCCAAACGGGATATTCGGGCGGCGGGATCCCCGCTCTTCAAAATGCGCTTGGACAATGGGGAAGTGCTGGGGTTGGAATCAACTACACATACGGTGGCACCACTCTCAATCATGCTGGTCTGCACGGCGCGTCAGATTCGACCAACACCGTGATCTTTGATGACGCCGATGGCTTTGTCGCGCAGCAAAGAACGCAATTTCATAATCCCAATATCGCAGCGATTGGCGGTGCGTGGTATCCGAATACGACCTACCCGCTCGGCGGCGAAAATTTTCACCCTACCTCGGAGGGGGACGTAGAGGTCGGAACCACGATTTCTGGTGTCAGCGAAACACAGTTCGCGATGATCCTGACGCATGAGCTGGGGCACACACTGGGTTTTCGACACTCGGATCAGACCGCGGCAAACGATCCGAACACTCCATGTACCGCACCACTGCCGTGCGCTGGCGCGCTAAGTCCACCGCCGCCACCTGCCTATGCGCACGCAGTTATGGAGTCATCCGTTTCATTCTCTATCTCAGGCCTGCAGCAGTACGACCTTGACGCCGCCCAAACCGTCTACGGCAGCGGTCCTGTTTGCACTCCGCCGTCGATTGGAACCCAACCGTCCGGCGTGACAATCACCGCGGGACAACAGACCACGTTGTCCGTCGGCGCGACCGGAACGGGCCTCACGTATCAGTGGTACATCGGCAGCGCGAGCAGCACGACAACGCCGGCGCCGGGAGGCACCAGCAGCCAGTTGACGGTTTCCCCGAGCACGACCACGAATTACTGGGTTCGCGTAACAGGCCAGTGCGCACCGGCTGCGGACAGCCGCACCGCGACCGTCACCGTCAACTGCGCGCCGCCGTCCGTTCCAACGCCGAACGCCTCGCCATCCTCGATAGCCGCCGGACAATCGAGCACTCTCTCCGCCTCGCCCACCGGCAGTGGACCATTCACCTATCAGTGGTACACCGGCAATTCGGGCGATACATCGAGCCCGATCGCCGGCGCGACGAACTCCTCGACGAGCGTCAGTCCGGCGGTGACCACGAACTACTGGGTCAAGGTGACCGGCCAATGCGGAACGTTCAATAGTCCGGCCACGACTGTCAGCGTCGCCTGCACGCCGATCGCGGCGGGCGGCGTCGGGGCACAACCTCCGACGATCAATCCGGGACAGTCGTCCACGATTTCCGTTACCACGAGCGGCACCGGTCCCTTCACGTTCCAGTGGTATCGGGGAAGCCTCGGCGATTTCTCAAACCCAATCGCGGCCACCAGCAGCACGCTAGTCTCCCCAGCCGCGAACACGACGTATTGGGTTCGCGTCACCGCGCCGTGCGGCTCGCAGGACGGCAGCGTCACTGTGTTCGTAAATGTGCCTTGCACGCCGTCGTCGATCACTACTCACCCGGCGTTCGCGACGATCGCCCCGGGAGCGTCGGCGACGCTGACCGTCGTCGCCGCCGGAAGCGCTCCCATTTCCTACCAGTGGTACACCGGCACTTCGGGCAACACCGCCAGCCCGATCGCCGGCGCCACCAACGCCTCCGTCACCGTGACACCCACCGTAACGACGTCGTACTGGGTGCGCGTGTCGAACAGTTGCAATCAGACGGGCAACAACAGCACCACGGCGGTCGTGACGGTATCGGCGAACTGCCCCGCGGCGACGATCACGACACAACCTGCGGGCGTTTCCGCCGGCATCGGAACCGCCGCCACGCTGAAGGTGGTCGCAACCGTCACCGGAACCACCATTCATTACCAGTGGTACAAGGGCGCGAAGGGCGATCTCTCAACGAAAGTCGGCACCGACTCCGACACCTTCACTACCGGCGCGGTCAGCGTCACTACGAGTTACTGGGTTCGCCTGACCTCGGCCTGCAACACCCTGACGTTCACCGACAGCAACGCCGCCATCGTCACCGCAACCGCGACCCCCAAAGGACGCGCGGTACGACATTGAAGCAGGGGGCGAGGGAGATGAAGCAGGGACGAGGGACGGGACTCGTCGGCGAAGCCGGCGGAAGAGCCGTAGCCCACGGCTTCGAGCCGTGGGTCAGAGGGATCGCACAAATTTGTGAGCGCGCCTTGGCGCGCGATAGAAAGCTTTCTTTCGCCCGTTAAAACGGGCTCACAAGAGAAACCGCACCGTTCCCCCAGTTGAAACTGGGGGCTACGGCTCTTACGCCGGCTTCGCCGACACGCGCGGCAGGACAGGACGCGGGGACGAGGATCGCTCCCTCGTCCCTGATCCCTCACCCCTGCTACATCGTGTCCAGCTGCTTCTTCATCGACGCGATCATGCCTGGACTGACCTGTTCGCCGGGAAGTGACTGCGCGTAGGTGATCGCTTCTTCGATCGTTTTGCGCGCGGATGCCTTATCGCCTTTCGCCAGGTAGGTCGCGGCGCGGCTGCGGTAGATGCCGATCTTGCGCGGGCCGTAGGCGAGTTTGAGCGCGCGGTCCGATGCGGCGAGGGAATCGTCGAAACGTCCGGCGGCGCGGTAGGCAGAGATGAGGCGCGCCGGCGGGTTGTAGTCCTTCGGCAGATCGCGTTCGGATTGCTCCAGCATGGCGATGGCCTTCTCGGGCTGCTTGAGTCCGAGGTAGACCTCGAGCCGGTGCGAATCGTAGACGGCACGCGCGTCGGGATTCTTCGCTTTGGCTGCTTCGCCTTCCAGGAACGCCGCCCACTCCTCGCGGAGTTTGCGCGCCGAGGTTTCGTCTTTGGCTTCGTCGCGGGCGTCGACGAGCGATTCGTAAAGTCCGGAGCGGTCGTCGGCGGACATCTTGATCTTGTCCGCCGCGGCGAGCGTTTCGCGCGTCGCTTTCTCCAGTCCTGCCGTCAGCTCGGAACGGTTCCATGATTTCGCATCGAGGTTGGTCGCGCAGGAGAGTCCGGTCGCCGCGACGTTGACCGCCGATCCTGTTCCGCGAACGCGCGGATACAGCGCGAGGGCGCGCTCGGCGCATTGCTGCGAATTCTGACTCTGCAGCAGCGCGAAGACGAGCGATTCGGAAGCGCGTCCGAGCCGCGGCCAATCTTTCGGCGCCGCAGCGATTGCCTCATCGAACGCTTTCGCGGCCTCGGCCTGCTTCCCTTGTCCGGCCAGCGCATCGGCGCGGACCAGGAGCGTGTCGGCCTTCGAATGCGATCCGCGGAAGGCGTGCTGGCCGTCATCGAGCAGCTTGCGGACCTGCGGTACGGTGCCGCCGCCTGCATAGCGGAAGATGACCTTGTCTTTCGGATCGAGGACGAGCAGCGTCGGCCAGACGCTGATCGGATGCGCTTTCAGGAATGCGGTGTTCTTCGCGTCTTCCGTGTCGATCGAGAGCCAGACAAACTGTCCGGCGTACCGCTCGAGGGATTTGTCCGTGAAGACATAAGCCCTCATCGAGCGGCAGGTGTGTCACCAGGGCGCCCACGCCTCGACGAAGACCGGAAGGTCCGCCGATTTCGCGCGGGCGATCGCTTTGGTGTAGTCGTTCTCGATCCACGGCAGGACTTCTTTCGCCTGAGCCGCGGACGCAACGAGCAGGAGCGATGCGAGCAGGAGTCGTTTCATGGCGCGAAAGTGTAATGCACTGACTGTTCCGCTTCATTTTCAACCACAGAGGCACAGAGAACACAGAGGGATTTCTCTGTGCCCTCTGTGTCTCTGTGGTGAAATGATTTTTCGCTACAGCAGGCTCTTCCGCACCTTGTCCCGATACTCCTTCGCCTTCGCCACCGCGGCGGGCGCATCGACGGTCAGCAGGTTGCGATTGCGCATCAGAATCTTTCCGTCGCAGATCGTCGTGACGACGGCGCTGCCGGATGCGGCGTAGACGATCGCCGACTCGACGGCGTACACCGGCTGCGTCTTCGGCTGCTGGAGGTCGATGACGATTACGTCGGCGCGTTTGCCGGGTTCGAGCGTGCCGATGCGATCTTCCATGCCGAGGGCGCGGGCGCCGCCGAGCGTGGCCATTTCGAGGACGTCGCGGGCGCTGAGCGCTTTCGGATCGCCGCGGGTGATCTTCTGCAGACGCGCGGCGCTGGCGGCTTCTTCGACCATGTCCAGATTGTTGTTCGAACCGGCCGGACCGTCGGTGCCGAGGCCGAGGGCGACGTTCGCGTGACGCATGTCGACGACCGGCGCGACACCCGAGGCCAGCATCATGTTGCTCTCCGGACAATGCGCGACGCCGACGCGTTTCGCGGCCAGCATCCGGATGTCGTCAGGAGTCAGCCAGATGCCGTGCGCGGCCACGACGTCGTGTCCGAGGAAGCCAATCGAATCGAGGTAGGCGGCGGGGGAGAGGCCGGCGGTGTTGTCCTTGATTTGTGATCCCTCACCCTTCGTCTCCGCGACATGGATGAGGATCGGCGCGTGCAGTTCGGTGGCGAGCGCGCGGACCTGTTCGAGATGCGCGCGTGACACGGTGTACGGCGCATGCGGCGCGAGCGCGGGCGTGATCAGCCGGTCGCCGTGCCAGCGCTTGACGAAGTCGCGGACGTAGGCGACGGCGGCATCCCACGTTTTGTTGTCGGGCGCGGGGAAGTCGATCATCGTCTCCCCCAGCACGCCGCGCAGCCCCGCCTTCTTCGCCTCGGATGCGATGTCGCTCTCGAAGTAGTACATGTCGGTGAAGGTGGTCGTGCCCGACGCGATCATTTCCGCTGCTGCCAGCCGCGTTCCCCACTTCACGAAATCGCGGTCGACGTTCTTGGCCTCAGCCGGAAAGATGAAGTGCTGCAGCCAGTCCATGAGATCGCGGTCGTCGGCGATGCCGCGGAAGAGCGTCATCGGCACGTGCGTGTGCGCGTTGACGAATCCGGGAAGGATGGCCATGCCGCGCGCATGAATCGTCTCCACGCCGGCGAACCGTTTGGCAATGTCCGCCGACTTGCCGACGCCGATGATTTCGCCCTTGTCGATGGCCACCGCGCCGTCATCAATATTCGGACCGGCCATGGTGATGACCGTGCCGCCGGTGATGACGAAGTCCACGCGCCGTGGAGCGGCGTGGGCCATCGCGACGGAGAACGTGAGCAGGAGTGCGGAAATCAAACGTCGATACATGGCCGCGAACCTTAGCGGAATCGTAGGCGCGCGTACAAACTCGGCCTCAATCTGGGTGAATCTGCGTAATCTGCGGACAAAGGTTTAATCCGCAGATGGACGCAGATTTACACAGATGAAGCTGGTAACACTGCCGCAGCGGCGGGGAGATCGATCGTGAAGACGGAGCCGGTTCCGGCGGTGCTCTCGGCGGTGACGTCGCCGGCCATGGCGCGGGCGAGGTCGCGGCTGATGGCCAGGCCGAGGCCGACTCCGCGTGTGGTGATCGATAACAGCATCGGCTGCGCGCCGCTGCCGGAAGCCCTTACGTTGTTGCGGGACAACACATCAGTCATTTCTGCTCCTGTCATCGATTGCTCCGCGATGACGCGGACATGAGCCCGTCATGCAAGAAGCAGGCAGTGGAAGACTGCGCCGCCGCGACCCTCCGAAACGCGAAGGGCGGCACCAACGTCCGGTTGTTACGACGTGTAATCAATATTTCCACGCATATGTAACCCCTCGCGCAAGAACGGACGTACCCTTCCCGTCCATCCCCGAATCCAGACAATCGAGGAGAGACGGACACCTTCCATTTTCTGTTATATAGTTATCGGCGACATTATGGTGTTATTGCCCACGTCGCAGTCATCGGTCGAGTTCGCCGCTGGCGTCGCAGGGGACTACCGCAAAAACACGAAGTCCGCGCGAAGGGAGGTCTCCTCCTGACGCGCCAATTGCCCGATGTTCTCCTGCGGGAGCTTCCCGACGCGGTCGCCATCACCTCGCCAACGGGCGAAATTGTCTACTGGAACGCGGGCGCCGAACGGCTGTTCGGATATTCGAGCGCCGATGCGCTCGGCAGCTCGATCGACTCGCTGATTGTCCCGTACGGACACGTAGACGACCTCGGTCAGTACCGGCGCGAAGCGCTTACCACCGGCTTCTCGACCTTTGAGACGGCACGGCTTCGCAAAGACGGCTCGCTCATCCACACGGTCGTTTCGAACAAGGCGGTATACGACGCCGAGGGGCGCGTCGAGCTCCTCGTCATCACGCAGAAGGACATCACGCATCTCAAGGTGTTGCGCGATGCAAAACTCGTCGAGTCGCAGTACCGCGATCTTCTCGAATCGACGCCCGACGCCATCATCATGGCCAACCAGACGGGGCGCATCGTCCTGGCGAACAGCCAGGCCGAGAGGCTGTTCGGGTACGACCGCGGCGAGATGCTCGGCACGCTCGTCGAAGTCCTGCTGCCCAGCCGCTATCGCGGCGGGCACGTCGCGCACCGTTCCGGCTACTTCGGTCAGCCGCGCACGCGGTCGATGGGTGCGGGCCTGGAGTTGTACGGACTGCGTAAGGACGGCAGCGAGTTCCCGGTCGAGATCAGCCTCAGCCCTCTGAAGACTGACGGCGGCACGCTGGTGATGAGCGCGATCCGCGACATTACGTATCGGAAGGGCATCGAGAACGCGTTGCAGGAAAAGAACGTCGAGCTCGAGCGCGCCATCCAGGCCAAGGATCGGTTTCTGGCCAGCATGTCTCACGAGCTGCGCACGCCGCTGAACGGCATCATCGGATTTGCCGAGTTTCTGTCGGACCGCAAGCCGGGGCCGCTCAACGACAAACAGAAGGAGTACCTCGGCGACATCCTCAACAGCGGCCGGCATCTGCTTCACCTCATCAACGACATGCTCGACCTGGTCAAGATTCAGGCAGGACGCGTCGACCTAGTGCTGGAACGATTTTTACTGAGTGAGGCCATCAATGAAGTCTGCACGGGCGTGCATCCGCTGGCGGTCAGCAAAGACATCGACGTACGCGTCACGATCGAGAACGGCCTCGATTCCGTCACCCTCGACAAACAACGCGTCAAACAGATCCTCTACAACCTGCTCTCGAATGCGCTGAAGTTCACCGATGAGCACGGGCATGTCGGCATCGACGTCACGTCCTTCGACCAGGAGCGTTTCCGCCTGGTCGTTTCCGACGACGGCATCGGTATTCGGGCCGAGGACATCGGGCGGCTCTTCACGGAGTTCGAGCAGTTGGAGACGGGCACGGCGCGGCGTTTCGGCGGCACCGGGCTCGGGCTGGCGCTGACGCGGAAGCTCGTCGATCTGCTCGGCGGAGCGATCGACGTCGAAAGCGAGTTTGGGAAAGGAAGCCGCTTCGGCGTGATCCTGCCACTGGCGATCGAGAGCGAAGATCGAGGCGGGCAATGATGGCGCAGCAGGTTCTCAGCGAGGAGCGATTCCGCTCGGCGCTCGAAAATCTGAGAGAAGGCTGCCAGATCATCGGGCGAGACTGGCGCTATCTCTATCTGAATCCTGCCGCCGCACGGCATGGGCAGTCGTCCGTGGAGGCTCTCGTCGGACGGACGATGATGGACGCATATCCGGGCATCGAGACGACGCCGACGTTCGCCCTCTTGCGCGAGTGCATGGAGCGCGGGACCAGCACGACGACCGAGAGCCTGTTCGAGCTGCCGGATGGATCGGTCGGATGTTTCGAGATCGTCATCCAACCAGTGCCGGAAGGTTTGTTCGTCAGGTCTCTCGACATCACGGAAAAGAAGCGCGCCGAGACCTCCCGCCGGGATACCGAGGCCCTGTTCAACGCCTTCATGAGCGCAAACCCAGCCATGGCATGGATGAAAGACGAGGACGGCCGCTACACCTACGTCAACAAGACCGTCAGCGAAGTCGTGGGTGCCGACACGAATCAGTGGCTCGGCAGGAATGGGTCCGACCTTTTCGGAGCCGAGCGGGGGGAGTTGGTGCGGCAGAAGGATCGCGAAGTGCTCGAACGCAACGAGCCGATCGAGGTCGTTGAACTCATGCTCGTGGGCGGCGAAACGCGCTTCTGGGACACGATCCGGTTTCCGTTCACGTCGCCGGACGGACAACGCTTCGTCGGTGGCATCGCCATCGACATCACCGCATTGCGCGAAACCGAGGCGCAATTGCGGGAAGCGACGGCAGACCTCGAACGGAAAGTCTGCGAACGGACCGCCGAACTGCAAGTCGCCAAAGAAAGGGCTGAAGCGGCGGGGCGGGCCAAGTCAGACTTTCTGGCCTCCATGAGTCACGAGTTGCGCACGCCACTCAACGGCATCATCGGATTCACCGAATTCATGATCGACGGCAAGCCTGGCCCGCTCAACGAGAAGCAGAAAGAGTACCTCGCCGATGTCGGGGCCAGCGGCCGACACCTCCTGCAACTCATCAACGATCTGCTGGATCTCGCCAAGGTCGAAGCGGGGAAGATGAGCTTGTACCCGGAGCCCTTCAGGATCGTGAACGTGATCGAGGAAGTGCGCGCGGTCATGAGGCCGCTGGCGGAGCAGAAAAGCATCGTCATCTCGATTTCCGTTGCGCCGCTGCTCGATGTGGTGGTGCTCGATCAACAGAAGTTCAAGCAGGTACTCTACAACCTGCTGTCGAATGCGGTGAAGTTCACCGGGCCCGGCGGGTGCGTGGCTGTTTCCGCTGTGCCGCACGGGGTATCGCATTTTACGATCACCGTCTCCGACACCGGCATAGGCATCAAGGCCGAGGACATGACACGGCTGTTCACCGACTTCGCGCAGCTCGATGATGCGCGGACCCACGGTGGAACAGGACTCGGCCTCGCACTGACACGCCGGCTCGTGGAACTGCACGGCGGCTCGATCAGTGTCACCAGCGAATTCGGCACAGGCAGCACGTTCACCGTCGTACTGCCGCTCTCCGTCGAAGGAGCGCGCGATTGAGCGCGGCATGCATCCTCGTTGTCGATGACAACCCCACGAACCTGAAGCTCGTGTCGGACATACTGCAGTTCGAGGGGTATCAAATCCTGAAGGCTAGCGACGCCGAGTCAGCCAGGCAGATGGTCCACGATACTCCGCCCGATCTGATCTTGATGGACATCGCGCTACCCGGTATGGATGGCCTCACGCTCACGCGGCTGCTGAAAGCGGACGAAACGACTCGGCACATCGTCATCGTAGCGTTGACCGCCTTCGCAATGAAAACCGACGACGCTCGCGCACGCGAGGCGGGCTGCGACGGCTACATTACCAAACCCATCGACACGCGGACGCTGCCCGGCACGGTGGCCGGCTACCTTCGCGGAATCCGAGGCTCCTCATGAAAATCCTCGTCGTAGAAGATCAGCCGGCAGAGTTGAAACTGGCCGTGCACGTGCTCAGTGCCGCCGGATTCGAGGTCGATCAGGCCGTAGCGGCGGAACAGGCCATCGCCGCGATCAAGGAGGACCGGCCGCAGATCATTTTGCTGGACCTGTCGCTGCCCGGTGTGGACGGCCTGACACTCGCACGCAAACTCAAAGCGGATCCGTCCACGCGCGAAATCCTCATCGTCGCGATCACTTCCTATCCTGAGAGATTCCCGATGGCCGAAGCGCTAGCCGCCGGATGCGACGCCTATCTGCCCAAGCCGGTCAGCACGCGCACGCTGCCCGAAACACTTCGAACGGTGATGAAAAACGCGGAGGGCGACGGAGATCGATGAGTTCCCTGAACATCCTGATCGTCGACGACCAGCCGATCAACCTGAAACTCCTTCGCGCCGAACTGGAGGCCGAGGGTCACACCGTTTTCGAAGGGTCGAACGGCGAGGAAGGTTTGGCCGTCCTCGACCAGCAGCAGATCGACATCATCATCTCCGACATCCTCATGCCGGTGATGGACGGCTACCGTTTCTGTAACGAGGTGCGGCGAAGCGAACGGCATCGCAACATTCCGTTCATCGTCTACACCAGCACGTATCTCTCGCCCTCGGACGAAAAACTGAGCCTCGACCTCGGCGCCGACAGTTACGTGCGCAAGCCGGCATCGCTCGCCGAGATCAGGCAGACCATCGCGAACGTGCATTCGTCGCCGCGCCGCCAGCCCACGGTCTTCTTCGAGTCCACCGACGTTCTGAAGGAGTACAACGCCGGCCTTGTCGCCAAGCTAGAGAAAAAGAACGTCGAGCTGACCAATGCCATGAGCCTGCTCACGCTGCAGGCCGCGGCGCTGGAGACGAGTGCCGACGCCATGCTCATCACCGACGCGGATGGATCGATCATCTGGGTCAACGCCGCATTCACGAAGGCGACCGGATACGCATCGGATGAGGTCATCGGACAGACGCCGCGCATCCTCAAATCGGGCCTGCAGGACGACGCGTTCTACCGCCGTTTCTGGGAGACCATTCGCGGCGGAAACACCTTCCGCGGCGAATTCGTCAACCGCCGCAAGGATGGAACCATCTACTACGACGAGCACACCGTCACACCGGTCCGCGCGGCGGACGGCACGATCACGCACTTCGTCGGCGTGATGCACGACATCACGGTGCGGCGACGTATCGAGGAGAAACTGCGCAACGCGAACGCGCAGCTCCGCGAGTTTCTCGATCACACGCCGGTCGTTCTCTATGCGTTGCGCCTCGAAGGGGAAGGGATCGTTCCCCGCCTCGTCAGCGAGAACGTCACGCGTCTCCTCGGCCACGAGGCGGAAGAGACACTCAGCTACGAGTGGTGGTTAAGTCATTTGCACGACGACGACCGCGAGGGCGCGGTCGCCAGCGTTGCCCGGACCCTGACGGAGGAGAGCGACCGCGCCGAATATCGCGTTCGCCACAAGGATGGCTCGTATCGCTGGGTGGACGACAACCGGCGGCTCGTGCGCGACCAGCAGGGAGCGCCCGCCGAAATCGTCGGTGTGTGGACCGACATCACCGACCGCAAACGCGCCGAAGAGGAGCTGCACGAAACCGAGCGCCGCTTCCGCGAGATGCTCGACAACCTCGAGCTGATCTCGATCATGATCGATCAGGAAGCGCGCATTATTTACTGCAACGACTACTTCCTCCGTTTGACCGGCTGGTCGCGCGAGGAGATCATGGGCGCCGATTGGTTCGAGCGATTCATTCCTCCGGACATCGCCGAGGAGACTCGCCAGGCGTTTGTGGCGCTTCTGAACGAACGAAAAGAAGTCCTGCACTACACGAATGAAATCGTTACGCGCTCCGGGGCGCGAAGGCTCATTCAGTGGAACAACTCGCTTATCTATTCAGACAGCGATGAAGCGATCGGCATCGCCTCTATCGCCGAGGACATCACTGACCGCGTCCAACTCGAGAAGCAGCTTTTCCGCGCGCAACGGCTCGAGAGCCTCGGCACGTTGGCTGGCGGCATCGCGCACGATCTCAACAACCTGCTTCTGCCGATTCTGATGGGCGTCACCCTCCTCAAACGATTCCGTCCGAATGAAGCGAGCATGCGGGCAATCGAAAATATCGAACGCAGCGTCAAACGCGGCAGCGAATTGGTGAAACAGGTGCTGCTCTTTGCACGCGGCGGCCAGACCTCGCGTGAAGCGGTACTCCTGGGCGACGTCGTGCGCGAGATCCAGGCAATCATCAACAGCACCTTCCCCAAAGACATCACGCTCGAGATTGCGATCGCCGAAGACGTGCATCCCGTCACCGGAGACGTGACCCAACTGACCCAGGTGCTGCTCAATCTCTGCGTGAATTCGCGCGACGCCATGCCTCATGGCGGTCACATTGTGATCTCGGCGCGGAACGAAATCATGAGTGACGCCGAAGCACTGTTGCACGGCACTGAGGCAGGAGGCGACTACGCAGTACTCGAAGTGTCCGACACGGGCGACGGGATGCCGAAGGAAATTCTCGATCTCATCTTCGATCCCTTTTTCACGACGAAAGAAGTCGGCAAGGGCACGGGCCTCGGCCTCTCGACCGTTCAGGGAATCGTGAGCAATCATGGCGGATTCGTCGCCGTTTGCAGCGCGGCCGGCGAGGGCAGCACATTCACCGTCTATCTTCCGGCGCGCCGCGCGCAAGCGGAGGCCGACCCGGTGCCAGCGGACACGAGTGCGGTGCCGCAGGGCAACGGCGAAGTGATCCTGCTCGCCGACGACGACGCCGCGATCCTCAGCATCACGCAGCAAACGCTCGAGGAGTTCGGCTACAAGGTGATCACGGCGGAAGACGGTGCGCACGCTATCGGTGCCTTCTCACGGCAGCACGAGGAGATCGCGTTGGTGATCACCGACATGGCCATGCCGGTGATCGATGGATTCGCGCTGATGGCGGCACTCAACCGAATCCGCGGCGGCGTTCGCATCATCGCCACCACCGGAAACCCCTCCGCCTCGGCGATGACCAAGATTGCCAAGAGCGGCGTTACCCACATCCTCGTCAAGCCGTACACGGCCGATCAGCTGCTCCGCACCATTGCAACCGTGCTTGCGGAGCCGGAGACCGGACAAAACGGACGCCGCCGGTAACGCGGCGGCTGATAGAGCGGCGGAGAAATCTGGGCTCGGGATTTCGGTCGCGCGCGAAGGCGCGCTCGACAAGCTTAGCCCCGCGCTCTGCGCGGGGTTCGGAGGTGGCGGGGGATACGCGGCCGCGGAGGCAGCCGCTACAACATCTCGCGCTGCCGGAGCATTTTGTAATGGCCGCCTACGCGGCCACGAAACTCGGCCACGTCCTTTTTCCCCGCGCAGAGCGCGGGGCTAAGCTTGTTAAGCGCGCCTTCGCGCGCGACCGTGGGCGAGACGAGCGCTCCGGTCGCGCCCTTTCCCGGCAGGTTGGTGCGTGGCAGCCCCCAATTACTTCAAATATCTGCGGCGCAAATTCGTCGAATTGAAGTTTTGCGCCATCATGCTCGCCACGATTCAATCCGCCGGACGTTTGCGTTCAACGATTTAGATCGATTTCCGCCGCGGCACCCCTGTTGAATGTCGTCAGGCGCGTCCGTCTGTCAGTCATGCGCCGATCCTTTCTAGCGAACCTCGTGATCCTCGCCGTGACGGTGGCGATTGTGGCCGGTGCGTTCGCGTCGTTCCAGCGCAAACGATCCTCGTTCGAACGGATCGACTTCACCTTCACGCGCGACAGCGGCGTCGTCGTCGTCAAAACGGTCGACCCCGGCAGCAGCGCCGAGACCAGCGGCCTTCGTCCCGGCGACCAGATCTGGCTGATCGGCGACACGCCGTCGAGCGAGGTCGAAGGTCTGCAGAAAACGCTTCGGCGCATCGGCCAGAAAGTGCCGATGGTCATCAACCGCGGCGGCAAGACGTTCAAGCTCGACTACCTCGTCCCCGAACTGAAGATCGACTACGCCTACCTCATCCTCAGCTTCATCGGATTTCTCTATCTCGCTATCGGCATCTTCACGCTGTTCCGAGGGGGACGGACCGAGTCGACGCTCTTCTTCTTCGTCACGCTGCTGTCCTTCATCGTCTACGTCTACACGCCGGCCGGCGACATCGACCCGACGTACAAGCTGCTGCAACTCGTCGAAGAATTCGCGACGATCCTGCTTCCGCCGCTGACGCTGAACTTCTTCCTGGTCTTCCCGCGTCCGATCGTTCGGTACCAGCGGCTCATCGCCGCGATGTACATCCCGCCGGCTCTCCTCGCGGCATGGGATCTCGACCTGCTCGTCCTCGGCAACCGGCTGGCCATCGCCGCGCCGTATCGATCCCTCCTGCTGATCCAGCATTGGGAGCTGGTCCACTTCGTCATTTACTTCACGCTGGCCGTCGTAGCGCTCGCGTACACGTATCGCACCGCCGCCGCGGTCGGAAAAAAACAGATCAAGTGGATCTACCTCGGCATGGCGCTCGGCTTCGTGCCGTTCATGCTCATGTACCTCGTGCCGTACCTCGTCAGCGGATCGGTCAGGCCGATCTACGCGACGATTTCGATCCTCCCGCTGGCGCTCATCCCGCTGGCCTTCGCCGTCTCCATCCTCAAATACAAGCTGTGGGACGTCGAAGTCGTCATCAAGGAGATCCTGGCCTACTCGGTCACGTTCATCTTCGGCATGATCGCCTTCTCGACGATCAACCTGATCCTCACGCACGTGATCGAAGAGCGTTCCGCGCTGGAGCGCAGCTTCCTTGCCTTCACTTCAGGGTTGTTGATCGCCGGTGTGCTGATTCCTGTCAAGGGCCGCATCGAGTCGGTCATCGAGATGTTCGTCTACCGCGACAGCTACAAGCATCGGCGCGCCATCGCCGAGTTCGCGCAGGAGCTGGCCACGTTTCACGACGTACACGAGTTGATCTCGATGATGCGCGAACGCCTTCGCGACGCGCTCGGCCTGCAGCGGATGAACCTCTTCACGCGGGAAGGCGCATCGCTGGTCATCTACGACGCCGAGCCGGAAATCCCGCGCCGCGCCACGATCGTCGAATTCGGTGCGATGCCGGCGGAAGGTCCTCTCGTTCTCACCGATCCGCGGCTGCCGGAAGGAAGCGAGCTCCCGTGGCAACTGCTTCGCGCCGGCTATCGTTATCTCTTTCCGCTTCGCAATCGCGGCGAGCTGCAAGGTCTCCTGCTCCTCGGCACGAAGCGCAACGAAGAGCCGCTCTCGCGCGATGACCTGCACCTCGTCGAATCGCTCTGCGCGCCGGTCGCCCTGGCCATCGAGAACTCGCGGCTCTACGGACGTCTTCGCCGCCAGCTCGAAGAGATCCGCGCGCTCAAGGAGTACAACGAGAACATCATCGAGTCGTCGTCGTCCGCCATCGCGGTCGTCGCCTTCGACGGCACGGTGCTCACCGCGAACCACGCCTTCTGGGAGCTCCTCGGCGGCGTCGGTCCGAGCGAGGTACTCGACGAACCGATCGCGACGCTCTTCCCGCCGTACGACGAAATGCGCCGCACCAAGGCGCGCTCGATCACCACGAACTTCGTCAACCGCAACGGCGAGGAGAAGGAAGTCACCATCACCGCCAGCCCGCTCAACGCCGACGAACCGGACGGCGCACGCGTGCTCGTCATCGGCGACATCACCGAACGCGTTCGCCTCGAGCGCGAGCTGCAGGACAAAGAGCGCCTTGCCTCCCTCGGCCTCCTCGCCGCCGGCGTCGCGCACGAGGTCAACACACCGCTCACCGGCATTTCGTCATACGCTCAGCTCCTGCTGGCCGATACGGACGAGAACGATCCCCGCTACCGGCTGCTCAAGAAGATGGAAGCGCAATCGTTCCGAGCCTCGCACCTGGTCAACAATCTGCTCGACCTCATCGCCAACCGTCCGCGCTCGCGCGAGATCGTCAACATCCCGGTGCTCATCGACGCCACCATCAATCTGCATGAAGACCTCTTCAAACCAAAGAACATCCAGGTGCATGTAGCGCCGATGGCCGATGCCGAGGTTCAGGGGAACTTTCATGATTTGCAGCAGGTGCTGACGAACATCCTTCTGAACGCTCGCGACGCGGTGGCCAACAACGGCAACATCTGGATCACCGCCGAGGAGAATGGTCCGAACCTCGTCATCAAGATCAAAGACGACGGCAGAGGCATTGCGCCGGACATGATCGGCCGCATCTTCGAGCCGCTCGTGACGACGAAACGCGGTCAGGGCGGAACGGGCCTCGGCCTCGCCATCACGCGCCGCATCCTTCACGCGTCTGACGGCGAAGTGACCGTTGAGAGCACGCCCGGCAACGGCGCCGAGTTCACCATTACATTGCCAAAGAAAAGTGGATCAGTCGATCACTCGATCGGTCGATCAGAATCAGAGGACGAGGTTGTCGATCAACACACTGATCTACAAATCCACTAATCCACTGATCTACTAAGAACATGCGCATTCTCATAGTCGACGACGAAGAAGTACTCCGCGACGTGCTCGATGCCGTCCTGCGCCGTGAAGGCTTCGAAGTGGCCATGGCCGCGAGCGGCGAGGAAGCGCTGGCCGTCCTCGACGAGGACGACAACATCGACCTCGTCATCCTCGACATCATGCTGCCCGGCATCAGCGGCATCGACACGCTGCGCGCGCTGCGCATTTCGAATCCATCGCTGCCGGTCATCATCATCACCGCCTTCTCTTCGATCGACGGCGCCATCGAGGCGATGAAGCACGGCGCGTTTCACTACATCCCCAAGCCGTTCAAAAACGAGGAAGTCATCCTCACCGTCAACAAGGCGCTCGAGCAGCGGCGCCTCTCGCGCGAGAACGAGCGCCTCAAAGCGGAGCTGTCCGAGAAGTACGCGTACGCGAACATCATCGGCAAGTCGGAGCCGATGCGGAAGGTCTACGACCTGATCCGCCTCGCCGCGCCGTCGCGTTCGAACATCCTCGTCACCGGCGAGTCGGGCACGGGCAAGGAGCTGGTCGCGAAAGCGATCCATCACGCCAGCCCGCGCGCGCGCAATGCGTTCGTCACCGTCAACTCCGGTTCGCTGCCTCCCGAGCTGCTCGAGTCATCGCTCTTCGGTCACATGAAGGGCTCATTCACCGGAGCGATCGCCACGAAACGCGGTCTGTTCGAAGTCGCTGACGGCGGCTCGATCTTCCTCGACGAGATCGGCAACATCAATCTGGAGACGCAGGCCAAGCTCCTCCGCGTGATCCAGGAAAAAGAGTTCATGCGCCTCGGCTCCGTCGACACGATCAAGGTCGACGTCCGCATCATCGCCGCCACGAACGCGGACCTCACCAAGCTGATGGCGGAGAACCGCTTTCGCGAAGATCTCTACTACCGCCTCAACGTCATCACCATCCCGCTGCCGCCGCTCCGCCGCCGCCGCGAAGACGTCGCGCTCCTCGTCGCACACTTCCTCGACAAATACGCGGAGGAGAACAAGCGCAAGGTGAAGGAAGTGACGCCGGACGCGATGCGCATCCTGCTCGACCACCCGTGGCCCGGCAACGTGCGCGAGCTGGAGAACACGATCGAGCGCGCCGTCGTCCTCTGCACCAGCGACCGCATCGGCATCGATCTGCTCCCCGACTATCTCCGCTTCCCGCAGCAGACAGACCAGCCGGCGATGATCGTTCCGTCGGAAGGCTTGTCATTGAAGGACGCGGTCTCGCGCTACGAACGCGGCATGATCCTGCAGTCGCTTGAGATGGCGAACAACGTCCAGAAAAAGGCGGCCGAGCTGCTCCAGCTCAAGCCTTCCACTCTCAACGAGATGATGAAGCGCCTCGGCATCCACACGAAGTCGAACGCGAACGTCGAAGAGGAAGTCGGTGTTGAGTAGTTCATGACCGACATTCGCGACTCCGTTCTTTCCGCCATCGGAAACACGCCCGTCGTCCGCCTCCGCAACCTCATCGGCGAAGGAAGCGCGGATGTCATCATCAAACTCGAGTTCTACAACCCGACCGGCTCGTACAAAGACCGCATGGCGCTGGCGATGATCGAAGGCGCCGAACGCCGCGGCACGCTGCGGCCCGGCATGCGCGTCATCGAATACACGGGCGGCAGCACCGGCTCGTCGCTCGCGCTGGTTTGCTCGGTCAAAGGCTACCCGTTCATCGCGCTGTCGTCCGACGCCTGGTCCGAGGAAAAGCTGCGCACGATGCGCGCATTCGGCGCCGAGGTGCGCGTCTTCCCGAGCGAGGGCGGCAAGGTCACGCCGGGACTCATCCAAACTCTGAAAGCCGAGGCAGAACGGCTGGCCGCCGAGCCCGGAACGTTCTACGCGAATCAATTCAACAACCGCAACGCGATCGAAGGCTACCGCGGCATCGGAACGGAGCTTCTCGCGCAGGCGGGACCGATTTCCGCCTTTTGCGGCGGTGTCGGAACTGCCGGAATGATCTCGGGCGTGTCGCAGGCGCTCAAACCGACTGGCACGCGCATCATCGCCCTCGAACCCTCCACCTCGCCCGTTCTTACGGCCGGATACGGCGGACCACACCGCGTCGAAGGGATGGGCGTCGGCTTCGTCCCGCCACATCTGACGCGCGACGTCTACGACGAAGCGCGCGCTATCAACGAAGCCGAGGCGCGCGTGATGGCGCGCAGACTCGCGCGAGAGGAAGGCATCTTCGGAGGCGTATCGACGGGATTGAATGTCGTCGCCGCGCTGCAACTCGCGCGCGAGCTCGGACCAGGACACACCGTCGCAACGGTGGCAGTCGACACGGGACTCAAGTACCTCGCCGGCGATCTGTTCGAAGCGTAGTGCGGACGTCCTCGTCTGCATCCGCTGGGCATCTTGCCCGGCGGTGGTTTCTGTGACCATCGCGCCGCTTGCACAAAAACCCCCGTCGGGCGAGGACGCCCACCGGTTGCAGGCGAGACGCCCGCACTACGTTGTGCGCCCTATACTTCCCATCCATGAAAAAACTTGCCGTCCTCCTGCTGCTCGCCGCGTCCACATCCGCGTTCGCGGCTTCGCCGAAAACTGCCGCGCCAAAACCTGGGAGTGATCAATTCGCGATCGAGTCGACGGTCCTCGCGGTTTACAACGTCATCAGCGGTCCGGCCGGACGCCGCGATTGGGATCGCTTCGAGGCGTTATTTGCGCCGGGCGCGCGGCTGGTCTCGACGAAACGCGGCGAAGATGGGTCGATCACCGCAAACGTCATGACGCCGAAGGAGTATGAGGAGAAGGCGAAGGTCTACTTCAACGACCACGGCTTCTTCGAACATCCCGTGAACACGCACATCGATCTCTTCTCCGACATCGCCCATGTTTTCACGACATACGAATCGCGACATGCATCATCGGATGACAAACCGTTCGCGCGCGGCATCAACAGTTTTCAGCTCGTACGCATCGGTGACGACTGGAAGGTGCTGACGATTTTTTGGGAAGAGGAAGACGCGAAGCATCCGATTCCTGCGCAATACCTGCCGAAGCGATGAGTCTCGCGGTCGCGCAGCTTTCGGCGCGGCGCGGCACGCGCCAGGTGCTGACCGGCGTCTCCTTCACCGCCCACCGCGGTGAAATCCTCGGCGTGATCGGTCCGAACGGCGCCGGCAAAACGACGCTGTTCGAATGCGTGGCCGGTCTTCTTCCGTTCGAGGGCACGGTTGACCACGATCTGCTCTTCTACGTCCCCGACGCCATCCGCCCGTGGCCGGATCAAACGGTGCGCTGGACGCTGGAGCTGATGGCGCGCATGTTCGGCACACGTCTCGACGAAACGTTGCTCGACGATCTCGATCTCGTTGCGCTGCAACACGCAACGGTCAAGTCGCTATCGAAGGGGGAAGCGAAACGCCTCGATATCGCCATCGGCCTCGCGGCTCCGCGTACGGTGTTGTTGCTCGACGAACCGTTCGACGGCCTCGATCTGCGGCAAACGCGGCAGGTGATGGAGGTCCTTCGCCGCGACGCCGCGAACGGCCGCACGCTCGTGCTTTCGATCCACCAGCTCAGTGACGCCGCGCGCGTCTGCGATCGATTTCTTCTGCTCGATCATGGGAGATCTGTGGCCGAGGGAACGCTCGACGAATTGACCTCGGGAGTGGGCGGCCTCGAGGAGGTTTTTCTTGCGCTTACGTGATCTCGTGCGCAAGGAGATCGCGGAGCTGGCCGCCAGCCGCGCGTTCTGGCTGCTGCTGCTGATCGTCGGATTGCTGACGGGACAAAGCTTCATCACCGCGATGAATGCGTACGCCGAGGCCAGCGGAATCGGCGGCGGACCGGCGGCGCTCGCGCAGGGACTCTCGCCGCTCGACGGCATCCTCACGCCGACGCTCGGCGCGTACGACCTCGCCATCACGCTGCTGCTGCCGTTTGTTGTAATCCGTTTGATCGCATCGGAAAAATCGTCGGACGCGCTGAAGCTGATGCTGCAATGGCCGGCATCGATCGAACGGCAGATCGCCGCGAAGGTGATCGCGCTCATCGCGGCGTGGGTCGTGTCGCTGGCGCCGTTCTTCATCGCACTGGCAATGTGGCGCAGCTACGGCGGACATCTCCACGCGCCGGAAGTGCTCAATCTCATTGCCGGCTACACGCTGCGATTCTTGCTGACAGCAGCGATCGCGATGGCGGCGGCATCGCTGATGTCGGGCGCTGCGAACGCGGCGATCGTCGTCCTCGCCTTCACCATCGGCACCTGGGCGCTCGACTTCATCGCAACCGGCCGCGGCGGGATCCTGCAGACGCTGGCGTCGTTCACGCCGGCGGCGACGCTGCGCGGTTTCGAGCGCGGACTTCTTCGCGTCGACGTCGTGCTGGTGATGCTGATCCTTTCGATCTTCGGCTTCTCCCTCGCCGCGAACTGGCTTCACCTCGGACGCACGCTCAAAGCGCGCATCGCAGGAACGGCGGTGTTGCTGATCCTCGCGACGCTCGCGACCATGAACGTGTTGATGCTGGTCCGGACCAGTTTCGACGTCTCCGAGAATCGCCGCAATTCGTTTTCGCATGCTGACGAGAACACGCTTGCTCACATCACCGAGCGGTTGACGATCACCGTCTTCCTCGCCTCCGAGGATCCGCGAATGATGGATTTCGAGAACAACGTGCTGTTGAAATTGCGCCGATCGATGCCCGACGTGAGCGTGATCTATCCGCTCGCCGGCCGCTCCGGCCTCTTCGAAAACGACGCGCGCTACGGCACGATCGAATACCGCCTCGGCACGAAGTCAGCGATGTCCCGCTCGACGACAGAAGAGATCGTGCTCGACTCGATCTACGAGCTGGCCGGCGTGCGCGCACCGGCGCGCGCGGCGTCGGCGTATCCGGGATATCCGCTCGCAAAAAAACCAAACGGAGCGACGCTCGTGTTCTATGCGCTCTGGCCGGCAGCGTTGGGCGCTGTCATCCTGAGCCGCCGAAGCCGCGCAGCGCGAAGCGCGAAGACGGCGTAGGACGGTCGAAGGACCCCCCAAGTGCTTGCGTTGTACTTCCCCGCCGCCCAACCGGGTTAGCAGGTAGGGGGTCCTTCGACCGTCCTACGCTGCTACGGCTTCGCCTGCGCAGCTCCGGCGGCTCAGGATGACAGGCGCTACCGCTTCACTACGTACTTGTCGAACTGACTCACGCTATCCGTCTTCGACCACACGCCCACCTTCCCCGACACCGGCTCTGCCAGCGTGTATTCGAGGAGCGGCTTGTCATCGAGAAACCCGTGTAGCGAAGTTCCGGCGACGGCGATTTTCATCGTGTGCCATTCGCCAAGGGGGATGTGGACGTTCTCAGAGCCTTTCTTCACGAAGCTGCGTTTGCCGCTCTTGAACGTCCAGAGCACTAGGTTGTCCTCTTTGCCGTTGAAGCGGACGGTCAGGTAATCGCCGTTCGTTTTCAGATTGAAGAGGATGCCGGCGCATTGATCGAGCTGGCCAGCCAGCAGGCGGAAGCGGATCGAGATCTCGCCGTCGTGAAAATCATCGACATCCTTCGCCACCGCGTACGGAAAGTACGCGTACGCCTTCACGCTGTCGATGAACTCCTCGTGCTTCGCGCCGTAAATCGTGCGCGCTTTCGCGGCCAGGCCGGCGGACGGCTGCCCTTTGATCCATTGCCGTCCGTCGACCTGCAGCATGTGATCGCTGGTGACGTTCCAGTCGCCGACGATTGCAAGAAAATGCGACGGCGGAACGGAAACGTTCGCCGATGCGGCGAGCGACAGGATTGCGATTGCAACAACAGCAGTTTTCATATCAACCTCGGAGCAAGATTTTCGGAGATCATCGCACGCTCCTTTGCACTTCAGCGCGCGACCAGCATCGCAATCCCGAGAGCAATCAATAGGCCCGCAACCAGCCGCCGGAACACATTCTCCGGAACGCGGCCGAGGAGCGTGCGGCCGAAGAAGGTGCCGAGGATGACGGCGGCGCTGGCGCCGGCGATGAGCGGCCAGACCGTGAGCAGCTGGCGTCCGGTGCTGAAGGCGTAGACCGGCAGCCGCGCGCCGTCGACGATCAGCGCGATCGCCACGGCCGTGGCTACGAACACCTCTTTGCGCACATCCAGCGCAAGCATCGCCGCGGCCCGGATGCCGCCCTGGTTTCCGACTAAACCACCAAGCAGGCCTGAGACGCCGCCGGCAACCCATGCGCCGCGCCGGCCGAAGCGGAGGTGATCGCTCCATCCCGTCACGCCGAAACATCCGACGATGATCAGCACGATCGCGAAGACCACCTTCAGTGCCTGCGTCGCCGCCATCGCGTGCAGCAGCGCGCCCGCAAGCGCGCCGGCGCCGCTCATCACGCCGAAGGTTTTCAGCACCTGCCTGTCGACGCGGTCGCGCAGCGTCCAGAGCCGCAGCGCGTTGCCGATGAAGTGCGGGATGGCCGCGGCGGCGACCGCCAGCTTCACGCCGATGGTCATGCCGAGGAGTGGCGTGAGGATGCTGCCGATGCCGAAGCCGGCCACGGCCGAAATCGCGCCGGCGAAGAATGCCGCGATGGCGATGAGGATCGCCGAAAGCATCAGGAAGTCCGCGCCCTCGCCAGCTCCGGCCTGGGCGCGTTCTGCAGCGACGCCGGCAATTTCGCCGCGCAGCAGACGCGCTCGAGGGTCATGCGGTCGCGCTGCATCCCGCGCTCGTTCGACGCGACGTCCAGCACCTTCTGCAGCACCTCAGCAACAGCCGGGTCGGAAGGCATGGTCAGGCTGTAGTGCATCCACTTTCCGTCGCGCCGCGCCGTGACCAGTCCCGAGCGGCGGAGGTAGGCCAGATGCCGCGAAATCTTCGGCTGCGGCTCATCGAAGATCTCGACGAAGAAGCAGACGCAGACCTCGCCGGCCGCCATCAGATTCAGGAGCCGCAGCCGCGTCGGGTCGGCGAGCGCCTGGAAAAGTGTGACGAGGCTGGTTTTCACAGCGCGCGAGTATAGCGGGCTGGCAACGACGCAACATCCTGCCGTAACGATCGTTACTTTCCAACCTCATCCACACGGATGGCAACTTATCCGCGTCATACATCAGGAAGGTTGAAGTTCCGTACGGAATGCCGTATAGTGCGCTTCAGGGTCCGGTGAGGGTTGGCCACCTTGCCGAGCGGAATGATGGACCGGACGAGTCGATGGGCCTGCGATCTCTCTCTTAGTTCTGTCGACTACCTTCACCTACGCCAGTCGATTTTCATCGGACCCTGCTTTTAACTCCGCCGCACCATGCGCCGCGCGAAGTACACGGCGCCTCCCGCTCCCACCAGCGCCACGATCACCACGAGGGTCGTAGCCGTCGATGAAAAGTAGAACGGATAGCGGATCCGGTTCAGCACCAGGATTGCGGCCACGATGACGAAGAGCGCGATGCGAACCGCGTAGAGCACCGCTGGCGTGTGCCCCTTGCGGATGGTGTCGCTCCAGATCAGCCAGAGCATGATCGTCAGCGCGGCGATGGCCATCCCGGTCGGCGGAATCATCGGCAGTCCGGAGCCGGCGACCGTGCGAATCATTTGTTGCGCACCCACCATGCGTCGGCGGACGCGGCCGGCTTCGGAGGCGGCTGCGCGAGTGCCGTTTTCGGGGCGTGTTCATCCAGCATCCCCTGCACCTCGGGCGTACAACTTCCGCCGCAATGTCCGGTCGTCGCCGTCGTACACGTTGCAATCTGCGTCAGGGTGCAGGCCCCGCGGCGGATGGCGCGCTCGATCGTGCGGTACTTGATGTTGTTGCAACGGCAGACGGTTCTCAGGCCGCGGATGGCGGGATGCTGTGCCTGATCGTCATTTTCGTCCATTGCGATTCGCGCTAACAGGATCGCGCAGTGACGGCTTCCCAATGGCCGGCCTGGGCCGCGCGCCCATCGCCGCGGCCGCGGAGGCTGGTAACGCGAGGCGCGGCAACTTTCGGGAGAGGGAGGAGCTGGTTGACGACGCGGACCTCGGCTTGCCGACTCGGGGGGAGCGCATGGGCGGTCATTGTATTTGAGAAAGGAGGGCGGTTTACGCGGGCGCGCGGAGAAGCGGAGAACTTCAGAGCGTTTCGCGGATTTTCATCAGGAGAGGGAGGAAGACCTTTTCCCCTTTTTCGTCGGCAAACGCCACCGCGCCATCGATGGCCGATGCGGCCTCGTCACGGCGGCCGGCGCGCAGAAGAGCGTCGGCGTAAAGAATCGCGTAGTACGTCGTCACCAGCGGGCCGGCGGTCGTGCGCCATTTTTCGAATCCTGATCGGATCTCGCTGATGCCGTCGGCCATGTTTTCGAAACTCGATGCCCATCCGTGGCTCATCACGCCGAGGCCTTGATACGACGGGAAGCCATGGGAGCGGGCCAGCGATAGCAGCCTGTCGGCGGTTTCGCCGCATCGCACGTGGTCGCCAGTCATCTGATACATCCACGCGCCGGTGTTCAAGGCGATGACCAGGCTGAACGGATGATTGAGCGCCTCCGCCTGCGGCAGGAACGCCGTCCACGCGTTTCTGGCATCGTCGAAACGGTTTTCGAGGCAGGCAATCCAGACCTCGAACTGATTGACGATCACGGCCGCGTCCATGCCGTACTCCAGCCGGTGCGTGGCGGTGTCGATGCATGGATAAAGCTCGATCACCTTCCGCGTGTGTTCGGCACACGTCGCGAGGTCGCCGCTCCAGAACGCGCTGTTCGCGATCGACGTATGCGCGGCAAGCACTCCTTCCAACGACCCGATCCGTTCCGCGACCTCGAGGCATTGCGCGGCGGTAGCCAGCGACTCTGCGAGATCGCATCGCACGAGGTAATACGTCCAAAGCGCGAATAGGAACTGCGTGGCCTCAGGACAATCGGGAAACTGGCGGGTAAGCTCGCGAGCGTGGTCGTAGCGCGGTTTCAGAACGGGTGCGGCCCATCCCTGCAGCACCTTGATCGCCACCGACCAGCGCAGGATCAGGATGAACTCCCGTTTCGCGCGCTCCGGCGTGTTCGGAAGCAGGTCGATCAGTTCGAGCGCGCGCGTGGCGTGGACCAGCGCTTCCCGATACCCGCTCATTCGCAGCGCCTGATCGAGCACGATCTCCAGATACCGCAGCGCATTCTCGGCGTCACCGGCTTGGTCGTAGTGATAGGCCAGGTCGGTCGCGATCTGATCGGTGTCGCCTTCGTACATCTCTTCCAGCAGCGCGGCGACGTCGCCATGCATCAGCATCTTCTCGGCGTCGCTGAGGCTCCCGTACAGGTACTGCTGCACCAGCGCATGCGCGAACCGGTAGTGCGCGAGCACGCGGCGTCCGCGGCGATGCACCGACAGCTCGAGCACGAGACCGTGCCGTTTCGTGAGATCGGCGGAGAGCAGTTTCAGCAGCCGCCGTTCGTCGACGTTCTGGATCTGGGCCACGATCTGCGCGAGAAAATCCGTCGTGCCCGTGCCGACGCTCGCCACCGTCAGAATCTCGCGCAGCTCGTTCTCGAGCCGGCCAATCCGCTCGCCGATCACGCCTTCGATTCGCGGCGGAAGTTCGGACCACGACACCTCCCGCGCCACCGTCCAGTTTCCGCCGCCGTCGCAAGCGAGGCAGCCTTGCTCGCGCAGGTAGCGAACCAGCTCCACGGTGAACAGCGGATGGCCGTTCGTGTGCTGGAGGAGCGCAACGCGAAACGACTCCCCGATCCGATTCGGTTCACTGTCCACGATCTGATCGATGAAGGCGCGGCGTTCGTCGGAGGTGGATTCGCCGAGGTCGATGACGAGATCGCCGAAGTAGCGCTTCAGTTCGAAGAGCACCTGCTCGAGTGGATGGCGTTCGCCGCCGCGTCCCATCGTGATGTCGTTGGGCCGATACGTGCCGATAAGCAGAATTCTGGCCTGCTTGATCTGACGCGCGATGTGAAAGAACAGCGCGATCGACGACGCGTCAGACCACTGCAGATCGTCCAGAGCGATGAGCAGCGGCCGGTCCTTCGCCACTTCCTGCAGCACCTCGGTGTACTGCCGGAAAATCTTCTCCTGATCGAGCTCCGTTGGACGCTTGGCGGGAGTCGGATCCTTGCTCATCCAACCAGCTTCTTTCGCCACGGCGATGCCGGCGGACGCGATCAGCTTCGAGCCCGGGATGAAGACGTTGATCAGCTCGGGCGCCATCGAGATCAACACCTTCCTCGCAACCGAAAGCATGTTCGTGCCGGCCTGCGGCTTGTCCTCCGCGTCGCCGGTCAGGACTTTCAGAATGTCGCGAAAGGGGAGATACGCATCGCCCGCGCCGGTGGCCGAACTGCACTCGCCGATCGCCCATGCGAACGGCGGAGACGCCGTTTCCGCGCGGCGGATGACTTCCGCGAGCAGCGTCGATTTCCCCGAGCCTGCCTCGCCCGCGAGAAGAAGAACGCGCGGCTTGCCGGCCTGTGCATCGTCGAGCGCCTCCTGAAATCGGGCCAATTCGCGCGTACGGCCCGCGAAGCTTCCAGCAGCGAAGGCAGAGATGTCCGCGGTCGATGTCGTCATGTTTGGAAAGAAGTCATTATCGCTGAAAAATATGCAAGAATGCAGAACCCAATCGTCCGTATCTATGCAATGACTGAAGGAGGTCCACGATGCGTGGAAGAACCCCCCGATCGGTTGCCCGTCCCGCTGCGCCCGGGACACTCGCGGCGAGAGCCGCATCCGCCCGCGTTGCACCTGCCGCGCTCACCGGCCAGGCTTTGCGTGTTCCGCTCGTTTCCGGGCCCTACCAGAACAACGGCGCAAGCCAATGGTTCGCGAACATGAATCTCGGCACGCCGGGGCAGCCGCTGCGAATCATGCTCGACACCGGCTCCAACTTCATCTGGACGACCTCGAGTCTTTGCCCGCCCGACTCGTGTCAGCACTACGGCGGCGGAGAGTTCGTCTACCAGGATTCATCGACGTTCCAGTGGATCGATCAGAACCAGCAAACGGTCGACTTCGGACCGTGGGGTTCGATGCAGGTGGCGACGGGACAGGACGTCGTGGCCCTTACGCCCGGCGCGTCGGTCGATCTGGCCATGTTTCTCTCAGCGTCCTACTCCGGCTCGCAGTTCGATCAGCTGGATTGGGACGGCGGCCTCGGCATCCCCTCGGGCAGCTTGTTCGCCGATCCGCAGGTGTCGTTCATCATCCCGCAGCTGATGTTCGCCGGCCTGATGGATCCTCAGCTTCCGTATGTTTCCTTTTCAACCGATCAAACTACCGGACAGGGCACCGTGCTCCTCGGCGGCGTCGACCTCGACGCCATCGATCCGTACTCCGCTGTCTTTCTGCCCTGGACGCCCTACACGCAGCTTCCCGGCGTGGTCTACATCTGGACGACGCCGCTCTATCAGTACTTCGTCGGCGGCCAGCTCGTCGCGGCCAATCAGCAGTTCGCGCTCGACAGCGGCTCGTCGCAATTCAAGGGCGACGACAACATCATGAATACGACGCTGCAACTCGTCGCGGCGTCGCCTCAACCTGATGTGACGCTGATGGTCGGGACGACCCTCGCCGGCGCGCACGCAAACATCGTCGTTCCGCCCTCGGTCTACATGGTCAATATCCAAGCCGGCCCGCAAGCGGGACAAACCCTTCCGCAATTCAATCCGCTCGGATTGAACGGCCTCGTGCTCGTCGGCTCCGTGTTGATGGACCAGCTCTACACCACGTTCGAATACAACGTGAGCGTGGACGAAGCCGGATATCACCTAGACCCCGTCGGGATGTGGATCTTCAATAAGGTCGGCGGTCCCCAATTGATTCAAACTACGAGCGCGACCGCATTTGCGCCGCGTCCACGCCGCCCGCACACGTTGTAAGGAGGATGTCTTGAGCGTGAACGGTTCATGGATCAACGTCTTCGGCTCCGTCGTTTCGCTCGAACAAAAAGAGGAAGGGGTCGTCATCGGCACCTACACATCGACGACCGGCGCATCCGGTTCGTATTGGGTGGTTGGATTCACCGACCCCAATCCGCCGGCGAATGGCAACGGACAGAGCCTCGCCTTCGCCATCCTCTGGCGCTCGTTCGACGGAGGCACGCCCGATCCGAGCTGGCACTACGTCTCCGGCTTCAGCGGCCAGATGGTGACCATCGAGGGCACGCCAAGCCTCGTGATGATCCACGACATGGTCGCCACCGCGGTGGACCCGGGCGTCGTGGAGATCATCGGCAGCTACCCCGACAAACTCACATACGTGCCGCACACCGCCAGCACTCCGCCAAGCGGACCGCTGCCAGTCCAGCTGCCGGCGAACGGCGATCCGGTCGACGGAAACTGGACCTGCGTTCAGGATCCCCACATCGCGTTCTTCCTCGACGTTCAGAATGAGATCACCGGCCTCCTCGCCGGCACCCTCACCACCGCCACCGGAACGGTGCATCTCTCCGGCTTCACCGACACCGGCGCCGGCAACGACGGCCTGACCCTGCAAGGCCTCACTGTCGCCGCCCTCCTACCGGACGGCCACACGGTCGTGGCGATCGCCGGCAGCCTGAACCTCCACACCAACTCACTGACGATGTCCTGGCTCGAAAGCGACGGCACCGCCGCCGACTCAACCTGGACGCAAACGCGTCTGCGCGGATTGGATTTCGTACGGGGATGACTCAGAACAGCGATCTCTGTCGGCGCAGCGCCTCGGGGTCGACGGGCTGCTGCCCGAGGAGGCGTTGCAGCTCACGAGCGCTGGCCGGGCTGTGGCCGGCAAAGTGATTGTTGAAAAAGCCGAAAATATCTCTCGTACTCGCAGCACTCTTCAGCGCGGCCGACCACGCGCGCATCTCCTCGGAACGATCGAACTGCACGCGCGAGTAGTCGGTGATCTCGCGGTCCGGCCCCATCCAACGCACATAGAGAAAGTCCGCGGTGGGCCGCTCGATCTGCTCCAGCATCGTGTCGCGAGCGATCCACCGTCCGTCGCTGAGCGCGAGCGCGATCCCGTGATGCGCCAACAGCTCCTGCAGATCTGGGAGCACGTCTGGCCGCATCCAACCGCTCTGGCGAAGCTCGATTGCGAAGCGCAGGTCGACCGGCAACGTGGGAAGGAACTTCTCGAGCGCCGGCAGTTCGTCCGGCTCGAAGTCGGGACCCATCTGCAACAGGATGGGGCCCAGCTTCGACCGAAGCTGGCGGGCGCCGTCGAGAAACTCACTCACGACATCGTCCGCATCGCGAAGCCGCCGTTCATGTGTCACTTCCTTCGGCATCTTGAGCGCGAAGGTGAAGTCAGCCGGCGTGCGCTCACCCCACGCGCGCACCACCTTCGCGTCCGGGATGGCGTAGAACGTGGAGTCGACCTCGACGCCGCGGAACGCGCGCGCGTACGTCGAAAGAAACTCGGATGGACGCGTTCCAGGCGGATACAGCGACCCCACCCACGCCGCGTAGTTCCACCCCTGCGTGCCGATGAGAATGCCCATTCGCGTGAATGCTACGCGACGCGACACGGTAGACGCGTTTCGGCGCGACCCCAAAACCCACCGACGCCGCTGGCTGTGGCGGGAGGACTCGAACCTCCGACCACCGGATTAACAATCCGGCGCTCTACCAACTGAGCTACACCACAGAATTTGGCGCGAGGGGCGGCATGGTGGACGAGGCGGGGGCGCGGTGTCAACGCTGAATATTGACGCTCCGGGGGCGGTTCACTACACTCGCCAATCTTCTGAGAGGGCGACGTAGCCAAGTGGTAAGGCAGAGGTCTGCAAAACCTCCACTCGCCGGTTCGATCCCGGCCGTCGCCTCCATTCCTGTTCCTCCCCACTTCAACTTCGCTGCAACGGTCGTCTCGCACGGCTGGTATCTGCTCGCGCCGTTCCGCTGGGTGCGCGACGAGCAGACGCTGCATCGACCGGAGATCCTCAGCGGGAAGGCGGTCGAGCTTCGGATTTCGTTCGGTGGCAATGCGTTGCGCGTCGAAGGCGCAGACGAAAGCGAGGAACTTCGGCACAAGCTGGGACGCATGTTCCAGCTCGGCATCGACACCGGCGAATTCGTGGCACTCTCCCGCAACTCTCCTGCGCACGCGTGGGTGGAGTCGTCCGGATTCGGACGCCTCCTCTGTGGCGCGACGCTGTTCGAAGACGTCGTGAAGATCATCACCACCACCAACACGATGTGGCGGCAGACGATGCGGATGACGGAGCTGATCGTGGAGAAGTGCGGCCGGAAGACGAAATCCGCCACAGCCTTCCCGACGCCGGAAGACGTCGCCCGATTCTCCCCCGACGAACTGCAGGAGGATTGCCGGCTCGGGTATCGCGCGAAAACGATCCATGCTCTGGCCAGCGGCATCGCCGACGGCTCGATCGACATGCACGCGCTCAGCGATCCGGCGCAGAGTACCGAGGAGTTGTTCAGGAGTTACCGGGAGCTGCCGGGGATCGGGCCGTATGGTGCCGCGCATCTGCTGGCGATGGACGGGAGGCACGACTTCATCGCCGTCGACACCGAGTTCCGGCGCTTCGTGCGCGAGCGCTACCACGGCGGACGCGCGGTCTCCGATCGCACGATGCTGCGGCGCTATGCGAAGTGGGGGCGCTGGAAGTACCTCGCGTACTGGTCGGAACTGTGGGAGTCGGTAGCTGCCGGTTTGGAGCCGGATGTGGACCGCGTCCAGGCGCAGAAGGACGAATAGGATACGCCTCGCGGCGCCGCTTCGGAATATTGACGTTCTCCGAGGGCGTACTACACTTCCTCGGGCTGACAAACCGCTCGCCGCGGCGGCCAGGAACGAACCCTTGGACGACAAAATCAAGCAGCTCCTGCAACAGCTTGGGACGGCAATCAACGACTCGATCTCGAGCTCCGAAGACGTCAACGAACACATTCAACGAATCCGCGACGAGGGCTACAACCTCTACGTCGTTCTCGATGCCACCATCGGTCTGAACCGCCTCGGCGATGACGACGAAACGCGGGCGCCCGATCCTGGCGCGGGCATGCTGGTCAAGAGTGACAAGCAGGTGCAGTTCCGCATCGACGTGAACGACCTCGCCATGCTGCGCGCGATGGGAATCGATCCGACGCGAAAGGTGAGAGGCGCGCGCAAGGTGGAGCCGCTCGCGGCGACCAGTGACGACGAGTAGCTCCGCTCGTGGCGACCAGTGAATACGAGTAACCCCACGAATCTTTACGACCTCGCACCGCCGCGGCTCGAACAGGCGCTCGGCGCGATCGTTTCGCCTCCCTTCCGCGTGAAGCAGATCGAGGAGTGGATGTACGTGCGCGGCGTCGATGCCTTCGACGCGATGACGAACATCCCGAAGGAGCTTCGCGGCGCGCTCGCGGAGCACTACACGATTGCGTTCCCGGAGGTTGTGGAACGGACGACGCCCGCAACGGATGGCAGTCAGAAGTATCTCTTCACGCTGCGCGACGGCAATCGGATCGAGGCGGTTTACATGCCGATGGGCGACCGCACCAGCGTCTGCCTGTCGTCGCAGGCCGGTTGCGCGGTCGGCTGCACGTTCTGCGTGACCGGATTTTTCGGCGCGGGACGCAACCTCTCGCCGGGCGAGATGCTCGGCCAGTTCTTCACGATCCAGCACGAGCACGACGTGCCGATGGAGTCGATGAACGTTGTCTTCATGGGCATGGGCGAGCCGCTGCTGAATTTCGAGAACATGGTCACGACGCTCGATGTGCTCTACCGCAGCATCGCGCCGAAACGGATCACCGTGTCGACGTCGGGCATCATCCCGGGCATCGAAGAGCTGGCGAAACTGCCGCGGCGCCCGAATCTGGCGGTATCGATCAACGCGCCCGATCGCCGGCGGCGCGAAGAGATCATGCCGATCACGAAAAAGTATCCGCTCGAAGAGTTGATCGCGTCGTTGAAGAAGTACCCGTCGGAAAAAGGAC
>Ga0213876_10000150_pt1 | contig 74357 bp, 66 predicted proteins | sample BarmaccomBMRX_R9_FD_160113 | JGI IMG/M metagenome (GOLD analysis project Ga0213876, IMG submission 160113) | Root-associated microbial communities from Barbacenia macrantha in rupestrian grasslands, the National Park of Serra do Cipo, Brazil - RX_R9 | ecosystem: Host-associated > Plants > Roots... | reverse complement strand
CCGCGGGAGCTGAAGCCGGAGATCGCCGCGCAGCTGAAGGGCGATCCGCTGCGGGGCGTCGGTGAGCTGCAGGCCGACGTCACCTACGAATGGTACCGTCCGATCTTCCACGGCGACCGCATCTACTCGAAGCGCGCCTTCACCGGCCTTGCCGACAAGACGAGCTCCTGGGGCGGCCGCGCCGTCCACGTCACCCGCTCCACCGTCGGCGTCAATCAGGACCGGCAGATCACCCACCTGCTGCGCGGCATGTGGATCCGAGGCGAACGCCGCCCGGTCTCGGAGGTCCGCGACCCGCAGCCGAAGCCCGAGCCCTACACCGAGGAGCAGCTGGCGGAGATCGACGCCTGCTACGCGAGCGAGGTGTCCACCCGTCGCGGCGCCACGCCCCGCTATTGGGAAGACGTGGAGGTGGGCGAGGAGCTGCCGCGGCTCGTGAAGGGGCCGATCCGCATCACCGACCTGATCCTGTTTCACGCCGGCTTCGGCCAGTCGTTCCCGACCTTCGCCCACCGGATCGCCTACGAGACCCGCAAGTCCACGCCGGGCCTCTACACGCGCAACAAGCTGAACGTCTGGGACATCGTCCAGCGCATGCACTGGGAGGAGGATTGGGCCCACCAAGTGGGCGCGGCGACCATCTACGACTACGGCGCCATCCGCGAAACCTTCCTCGCCCACCTGGTCACCAACTGGATGGGCGACGACGCCTTCCTGCGCCGCCTCCAGGTGCAGCACCGCAAGTTCAACTTCGCCGGCGACACCAACTGGCTCCTGGGCCGCGTCGCCAAGAAGGTGATGACGCAGGAGGGCGCCGAGGTGCACCTCGATGTCCGGATCGAGAACCAGCGCGGCCTTTGCCTGACGCCGGGCAATGCGGTGGTGCTGCTGCCCTCGCGCGAGCGCGGGCCGGTCAAGCTTCCCGATCCGCCGGCGAGCGATCCGGACGCGATGCTGCGTCACGAGGTCGAGGAGCTGCGGCGGCAGAACGGGGGCTGAACCCTCGAGCCTGGCCGCCGCGCCAGCGCGCGGCGGCCGACGCAGCATAGTCCCGCCCTTTCGGCAGGTCGGAGGAACGTCGTGGCGCAACCGGTGAAACTCGGTCTCTACGTGGACATGCGGAACGCCCCGGCGTGGCGGCGGCCCTGGTCGGCGCACTATGGGCGCTGGTTGGAGCGGATCGAGGAGGCGGAACGGCTGGGCTGCCCGTCGGTCTGGCTCACCGAGCACCATTTCTTCGACGACGGCTACCTGCCGCAGTGCTGGACCTTGGCCGCGGCCATCGCGGCGCGGACCAAGACCATGCGCATCGGCACCGCCGTAGTGCTCCTGCCCCTGCACGATCCCATCGAGATGGCCGAGCAGATCGCGGTCGTCGACGTCATCAGCGGCGGCCGCCTCGAGCCGGGCTTCGGGGTCGGTTACCGGCGGCCCGAGTACCAGGCCTTCCGCGGCGACTTCAAGCGCCGGTACAGCGAGTTCCGCTCCAGGGTGCAGTCGATGCGGGCGCTATGGGGAGAAGCCGAGGGCGCCCAGCGGCTGGTGACGCCGCCGCCGCTGCAACAGCCGATGCCTCTGTGGGGCGGATTCGGAGGCCCGCAGGGCGCGCGTCTGGCCGGCGAACTGGGGATGGGCCTGCAATCCATGCTTCCGGAGTTGCTCGCGCCCTATCGCGAGGGCCTGGCCGCGGGCGGCCACGATCCCGGCCTGGCGCGGATGGCGGGCAACATCCAGCTCTTGCTCACGGACGATCCGGAGCGGGCGTGGGCCGAGATCGCCCCGCACGTCGCCTACCGCTGGCAGTCCTACAACCGTTACATGTTCGAGGGGACGCGGCGCGAGCACGAGGCGCCTCAGCACTTCGACGTCTCCCAGCTGCGCGACACCTTCCTGATCGGCACGGCGGAGGCGGTCGCCGAGGAGCTTCGCCGGCGGATCGCCGGCCTGCCGATCACCGATCTCTTCTTCTGGGCCGACTACCCGGGGATTTCGGACGAGATGATCGACCGCCACATCCGCCTGGCGGTGACCGAGCTCGGACCGCTCCTGGCTGCGGGCTGACGCGCCCGGCCTGGCGGCCCCCGCGCATGGCCGAGCCTGCGGACCACGTCGGCGGCCCTGCCGGCGGCCCGCCAAGGGCTGAGGGCCAGGCGCCGCTCCGCTCGCCCAGGAAGACGAAAATCTCATTTTAAGACAATGGCCTCCGCGATCGCCTGGAGAACCGCGCGACCTCTCCTGGCCAGTTGCGGCCGATCAGCTCCTATTGAAATGCAGACCGACGATTGCTATAGGTGAAGTATCCTATTTGAGGGCAGGAAACGCCATGTACAAGCTGTTCAGTGTGGACGACCACATCATGGAGCCGCCCGATGTGTGGACATCGCGTGTGGCCAAGAAATTTCAGGGTCGTGCTCCGCATGTGGTGGAGGACGCCAACGGCCACACCGACTGGGTGTGGGAAGGGGGCAACCGGGTCTCCACCGGGCTCTATGCCGTGGCCGGCAAGCCGCCGGAGGAGTGGGGCGGCCAGGTCCCGATCGGCTACAAGGACATGATCAAGGGCTGCTACGATCCCAAGCAGCGGGCCAAGGATTTCCTCTCCAACGGCATCTACGCCAGCGCCGCCTTCCCGACCATGCCGGGCTTCGCCGGCCATGAGTTCGCGAAGATCGAGGACAAGGAGCTCGCGAGCGCCTGCGTCGAGGCCTACAACGACTTCATCATCGACGAATGGTGCGCCGGCGGTCCGCCCGGCATGTTCGTGCCCATGACCATCGGCAAGGTCTGGGACCCGATCGCCACCGCCAAGGAGATCGAGCGGTGCGTGAAGAAGGGCGCCAAGGCGATCGCCTGGATCGAGAACCCGGTCCAGATGGGCATGCCCAGCTACTGGACGAAGCACTGGGATCCCGTGTGGGCCGCAGCCCAGGACGCGGACATCCCGGTCTGCATGCACATCGGCACCGGCGGCACCATGTCGGTGCCCTCGCCGGACGCCCCGGACACCCTGTTCATCGCCTTGAGCTACGTCTCGGCTATGAGCGCTTCCATGAACCTGGCCATGAGCCCGGTCTGCCGCACCTTCCAGAAGCTGAAGCTGGTGTTCTCGGAAGGCGGCCTCGGCTGGCTGCCGGCGGCCATGGAGCGGGCCGACTTCCAGTGGACCAAGCACGGCGCCTGGACCAAGCTCACCGGCACGCTCCCCTCGGAGATCATCCGTCAGAACATGTACTTCTGCATGATCCAGGAGCCCTGGGCGTTCCACAGCAAGGACGTGCGCGACGCCCTGGGCGAGGACCACATCTTCTGGGAGTGCGATTATCCGCACGCCGACACCCCCTGGCCCGACACTCAGTACTGGGCCAAGCAGATGTTCGACGGGGTGCCGCGCGAGGCCGCCGAAAAGGCCGCCCACAAGAACGCCGAGCGGGTGTTCAACTGGAAGATGGCCGACCCCAGCGCCGCCAAGAAGCTGCTCGAGGCCGCTTAGCCGTCCACATGGGGGCACGGGGGAAACCGGGGATGTTCGGGGGGCTGTCGCCTGGATGAGAGACGTCGTCCTGATCCACGGCGGCAGCACCAGCGGTCCGGTTTGGTCGCTGATGGTTCCCCACCTCGAGCGCCGCGCCCTGGCGGTCGATCTGCCCGGACGAAACGATCCGACCCACTACGCCACGGCGAATTTCACCGACTGGGCTTACGCGGTGACCGGGCAGATGGACGCGGCGGGCATGGACCGCGTGATGGTGGTGGCCCACTCCATGGGCGGCGGGACCATGGCGGCGCTGGCGCGCCTCTTCCCGGACCGGGTGACCGGCGTGATCTGTTTCGCCGCCGTGGTGGCGCCCGACGGGGCGCCGTTCCTGGAGGGGCTGAACGAACCTCAGCGGGAATTGATGCATAGGCGCCGGGCCGAAGGCTCGGCGGTGTTGCCGCGTCCGGTCAAGTCGCCCGCCGACGAGAAGAACCCCCTGCGCCGGCTGATGCGCGACGCCAACAGCACTGAGGCCCTGGCGCCGTTCTTCGAGCCCGTCTCCCTGGAAGGTTTCGCAGGCGTCCATCGCGGCCTCGTCAGGCTGACGCGAGACCGCGCCATTGAACTCGATCGCCAGGATCTGTTCGCCGAGCGGCTGCGCGCTTTCGGCGCCGTCGAGGTGCGCGACCTGGAGGCGGGGCACATGGCGATGGTCACCCATCCAAGAAAATCCGCCGCGGTGATCGACGAGCTATGCGGCGTTTTCGAGAGCAAGGAGCGGGAGGCTGCCGGTGTCGATGCCTAGGGCGGTCCGATCAGCGCTCCCTCCACCCCTGGCCGAGGGCGCCTCGGTGAAGGCGTCGCCCGCCACGAACCGGAAAGGTCAGCGCCTCGGCGCCAAGGGAGACCGCATGCGCCAGTCGCTGATGGACGCGACGGCGCGTCTCCTGGCGACCAAGCCGCCTTGGTCGATCAAGGTGGCGGACATCGCCGCCGCCTGCGGGGTGCGGGCCCCGAACTTCTACGCCTATTTCGACTCCGTAGCGGAGGTCATCCTGGCGCTGGCCGAGCAGGCCACCGCGGACCGCCCTGACCTGGAAAGCCTCATCAATGCGGAGTGGACCTCCGTAAACGCCTACGCCCGGGCGCGGCGGCTTGCCGAACTCAGCGTCGAATATTGGGAAAAGCATCGGCCGGTGCTGCGCGTCGTCGACATGCTGGCCGACGACGGCGACCCGGAGTTCCTGGACGCCCGGATCAGGCGCACGAGACCTGTGGTGAGGGCTTTCCGAGCCCGCATCGTCGCGGCCCAGCAGGCCGGCCGTCTCAGCGCCAGCATCGATCCGCGACTCTGCGGCTACGCCATGGCCAGTCAGATCGAGCGATGGGGATACTACTGGAAACTGACTTTGAGCTCCGGCATCTCGCGCGATCAGATACTGGACACCTTGGCGACCCTGTTCCTGAGCTTGGTCGCGGGGCTCAATATCTATCCGGACGTGAGCCGGGACGCCCTGAACACCCTCGAAAGTCAAAGGTGAGCAGACCGATTTTCGGCCGAAGCTCCTGGAGAAGGTCATGAATCGAGCCGTCATTCTCAGCGCCGCGCGCACTGCGGTTGGCACCGCGCGAAAGGGGACGCTGGCCGACACCACGCCCGACGAGCTGGGCGCTCCGGTGGTGGCCGAGGTGGTCAGGCGCGCGAAGCTCGCGCCGGAGCTCATCGATGACGTGGTCTTCGCCGAATCCCTCTACGGCGGCGGGGACATCGCCCGCTACCTCGGCCTGGCGGCGGGCCTGATCGGCGCGGGCGGCGTGGCCGTCAACCGGCACTGCGCAGGCAGCCTGACCACGGTGGGGATGGCCGCCGCCGCGATCGTCTCGGGGATGGACCGCGCGGTCGTCGCCGGCGGGGCCCAGTCGAGCTCGACCGCCCCGATGCTGCGCCGGCGGATCCCCGGCACGGTCGATGAGATCGAGGAGAACTGGTACCCATCGCCGGCCCGCGAGGCCGGCCAGGCGCAAGACATGAGCATCACCGTGGGCTGGAACACCGCCGTGAAGGCCGAGCTTTCCCGCGAGGCGATGGACGCCTGGGCGCTCCGCTCGCACGAGCGGGCGGTCGCCGCCATCGACGCCGGACGCTTCGAGGGCGAGATCGTCCCGGTGATGGCGCGGACGAAGGACGGCGGCTTCGTGGAGTTCAAGGTCGACGAGCATCCGCGGCGCGACAGCTCGCTCGAGCGCATGGCGAGCCTCAAGCCCCTGCATCCCGAGATCGAGGGTTTCTCGATCACCGCCGGCAATTCCAGTGGCGTGAACGATGCGGCCTCGGCGCTGTTGCTGGCGGACGCCGAGCTGGCCGCCGCCGAGGGACTGACGCCGATCGCGCGCGTTCGCGCCTGGGGCCAGGCGGGCGTGGACCCGGTCGAGACCGGGATGGCGCCGATCGTCTGCATTCCGAAACTGCTCGGACGGGCAGGCGTGAAGCAAGGCGACATCGCGCTCTGGGAGATCAACGAAGCCTTCGCGTCGGTGCCGCTCGCCGCCTGCAAGCTGCTCGGCATCGACGACGAGATCGTCAACATCTCCGGGAGCGGCTGCAGTCTCGGCCATCCCGTGGCGGCCACCGGCGGGCGCATGCTGACCACGCTCATCAACGACCTGAAGCGCCGCGGCGGCGGTCTCGGGGTCGCGGCCATGTGCGCCGGCGGCGGCCAGGCGGGCGCGGTCCTGATCGAGGTCTGATCCGTCCTGGACCTGGAGGGGCCGCCGGGTCCAGACTGATGAGCCAAAGCCCCGAGCGCGTCCGGCGCGCTCGTCAAGCAACCCGCGCGGGCGACGCGCGCGGCGAAGAGGAGGTGAGATGAGCACTCTGCCCGAGCTGTCGTCCGACGACCTCATGCGCTCCTTGATGAGCCCGGTGAAGTTCGACCAGGACAATTGCCTCTTCGTCGACCTTGCCTCGGTCAAGAAGGACGGCTCGCCCTTCGTCATACCGCTAGGCTTCTGGTACGATCGCCAGTTCGTCTACGTGTGCATGTCGCCCGAGCGCACATCGGTGAAGCGTCTGCGCCGCGATCCGCGGGTGTCGTTGAGCTTTCACAACTGGAGCTTTCCGGCGCGCTACATCGGCATGGAGGGCCGCGCCGAGGAAATCCAGGACGATGCGGACTACACGATGTGCCTCAAGATCTCGCACCGCTATCCGAAGGGACATGTGGTCGACGAGGCGGAATTCGACCGCAACTGGCTGTCGCTCGGCAAGGCGCTGTTCCGGATCCACATCAAGCGGGCGTTCGGGACTCCGTTCGACTACGTTCCCGAGAACTACGCCGAGACCGCGCTTCTTCCCAACGAGCGGCACACGCTGAAGAACAAACCCGTCGGCTAGCGCCCGATCGGCGCCTGGATGCGGTTGGCCAAGCAGGGGAGGGGCCGAGATGTCTGGCGATGGAGAGACCTCGGGGCCGATTGTCGGCCGGCGGGTGCTGGTGACCGGAGCGACCGGTCTGATGGGCTTGCCCATCGCCGTCGCGCTGGCGAAGGCGAACGAGGTCTATGCGGCGGCCCGTTTTTCGGACCCAAAGCAGAAGCGTCGCCTGGAAGCAGCCGGGGTCCGTACGATTCCCTTCGATCTTGGAGATCACGACCTTTCCGCCCTGCCGCGGTCGATCGACATCGTCTTCCATCTGGGGGCCCTGGTCGGGTGGGACGCCGAGCAGCCGGAGATCCGCGAGCGGGTCTATGAGGTGAACGCCGGCGCGGTGGGGCGCCTGGCCTCGCGGTTTCGCGATTGCGCCGCCTTCGTGCACGCCAGCACCGGGTCGCTCTACCGGTACCAGGGCGAGCGTCCTCTGCGCGAGGACGACCAGTACGGTCAGCACGCCACCATGGAAACCTACGCCGCCACGAAGATCGGCGCGGAATTCATGCTTCGGCATCTTTCCGAAGAGTGGAGCATGCCGACCGTGATGCTGCGGATATTCTCGCTTTACGGCCCCCTCGGCGGCGCTTTGACGGGCCGCGTCGATCGGATCGCCCGAAGGCTTCCGGTGTCTGTCTATCCGGGGGTCCGGAACGTCTACACGCCCATTTACGAAGACGATTACGTGGAGAAGGCGACCGCCTCGGTCTCCCTGGCCAGGACGCCGGCCGAAATCGTCAATTTCGCAGGCGGCGAGCCGACCACCATCCAGCAATACTGCCGGATGGCCGGGGAATACCTGGGGATCGAGCCGATCTTCGAGGAGACGAGCGCCGCCTATCCGATCTGGGCCGACACCACCAAGATGGTCCGGCTGCTCGGCCCCTGCCGGATTTCCATGCGCGAGGGCGTGCGGCGCGTCGTCGAGGCGGGGGAGGAGGCGCGGCTCACCCGCACGGTCTGAAGGGGCCGCCGGCCGCCCGCGGGCCGCCGGTCGGCGAGACATTTGAGGAGGCGTTCCACATGGCTGGCTTACGTGATGAGGTGGTGGTGGTGACGGGCGCGACCCGCGGCATCGGCAGGGCGACCGCGCTCGCCTATGCGCGTCGGGGCGCCAAGGTGGTGATCTGCGGGCGCAGCACCAACGACAAGCCGAACAAGGTCCTGCCGGGCACGGTGGAGGAGGCGGAGGCGGCGTTGCGTGCGGCCGGCGCCCCCGATGTGATGGCTCTTGCGGTCAATCTCGGCGAGGACGCCGAAGTCGAGCGCTTCGCCGACAAGATCCTCGCACGCTTCGGTCGTTGCGACACCCTGATCAACAACGCCGCGGTCTCCTTCCTCGGCGGCTTCCTGGAGGTTCCGGCGTCGCGGTGGCGGTCGGTGTTGAACGTGAACATCGTCGCGGCGGTGATCCTCACCCAGAAGCTGCTGCCCGGCATGATCGAACGGGGGCGCGGCTCGGTGCTGACCGTGGGCTCCGGCGCCGCCTACAGCGACAATGTCCTGCAGCTACCCTATTCGGTCACCAAGCTCGGGCTCGAGCGCATCGCCAAGGGACTGGCCTTCCAGTTCGGCGACAAGGGGATCGCCGCCAACTGCCTCTTGATCGACGAGGTCGTGGTCACCGAGGCCGTTCACCTCCACGCGCCCCAGCTCGCGCAGGCCGCCAAGTGGGACGCCGAGGACTCGGCCGAGGCGATCGTCTGGATCACCGAGCAGGGGTCGAAGCTTTCCGGCCGCGTGCTCGGATTCGACGAGCTCCAGTCCTTGGGTGCGCTCAAGTCGCACCGATCCGGCGCCTCCGTCTGAATCCCAGGCCGGACCAACACGGCTGATCGGAGGGCGAGCCATGTCGTCGCTCGAAGGCAAGACGGCGGTGATCACCGGCGCGGCGTCCGGTATCGGACGCGCCGTCGCCCAGCTGTTACGGCGCGAGGGGGCCCGAACGGTTCTGCTCGACCGCGACGCGGAGGAACTTGGCCGGACCCCGCCCGGGCCCGATGTTTACACCTTGGTCGTGGATCTGGCGGACCGGGCGGCGCTCGAACGGACGGCCGGCGAGGCCCTGGCGCATTTTTCTGGCGTCGACATTTTGGTGAACGCCGCTGGCGTCACGGGCGGGGGCGCACCCCTGCTCGAGACGACGGACGAGACCTGGGATCAGGTGCATGCGGTCAACAGCACTGCGCCCTTCCTGCTGATCCGCGCCATCGGCAAGCACATGGTCGAGCGCGGCAGGGGCGGGCGGATCGTCAACATCACCTCCAGCTCCGCCCATCGCGCCCTGCAGTCCAAGACCGCCTACGGCGCCTCCAAGGCGGCGCTGGCGCAGCTCACCCGGATCGCCGCCGCGGAGCTCGGCGCCTACGACATCAACGTCAATGCGATCGCGCCCGGCCTCACCCGCACGCCGATCGTCGCCAGGGCGTTCTCGGAGGAGGCGCTGGAAGCCGCCCTCCGCGAAGGCCCGCTCGCGAACCTGCTGCAGCGGATCTCCGAGCCGGAGGATATCGCCGCAGTGGTGTTGTTCCTCTGCCAGCCGGGCAGCCGGCAGATCACCGGCCAGACCCTGCAGGTAAGCGCCGGCGCCATCATCTAGAGTCGCGACGCCGCCTGGGAGCCCGGAGAGGAATGTTGCCGTCCCCTCCTCAGTGCTGCAAAGAGCATGCATGACCACGCCCGTGGAATCGCCGCCAGGTGACGAACTGCTCGCCGAGCGGGTGGGGCGCGTGTTGGTGCTGACCCTGAACCGCCCGGAAAACCTGAACGCCCTCAATCCGCCACTCATGTGGGCCCTCAACGGCGCGCTACAGGAGGCGGCGGCCGATCGCGCCGCCGGCGCGGTGGTCATCACCGGCGCGGGACGCGGATTCTGCGCGGGCGGCGACATGAAGCGACGAGCCAGGGCCGACGCCGAAAAAAGTGGGGAGACTAGCGCGGGCTCGTCCACCGCGTTCAATTTCGAGGGCGAGGCGAGCTTTTTGCGTCGCGCCGGCGAGAACGCGCGCCTGCTGTTCGACATGCCCAAGGCGACCATCGCCATGATCAACGGTCCGTGCGCCGGCGCGGGCCTCAACCTAGCGGGCGCTTGCGACTTCAGATTCGCGGCCGCTTCCGCAGTCCTGCTGACTGCTTTCCATCAGATCGACGCGCCGGGCGACTATGGCGGGCCCTGGCTCTGGAGCCGGCTGCTGGGCCAGGCCAAGGCGCGCGAGCTCTTCTTACTAGGAGAGCGGTTCGGGGCCCGCGAGGCATTGGCGTTCGGCCTAGTGAACCGGGTGTTCGACGACGACCGGCTGCGCGAGGAAACCATGGCGATCGCCGACCGTCTCTCGCGCAAGCCCAGCATCCGGCACCTGAAGGCCAACTTCCGCGCCGCCGAGCACTTGCCTTTCCCGCAGTACCTGGAATTCGAGGCCGCCAATCAGGTGCGCAACCGATTCTCGCGCGAATCCTGAGGTTCGCGACCGCAAGGTCTAGCCGGCCTCCCGCGCCATGGAGGCGGCGCGCGCGGCCAAACGCAGGACGAAGTTCGAGGTGGTTTCCTTCAGAGTCTGCTTGCCGGCGGCGGCGCGCGCCACCTGCCGCTCCATGATCACCGCCAGCTTGTACTGCGCGAGGATCATGTAATAGGCGAGGTTGCCGACATCGCGGCTGGTCCGCTCCGCATAGTAGTCGCGCAGCTCCTCGCGGTAGGCGTAGGGCGTGGGGTCGAAGTAACCGGCCGGCGGCTCGGCGTCGTCGCGCCCCCGGTAGCCATACAGCACCCAGCCTAGGTCCAGCAGCGGATCGGCGACGGTGGCCAGCTCCCAGTCGATCATGGCCGCGAGCCGGGGCGGCGCCCCCCAGTGGAACATGGCGTTGGCGAGGCTGTAGTCCCCGTGGATGAGGCCCGCCGGCGACATCTGCGGCGTGTTGGCCCTCAGCCAGTCGCCGGCGTAGGCGAGCCCCGGAATTTCGCGGCCCTCATAGCCCTCGGCCTCCCGGTAGGATTCGAGTTGCGAGCGCCACCGATCGGCCTGGCGGGCGAGAAAGCCCTCGGGCTTGCCGAAATCGGAGAGGCCCGCCGCCTGGTAGTCCACCTTGGAGAGGGCGATGATCCCGTCCATCAGGGCGAAGGGCAGGGTCCGCAGGGGCTCGCCCGGCGCGTCATAGGGCGGCGGGTTTCTTGGCAGGCCGTGGCCGAGCCAGCCGTCGATCCAGGCCATCAGATAGAAGGGCGCGCCCAGCACCTCGAGGTCCGACGAGGCGGCCTGCAGTCGGGGATGCGGCACGTCGCTGTCCTTCAGCGCCCCCAGCAGACGCGCCTCGCGCTGGATGATCTTGAAGCTGTCGGGGCGCGGCGCCCGCGGAGGCCGGCGCAGCACCATGGCCTGGCCGCCGCGGCTCACCTTGCAGACGAGGTTCGCGGTCCCCCCAGGCAACACGGACAGACTGAGGGGACCTTGCCCGAGCTGGGGGGCGGCGACATCGGCCCAGGCGCAGAAGGCCTCCGCCGGAACGAGGTCGGCCGCCGCTGGGTCGACCTGAGGCTCGTCCATGATGTCGCCTTTCTGCGAGGACTAGGTCAGGCGCTCTTGATGGCCGCGCGGCCGACGGGCGCCTCGTTCGACCTGACCGGCAGCACGAAATTCAGCGCCAGCCGGCCGCCGTCCACGTAAAGCGTCTGGCCGGTGATGAAGCTCGCTTCGTCGCTGGCCAGGAAGCAGATCGGCGCCGCCATTTCGTCGGCCTCCGCCCAGCGGCCGAGCGGCGTGCGCGACAGCATCTCCCGCCCGGACGCCGGATTGCGGCGAATGCCCTCCAGCAGCATGCGCGTGGCCGTAGGCCCGGGGCCGATGGCGTTCACCCGGATGCCGTGGGGGCCGAGCGACACCGCCATGCCCTTGGTGAGGTTGGACACGGCCGCCTTGCCTGGCCCGTAGGGGCCGGAGTTTCCGACGCCGAGCACGGCCTGTACGGACGATATGTTGACGATGGCCCCCGCGATTCCGCGCTCCACCATGTAGCGCGCCACCTCCTGGCCGGGCACGACGGCAGTCATCAGGTTGGTCATCATGCCGCCTTGCCAGGCCTCGTCGCCGACGTTCAGGAAGTCCCGCGGGTCTTCGCCGATCAGCGGCTGCAGCGGCTCGCCTTGCCCGCCGCCGCCGGCGCAGCAGATCAGGGAGTCGATCCGGCCGAACGCCTGGTCGGCCGTCCGAACCATCTGCTTGGCCACGGCCCGGTCGGCGGCGCTGCCGCCGACCACCTCGACTTTGGCCCCCCCGCCGCGAAGCTCGTCCGCCACCCGCGCCGCCGCCTCGGCGTCGAGGTCGTTGAGCACCAGGCCCGCGGCGCCCTCGCGCACAAATCGCTGTGCGCAGGCCTCGCCCATGCCGTTTCCGGCCCCGGTGATGAGCACGATCCTGCCTGCGTGGCGCATGGGCTCCTCCCTTTCTTTGTCGTCGCCGGCCTCAGACCAGGTCGCCGCCGGCCGCGGCGGCGGTGCTGCCGGTGCGCTTGTAGGTCTCGAGAACGGTCCGGCCGACCTTCCAGTCGTGCACTTCGTCAGGCCCGTCCACGAGGCGGTTTGAGCGGGCGGCGACATACCAGTGCGCGAGCGGCGTATCGTGGGTGTAGCCGAGCGAGCCGTGGATCTGCAGGGCGGTGTCGATCACGTGGTGCAGCATGTGGGCGATGTAGTTCTTGGCCATGGAGTTCTCCTGGGTGAGGTCCAGGCCGCGCTCCATCTTGTAGGCGATGTGCAGCACCATGAGCCGCGTGATGTAGAGCTGGGTGGCGCACTCGGCGAGCTGGAACTGCACCGCCTGGCGCTCGGCCACCGGCTTGCCGAAGGTGACCCGCTCAGAGGCCCGCTTGGCCGCCATGTCCAGCGCCGCCTGGGCCTTGGCGATCGACCACATCCCGTGGCGGAGCCGGCCGTAGCCCAGCCGGTGCTGGCCCATAGAGAAGCCGTTGCCGCGCCCGCCCAACAGGTTCTTGGCCGGCACCCGCAGGTTTTCGATCCGCACCTCCGCGTGGCCGCCGGTCTTCTCGTCCTTGTAGCGCTTGTGACCGTCCTCCCCCATGACCGGGATGTCGCGCAGGATCCGGTAGCCGGCGTTGGGAAGCTCCACCAGGAAGGTGGAGAACTGCCGGTGGCGCGGGGCGTCCGGATCGGTCTTGGCCATGACCAGGGCGAGCTGCGAGATGCTGGCGCTGGAGGAGAACCACTTCTCGCCGTTCAGCACCCACTCGTCGCCGTCCTCGACCGCGCGGGTCTGCATGCCCGTGGCGTCGGCGCCGGCGGCGCGCTCGGTCATGGAAAAGCAGATGCGGATGTCGCCATTCACCAGCGGCTTCAGGTACTTCTCCTTCTGCTCGGGGGTGCCGTGCTCGATCAGGGTCACCATCGTGGCGTCCTGAGGACCCATGCAGTTCAGGGCCCAGGCGCCCAGGTGCGTGAAGGAGCGGCCGACCTCGATCTGCACGATGGCGTTGGCCAGGTGTCCCAGCCCCATGCCGCCCCATTCCTTGGGCACGAAGGGGCACCACAGGCCCTCGGCCCGGGCCTTGGCCTGCAGCTCCTTGACGATGTCGAAGAACGGGCGGGTTCCGATCTCGGATTCGGCAGGCAGCACGTGCTCGTCGATGAAGGCGCCCACCTTGGCGCGGATCGCCTGGATATCGGCGGGAATCTCGAAATCGATCATGTCACGGCTCCTGTTTGCTTGGCCTGGCGGCCTTCGTCGGCCTTCAGATGCGGCGGGCCGCCCATGCCGCCGGCCATCCGCGGACCGATCAGTGTCTCGTCCCCGAGGGGGCGGGGGCTCGCGGTGGTTGCGGGCACGGCCCGACGGCCGGTCAAATCGAAGAGGTTGTGCATGGGCTCCTCCCCCTTGTTTTCGTCCGCTCGCGGCCAGCGTGCGGCTCGGACTCCTCTGGACCCGAAGAGGGCGGGGCGCAAGGCGAAGGCGGCCGCGCATCCAATGGGCGGGAAAGTCCCTAGACAATGTGTCTATAAAGGAGACGATATGGCTTTCCAATCCCCTCTGCCCCGCCGCAGTGAAGATTGGACTTGCTTCTTTACGGGAAGGCTCGGAAACGGGAGGGCGCGCTTGACCGACCGCCGGATCGGGTATCCTCGTTTCGCTCGGCCCGCGGCGCCCGTGAAAGGGAGGGGATCTGGATGTCGATCGACAAGCACGCCCGGCTGACGCCCGGACGGGCCGCATACGTCGAGGCCGAGACCGGCGAGATCATGACCTTCGCCGAGCTCAACGACGCTTCGATCCGGCTTTCGCGGGTGCTGAGGGCGAGCCTGGAGGTCGGCGACCGCGTCGCCATCCTGCTGGAGAACGGCGCTTCCTACTTCGTGGCCGCCTGGGCCTGCCGCCGCTCCGGACTGCGGTTCGTGCCGATCAACTGGCACCTCGGCTTCGAAGAGGCCGCCTATATCACCGAGAACAGCGACGCGCGCGCCCTCATCACCACCCCGCGGTTGCGGGAGCTGGCCGAGAAGATCAGCGCCGCCAACCCCAATCTCGAGCTGCTGATCTCGGACGGCGAGGCGTTCGGCAAGTTCGCCCCCCTCGATGCGGCGCTGGCGTCCGCCCCGGCCGAGCCCTTGGCGTTCGAGGCCGCGGGCGCGGCCATGTGCTACTCCTCGGGCACCACCGGCTTTCCGAAGGGCATCCTGCGCAAGCTTTCCGGCCTCTCGTTCCAGGAAGAGCCGATAACCACCGAAGCCATGATGCGGGACGACTTCGGCTTCGACGAGACGGCGGTCTACCATCACCCCGCGCCCCTCTATCACGCCGCGCCCCTGATCTGGTCGCTAGGGGCCCAGGCGATCGGCTGCCCCGTTATCCAGTCGCGCCGCTTCGACGCGGAAGAGACGCTGCAGGTCATCGAGCGCTTCGGCGTCACCCACGCCCAGTTCGTCCCCACCCACTTCGTGCGCATGCTGCAGCTGCCGGAGGCGACGCGGGCCAAGTACGGACACGGCTCGCTGCGCATGGTGATCCACGCCGCGGCCCCGTGCCCGGTGGAGGTGAAGGAGCGGATGATCGGCTGGTGGGGACCGATCATCAAGGAGTTCTACAGCGCCAGCGAGGGCTGCGGGGTCACCGTGGTGGATTCCCACGAGTGGCTGTCGCACCGGGGGACGGTGGGCCGCTCGATCACAGGCCCGATCCACATCCTCGACGACGCGGGGCGAGACCTGCCGGCCGGCGAGATCGGCCATGTCGCTTTCGAGAACGGCCACGAATTCGAGTACCACAAGGACGCGGCCAAGACGGCCAGCTACTTCACTCCCGAGGGCTGGGCCAAACCCGGCGACATGGGCTGGCTGGACGGCGAGGGGTACCTGTACCTGGCCGACCGGGCGAGCCACATGATCATTTCCGGCGGCGTGAACATCTATCCGCAGGAGGCCGAGAGCGTGCTCACCCTGCACCCGGCGGTGCGGGACGTGGCGGTCATCGGGGTTCCCGACCCCGAGTTCGGAGAGGCGGTGAAGGCGGTCGTCGAACCGGCGCCGGGCGTGGAGGCGGGCGAGGCGCTGGCGGCCGAGCTGATCGCCCTCTGCCGCTCCAAGCTCGCCGGGTTCAAATGCCCGCGCACGGTGGATTTCGTCGAGGCCCTGCCACGGCTGCCGAGCGGCAAGCTGCTCAAGCGCGAATTGCGCAAGCAATACTGGGGCGACAGCCGCAAGCTGATCGCTTGAGAGCGGCGACCTGCAGGGCCGCGGCCTCGGAGCGCCACAAGCATTCGATGGGAGGCCGCGAGTCGATGGCAGCCGAGTACCGAACTCTCAAGGTGGACAAGGAGAACGGCGTAGACTGGGTGACGCTGAACCGGCCGGAGCGGCTCAACACCTTCACCGCCACCCTGGTCCGCGAGCTGAACGCCTACCTCGCCGCCGCCGCCGGCGATCCGGACTGCCGCATCGTGGTCATCCGTGGGGCGGGCCGCGCCTTTTGCGCCGGCCTCGACATCAAGGAGGTGGTGAGCGACAGCCCCGACGCCCTCAAGGGCAGCGACGCCGATACGCTGGAGCCCTCCTTGAACGACATCGTGCGCAACATGCGCCGCATGCCCCAGCCGGTCATCGCCATGCTCAACGGCGACGCCGCTGGCGGCGGGTTCGGCCTGGCGCTGGCCGCCGACATCCGCATCGCCTCTGAGACCGCCCGCATGAACGCCGCCTTCATCAAGGTGGGCCTGTCCGGCTGCGAGATGGGCACCAGCTATTTCCTGCCGAGGATCGTCGGCATGGGGACCGCCATCGAGCTGCTCTACACCGGCCGCTTCATCGACGCCCACCGGGCCTTGGCCGTCGGCCTGGTTTCCGCCGTCGCCAAGCCGGAGGAACTCGAGGCCTGCGTGCGCGGCTGGGTCGACGACATGCTGGCGGCGACCCCCCTCGGGCTGCGGCGGACCAAGGAGCTGCTCGCCAAGGCGATCAACATCGACGACCTGGACGCCATCCTCGACCTCGAGGCGCGCCAGCAGGGCCGGCTGGCCCATCTCAGCCACCGCGAACGGCTGGAGGCTTTCCTCGATCGAAGGACGAATGCGTGAGATCGACCAAGACCCGCACCAAGACGAAGTCGGCGCCGCGTCCCTCCGTCAGGGACGAGCAACGGCTGCTCACCCGCAACCGCATCATCGCGGCGGCGCGCGAGCTGTTCGCCGAGCGAACCTACATCGCCGTTTCGGTGGACGACATCGCCGCCGTCGCCGGCGTCGGCCGAGCCACCTTCTATCTGCACTTCAGCGGCAAGGAGGACGTGCTCCGCAGCCTTCTCGCGCAGGACCTGGAACGTCAGAGCACCCTGTTCGGCATGCTCGCCAACATGGCCGAGCCCAGCCATGAGGAGTTGAAACGGTGGATCGAACGCTACTTCGCCGGATACCGGAAGCGGCGGGATTCGGTGCAGCTGTTCAACTTCATCATGGGGCTCGATCCGAGGTACGTGGCGCTGTTCGGCGAGAGGCGTGACGAACAAATCGAGTTGCTCGGCGAGCGCCTGCCGGCCTTCCGCCTTCCACCCCCCGGTCCGGAGCGGGAGGCGCGGCGGGTAGCCATTCACATGCTCCTCTACCAATTGGGGCAATTGGCCTTCAACCTGGCGTTCCCCGGGTCCACCCTCGACCATGACGCGGCCGTGGACGTGGCCGCGCACGCCGTGGAGTCGTTCCTCAAGGCGGCGCCGTCGGCTGAGAGTTGAAGGCGCCGACGGGGCGGGCGTCCGCGGCTCAGCCAGTCGGCGTCGGAGCGAGCTGGCGCGCGAACATCGCGAAGATCATTTCCCAGTCGCGATAGAACGCCCGCTTGTCGAAGATGTCGCGATTGGGCAGGGCGTACCCGTGGTGGGCGCCTGGGTGGCGCTCGAGCCAGGCCCGGACTCCGTAGCGCTCCGCGTCCGCCTTCAAGACCGCCTGCATCGCCGGCGTCGCCCAGTCGTCGTGCTCGGCGAAGCCGAAATAGAGCTCGCCGCGCACCGTGGGCATGCTCAGATGGGCGGAATCGGGCTCGCCGCTCACCAGATTGGTGCCATGCATGCCGGCGCAGGCGCGAAAACGCTCGGGAAAAGCGCCCGCCACCCTCAAGATCAGCCGTCCGCCGAAGCAATAGCCGAACGCGCCCATGGGGCCGGGCCCGGCTGCGGACTCCTGGCGCAGGAATTCCAGCAGGGCCGCGGTGTCGCGGATCACCATGTCGTCGGTGGTCTGCATCAAGGGGCGCAGCGCCCTTTCGAATTGCTCCTTGGTGAGCTTCCAGGACGACATCATGCGGTTGTCGGCGTCGCGGATGTCGGTCCGGATGCGCTCGGCCCGGTGCAGCAGGTCGGGGACCATCACGTAGTAGCCCGCCATGCCGACCATGCGCGCCAAATCGTAGAGCTCCTCGCGCACGCCCCAGAAGTCCTGGTAGAGGATGACGCCGGGGAATGGGCCGTCCTGTTCGGGATGGGTGATGAAGGTCTCCATCGGCCCATCCGGCGTGCCGATCTCGATCAGCCTGTCGCGCATGACGACGCCCTCTTGTCTGCCCTTGTCGGTGGTCCTGTTTCCTCGGAGGCGAAGGTTGGCAGGAAATCGATCTCGGAGGAAGTTTCCGGCATGACGCCGGTCAGACCGAAACGCTTGAGTTCGACGAGAAACTTGTGAAGGGTAGACCCAGTTCGCCCACCTGGGGGGCGGCGTTGATCGAGCTTTCCGGTTGGTCACAAGCGTGGCGGCCCTGAAAAGCCCGTCGGTCGCTGAAATCAAAACCAGGATCGAACCGAAGCGCCGATGGCCGAGAAGTGGGAGGAAGCATGGCCGCCGTCAGTACGACAAGCCCATCCGTAGAGGGCGACGCCGGGCTCGACTACCCGTCGCGCGGCTATCGCGTGCTGGTGGTGGCCGTGATGTTCCTCGCATACTTCATGGCCTTTTTGCATCGCCAGGTCATTCTGATCATGATCCCGGCGCTGAAGGCGGATCTGCACGTCAACGACACCTTGGTGAGTCTCCTGGCGGGCCTTGGCTCGGTGGCCCTCTTCGTGGTGGCGGGCGTCCCGCTCGGCCGGCTCGCCGATCGCACCAGCCGCCGCAATCTGATGTGGATCGCCGTCGCGCTCTGGAGCCTTGCGGCGCTGGTCTGCGGGCTTGTGAACAACTTCTGGCTGCTCTTCGTCGCCCGGATGGTGGTGGGGCTCGGGGAGGCGGCGCTGCAGCCGGCGGCCTTCTCCCTGCTGACCGACTATTTCCCGCCCACCCAACGCGGCCGGGCGATCGCCCTGGCGCAGGTGGGGGTTCCGGTGGGAAGCTCGGCCGCGATCTTCGGCGGCGGCCTCTTCATGTCGCTCTTAGCGTCGGGGGCGTTCGCGGGCCTCGTGCCGGAAGGCATGCGCAGCTGGCAGGCGCTGTTCATCGCCTCCGCCCTGCCGGGCTTCGTGGTCGCCGCGATGGTGGCGGGCCTGCGCGAGCCGGTTCGTCGCGGCGCCGGCGCGGCCGAGGTCGCCGCAGCGCCGCTGTGGCCATTCCTGCGTCGTCACGGACTGGCGTTCTGGACCCTTGCTCTGGTCTACGCCGGCTATGCGGTGACCGGCTACGGCGTCAGCCTGTGGACTCCCACCGTGCTGATGCGCATTCACCATTTTTCGCCGGCCCAGTCGGGCACCGTATCGGGGCTCATCCTGCTTCTGTGCTCGGTGCCCGGCTATGCTGGCGCCGGCTTCCTCTCCGATCTCCTCGATCGGTGGCGCGGGCCCCAGGGACGGGCCATGGCGCCGCTCTTCCTGACGCCGCCCCTGTTCGCGGTCCTGGTGTGGTTGGCGCTCACCAATGACCTGACGAGCACCATGTGCGCGCTGATCGCCTCGTTCTTCCTGTTCTCTCTCGGGTCGGTCACCCTCTTGCCCGCCCTGCAAGCTTTCCTGCCGAACCGCCTGCGCGGCCAGGGCCTGGCGATCGTCGTGCTCGTGGGCAATGTGGCGGGGCTCGGGATCGCGCCCACTGTCATCGGCGCGGTCAACGACTACGTCTTCCACGACGAGATGAAGCTCCAGGTGTCGGTGGGTCTGGTGAACGCGGCGGTGGCGGCGCTGATCATGTTGCTCGCCATCGGACTGCCGAGGTTTTACGCGCAGGCGTGCCAGGAGATGCAGGCCGAGGAACAGCCTGGATAGGTTGCCGCGTTCGGCGCCTGCGCGGCGCCGGTCAGGCCCCGAAATGCCGCGCCTTCAGCTGCGCCTTGACGATCTTGTTCATGGCGTTCCGGGGCATGTCGGTCACGAAGATGATCTCTTCGGGGGTCTTGTAGCGGGCGAGGTTCTCCTGACAGAGGGCCAGCAGCGCCTCGGCCAGCGCCGCCGTCGGGGCCGTCCCCGCGGCCGGCTGGATGAACGCCACCACCCGCTCGCCGAGGCGCACGTCCGGCTTGCCTGTGACGGCGCAGTCGCCCACCCGGTCGTCCTTCTGCAGCACCCGCTCGACCTCCGCCGGGTAGACATTGGCGCCGCCGCGGATCACCACGTCGTTGCGGCGCCCCTCCACGAACAGATAGCCGTCGGGGTCCAGGCGGCCGATGTCGCCGGTGTGCAGCCAGCCGCCGCGAAGGGCCTCGGCGGTGGCGTCCGGGCGCCGCCAATAGCCGAGCATCGGCGTGTAGAGCCCGCCGTGCGGGCCCTCGGCGGCGGCGGCCACGCAGATCTCGCCGCTTTCGCCAGCCGGCAGGATGGCGCCCTCGGCGTCCTGGATCGTCACCTGCAGATGGGGTGCGGTCCGTCCCGATGAGCCCGGCGGCTCGGCGACCGCCGGATCGCCCATGGTGACGCTGGTGGGGGCCTCGGTCAGGCCATAACCGTGCGTGAGTTCGCGTCCGAATTTCTGACGATAGAGGTCGCGGAAGGAATCCGGCATGGCCGCGCCGCCGACGCCCGGGGCCTTGAAGCTCGCCAGGTCGTCGGGGTTGATCCTGGGATCGGTCATCAGGTCGTAGATCACCGCCGGCGCGGTGGAGAAGGTCTCCACCCGTTCGGCGGCGATCCATTCGGCGAGGCCAAGCGCGTCCACCCGGTCCATCAGGATGCAGGTCCGCCCGAGTTGGAAGGACGCGAGGGGCCCCAGGATCATCAGGTTGAGGATGGTGAGCGGCAGCGTCACGCCCGCCCGCTCGATCTCGGAGCGTCCGCTCAGCCTGCCCATCGTCCCCACGAGCACCATGTTGTGCTGGGAATGGACCACGCCCTTGGGAAAGCCGGTGGTGCCGCTCGTATAGGCGATGCCGGCTGGCGCGTAAGGGTCGACGGAGACCGGGGTGGCGCGCTCGCCCCGGCGCTCGGCCAGTAGGCGGGTCCATTCCGCATCGGTGTCGCCCGGCTCCATGTCGATCATGGCTCGCAGGTCCGGCAGCTCCGGGCGCAGGGGCTCGATCTGGGCGGCGGCCGTGCGATCGGCGAGGTAGAGAACCGCGCCGCTGTCGGCGAGGATATACCGCTTCTCGGGCGGAGCGAGGTTGCGGTTGACGCCCACCCAGACGGCCCCAAGCCGCTGGACCGCGAAGAAGGCGACGACGATTTCGAGGTGATTGGCGCTGGTGGCCGCCACGCGGTCGCCGGGAGAGACCCCCAGCGCCTGCAAGGCGGCGCTCGCCGCGTCGATCTCCGCAGCCAGGGCGGCATAGGTGAAACGGCCGAACGGCCGACCAGGGCTTCCTTGTCGGGCCACGCCGCGCGGGCCTGGTCGATCACCTCGGCGACAGAGCGTGGCCCTGGAAGGGGACGCTTCGGCTCGTGGCGGACCAGCCCGAGCTCGGCCCAGTCGGGACAGGCGCTGCGTGCATCCGGCGAGGGCTCAGGACTCATTTCGGCGGTCTCCATAGGACAGGGGGTTCAGCTAGCGTGGCCATAGCTTGCGCTCGCGCCAGGCGCAGCGCGCCAGCAAGGCGAGCATTTTAGGCTCTCCGGACGCCCCGGCCTGCGCCGCCGCCTCGGCAAGGTCGGCCGGGTCCGCAGCGCCGAGCAGCGCCCGGCGATCGGCTTCGTTGCGCGCGGCGACCTCCGCCCCGAACCGCTCGCGAAGCTCCAGGGCGGTGAGGGCGATGAGCGCGGCCTGTGTCGCGGTCCGGGCGCGCCGGCTGATGCCGTCCGGGAGAACGTGGTTCCGAAGCTCGCTTCTGGCCTCGGAGAACAAGGGGCTTGTCGGGCCATCGGCGCCGGCGAGCTCGTCGGGCTCGACCGCGAGCCCCTCGCCCTCGACCAGCAGGTCCGCCAGCCTCGCCAGGTAGTTGCGGTAGACGTGGCGGTAGGGGATCACGCCCAGCGCCCCGCCCTTGAGCTTGCCCAGGGCCACCGTCACCACGCAGCGCAGGATGGCCATCTGATGGTAGTAGGCCACCGCGGGGGGATCGACTTGCAGGCCGGACGCCGCCTCGTACGAAGGGTAGGCGGCCTCGAAGAGGCCCATCAGCCCGCGCGACCGGCTGTGAAGCCAGCCGAAGTCGTCCATCGGGTCGCCGATGTGGCAGAACTCCCAGTCGATCAGGCCGGTGATCCGGTCGGACGTCGCCATGAAGTTGCCCGGGCCGGCGTCGCCGTGGACGAGCACCGTCCTTTGCACCGTCCGAGGCGCCCGCGCCCGCAGAAAGCCGAAGGCGTACCTGGCCAGCGGCTCGTCCCAGCAGGATCCCCGCGCCAAGATCTCCCAGCGGTCCAGCTCGATCGTCGCGTGCTGGACGGCGCTCGTCGGCAGGTCGAAACCGGGAAGGGTAAGCTCTCGCGCCTCCAGGGCGTGCAGACGACCGAGCGCCTCCATGAACCGGGTGGCGCTCGCCACCTGGTCGGCGGCGGACATGGCGCGGAACTCCGCCGTCCCCTCGAGGCGCTCCATGAGCAGCGCCGAGCCGTCGGGCAGGAGGTCGTAGGCCTTGGGGACCGGAACCCCGCGCCCCTCCAGCGCCCGATAGACCCGGTATTCGCGCTCCAGGGAGAAGCTGGTGCCCGAGTGCGAGCCGCCCCCCTCCAGGCGAACCACCAGCGCGAGCGGTGATCCGTCCGGCCGCCGGGCGTCCACCAGGAGGGTGCTGCGCGAGCCCCCCGCAGGGGCCGCGCGCGCGGAAAGCGGCTTTGCGCCGGCCGCCCCCTCGATCCAGGCGGCCAGCTCGGGCGCCAGCTCCGCCGTCGGCGCCTCAGCCACCGAAAACCCCCGCCTGGCGCTGGCGCGGCTGACGCACGTCCTTCAGGCCCATCTGCTCGCGCCGCCGCATGGCCGACCAGGCGTGCAGCGGCCAGGCGTCCTGGTCGTCGCCCCAGGCGGGATAGCCGTTGATCGTGTAGCGGACGAGGCTCGTCCAGCACACGCCGTGAACGCCGGCGATGGGCATGGCCATGCGGCTGACCGCCTCTCCCTCCGCCACGAACTCGCGCCCCAGCGTATCTCGGCCCTCGACCACGATGCGCCTGATGAAGCCGTGCTGGGGATCGCGGATGCGCTCCAGCTTGCCGCCCGTCAGCGGCGCGCGCACCCCGTCCTGCAGGAAGAAGCCGCCGGGGCCGGCGCCGAAGAAGGCGAGCTCGGTGGAGGCCGCCCCGGTGACATAGGTTCCGCCGCCCCAGCCGTCCTTCCAGGGCTCGGGCCGCAGATGGTTCCAGGAGCGGTCGCGCATGGCCAGGCAGTCGACCCTCAGCGTCTCGCCATGCAGGCTCAGCTCGCCCGTCACGCGGCCGAACTGGTCCAGGTGACGCGCGGCGGGCGGGTCGCCGCGCAGCACCACCCAGGGCGCCATGAAGGCGGTCCAGTCGAGCTCGAAGGAGAGCACGTCCCGGTCGCGGAAGCTCAAATGGTATTTGTGGAGGGGTTCCAGGGTCTTGAACGAGAAACCGGTGGGGAGTTTCCAGTCGCGGAGCTCCTCTTCCGAAAGCATGGGGGCGTTGCTGTAGTTCAGGTAGTAGGGCGTCTCCATGTGGAACCAGGCGGTGTCGTCGAACAGGTAGACGCCGCCGCCGCTGACCCCGATGTTCGGGCGCACATAGTGATAGACCCAGGCGCCGAGCTTGCGTTCGGGAATGAAGAACCACAGCCAGATCGTCTCGTGCTCCCAACGGGCGTCGGTCTGAGGCGGATGGTAGGCGTCGTCCGCGGGGCTAAGGCGGTGTTCTCCCTGCGGGGCCTCTCCGATGTCGGGCCGCGGATCGCTCACAAGACCTCCTCCAGACGAGAAACCTGGAGCAACGCCGCCCTCACGGGACCCGGAGCGGGGCGGTGACTATACCAATATCCGCGGGTTGGCGAACGAACTTCAAGCGGCGGCCCGGCGCGCCAGATCCGCCTTCACGAGGTCCGCGCCCCGTTCGGCGATCATGATGGTCGGCGCGTTGGTGTTGCCGGAAATGATGTTCGGCATCGCCGAGGCGTCGATGACCCTCAGGGCGCCCACCCCGCGGACCCGAAGCGCCGCGTCGACGACCGCGTCCGGGCCCTCGCCCATGCTGCAGGTGCTGGTCGGGTGGTAGCCGATGCTGGCGCTCTGGCGCACATAGGCCGTCCACTCCGCGTCCGTCGACGGCAGGGGGCTCGGAATGTTCTCGCCGACCACGTGCGATCGCAGCGCCGGCGCCTCGTAGATCCGGGCGAGCAGGCGGCCGGCCTCGATAAGCACCCTCATGTCCCGCTCGTCGCCCACCAGGCGATGGTCGATGATCGGCGGATCGGCGGGGTCGGCGGACCTCAGCCGGATCTCGCCACGGCTATGGGGCCGGGCCACGTTGGCGGCGACGCTGATCCCGGGCTGCGGGTGCATGCCCGGCCGGTCGCCTTCGAAGTTGATCGCCAAGGGCAAGAAATTCAGCACGATATCGGGATTTTCGAGCTCGGGCCTCGACCTGGCGTAGGCCATGGCCTGCACCGCCGCGGAGGTCATCGGGCCGCGCTTTCTGAGGAGATAGTCGATCATGTTGCGCGCGATCACCGCGAACCCGAAGGGGCTGTTGTAGGTCGGCATGTCGACGAGCTTGCTGACGGCGATGGCGCTGTGCTCTTGCAGGTTTCGCCCGACGCCCGTCAGCGGGCAGCGCACCGGGATGCCGAGCGCCCGCAAGCCCTCCGGCGGCCCGATCCCCGAGCGCATCAGGACTGTCGGCGATCCGATCGCCCCGGCGCTCACGATGACCTCGCGCGCCGCGCTCAGCGTGCGCGTTTCCCCGCCGTGGCGCACCACGACTCCCTTGGCGATCCCCTGCTCGACGACGACCCTCTCCACGAGGCGCTCGGTGAGCACCTGAAGGTTCGGACGCCTCAACGCCGGTTCCAGGAAGGCCTTGGCCGTGCTCGACCGCTGGCCGCCGCCGGTGGTGTTCAGGACCGCGAAGCCCCCCGATGCGTCCCCTGCGCAGTAGTCGGGATCGGCCGGGACGCCGGCCTCCTCGCAGGCCTGCAGGAATATGTCCGCGAGCGGGTGCCTCGTGCGCCCCGGCGACACCGACAGGGGGCCCAGGGCCCCGTGGCTTTGCGATGCGGCGCCCTCGAAGCGCTCGGACTTGAGAAAATAGGGAAGCACCTCGTTCCAGGACCAACCTCGGGCGCCGGCGCGCACCCAGTCGTCATAGTCGGCCTTCAGTCCGCGGATGTAGACCATGCCGTTGATGGCGCTGGACCCGCCGAGCATGCGTCCGCCCGACCATCGGCTTGTCCGGCCGCCGATGGATTCGTCGGGCTCGGTTCGGTAGCACCAGTCCTTCGCGGGATCGCCCATCAACCTGAACGAGCCGGCCGGCATGTTCACCAGGAAGCCGCCGCCCTTCGGCCCGGCTTCGATGAGCAGGACCCGCAAGGACGGGTCTTCACTGAGACGGGCGGCGAGGACGCACCCCGCGCTGCCGGCGCCGGCGACGATGACGTCGGCATCGCTCATGGTGTCGGTTGCTCCCTTGCAAATGCAAATCTGTCGACGCCGGAATTGACGCGATTGGTTTCCGGCGGGCGCGTTGGGTATGCTGGCGTCGCCGGGGTTGTCCAGGTTTGCGTCGCCGCGCCGGCCGAAAGAAACGGGGGAGGGGAGTATGTCCGAGTACGACTACGTGATCGTCGGCGCGGGTTCGGCTGGCTGCGTCCTGGCCGATCGACTGTCTGAAAATCCGGCCAACCGGGTGCTGCTCATCGAGGCGGGGCCCGAAGACCGCAATCCGCTGATCCACATGCCGAGGGGGTTCGGGCGGCTGTTCGCCGACCCCCGGCACATCTGGTACTTCCCCGTGGAGCCCGACGGCGGCCGCAACCGTCCGGAAGTGTGGCTGCGCGGCAAGGTGCTCGGCGGCTCCTCCTCGGTCAACGGCATGGTCTACATGCGCGGCTTGGCCGCCAGCTACGACGGATGGCAGGCGCTCGGTCTCGACGGCTGGGGGTGGGCCGAGATGCTCCGTTGCTTCCGGGCCATCGAGAACCACGGCCTGGGCGCCAGCGACCTGCGTGGCGAAGGCGGGCGGCTGACGGTGACGCCGGATCCGGACCCGCACGCTCTCGGCGATGCGGTGATCGAAGCGGCCGGCTTGCTGGGCCTTCCGCGGCGCTCCGACATCAACACCGCGACCGAGGAGGGGGCCGGTTACGTGATCCGCACCATCCGCGGGGGCCGGCGCTGGAGCGCCGCCCAGGCGTTCCTGAAGCCTGCCCGCCGCCGCCCGAACCTCACGGTCATCACCGACGCCCTGGTGGAGCGGGTGCTGTTCGAGGACCGGCGCGCCGTGGGCGTCTCGGCGCGCCGCGCCGGCGGCGTCCCCGAGGTCCACCGCGCCCGCGGCGAAGTGATCCTCTCCGCCGGCGCCCTGATGTCGCCGGTGCTGCTGCAACGGTCCGGCGTCGGCCCGGCGGCCCTCCTGCGCGCCTACGGGATCGAGGTGGTCGCCGATCGGCCGCTGGTGGGGGAGAACATGATGGAGCACCGGATGCTGGGCATGCAGTACCGGCTGCGCGGCCTGCCCGGACAAAACCGCGACCACGCCGGCGCGAGGCTCGCCGCCAACGTGCTGGGCTACTACCTGACCCGGCGCGGGGTGCTGGCCAAGGCCTCGCACGAGCTCGGCATGCTCATCAAGAGCCAGAGCGACCTGCCTTCGCCCGACGTCCAGATCCTGGGCGCGCCGGTCTCCTACGACCGGGAGGCGACCAGCTTCGCCCTGGAGCCCGAGCCGGGGATGCACTTCATCGGCTATCCGATCCAGCCGCGCAGCCGCGGCCGGGTGATGATCCGCGGGACCGATGTCGCGACGCCCCCGGAAATCCACGCCGGCTACCTGACCGACCCGAACGACAGGCGGCTGGTGCTTTTCGTCATGGACTTCGTCCGCCGGCTGGTGCGCCAAGCGCCGCTCGCGCGCTACGTCGAGGCGGAGCTGACCCCCGGGGCCGATGTCACCGCCGACGAGGACATCCTGGATATGGTCGTTCGGGCGGGCAACGCCGGCTACCACGCGGTGGGCACCTGCGCCATGGGAGCGGACGCCGACGCGGTGGTGGATGACCGCCTGAGGGTCCGCGGGGTTCGAGGGCTGCGTGTCGCCGACTGCGCCGTCATGCCCACCATCCCCTCGGGCAACACCAACGGCCCGGCGATGGCGCTCGGGTGGCGGGCGGCCGACTTCGTCCTCGACAAGGCCGCCGCTCCTACCGAGGCGGACCCAGCGCTCGCCTGACCCGGGCGCGGGCGCGCCTTCGCCGCTCACCCGGGGACACGGAGCGGTTGACGGCGGCTGGAGAAGAGGACACTCATTGTGAGAGGCGGCGCCTGCGGCGGGCGCCCCGCCGCGTCGCACCCTCGGCGCTTTCCCCTCGAACCCCAAGGCGGCCATGACCCAACTCGACGAACTCCTCAAGGAACCTACGAAGCTCCTCGCCGGGCACGGCGTCTTCATCGACGGCAAGCGCATCAGCCGCAGCAGCGGCGGCGCGCACGCCCACATCAACCCGGCCACCGGGAAGGTGCAGGCGGAGGTGTCCCTCGCAGGCGCCCAGGAGATCGACCAGGCGGTGGCCTCGGCGCGCGCGGCGCTGCCCGTATGGCGGGGCCTGCCCGCGAACGAGAGAGGACGGATCCTCTTCAGGTTCGCCGACCTGCTCCAGGCGGCGCAGCCCGAGATCGCCGTCCTGGCGGCGCTCGAGAGCGGCGTGCCGGTGGCGGGCGGGGGCGGGATGGTGCTGGCCCAGGCCTGGATCCGTTACTACGCCGGCTGGGCCGACAAGCTGGAGGGCCAGGTGGTGTCCAGCTACCCGATGCCCGGCTTCGACTACATCCTGCCCGAGCCCTACGGCGTCATCGGGGTCATCATCCCCTGGAACATGCCTTCGGTGGCCACCGCCATGAAGGTGATCCCGGCGCTCGCCGCCGGCAACACCGTGGTTCTGAAGCCGCCGGAGATCACCCCGTTCGTAGCGCTGAGAATGGCGGAGCTGGCGCTGGAGGCGGGCCTGCCGCCCGGGGCCTTCAACGTCGCGCCGGGAACCGGCGAGGCGGGGGCGCGGCTGGTCGCTCACCCGGGGGTCGACAAGATCACCTTCACCGGCGGCGGCGCCACCGCGCGGCGGATCATGGCCAGCGCCGCAGAGGCGCTGAAGCCGCTCGCCTTCGAGCTGGGGGGCAAATCGGCCAACCTGATCTTCGCGGACGCGAACCTGGACGCCGCGGTGCCCCAGAGCGTCGGCGGCTGCCTCGGCCTGTCCGGCCAGGGCTGCGTCAACCCGACCCGCATGCTGGTCGAGGAAAGCATCTACGACCAGGTGGCCGAGCGGGTCCGCGCGGTGGTGGGTGCGATCCGGCTCGGCCTGCCCCTCGATCTCAGCACAAGCATGGGGCCGGTCATCAACGAGGCGGCCTGCACGCGCATCCTCGGCGTCATCGAGCGGGCGAAGTCGGAGCGGGCCGGCGAGCTCATCGCGGGCGGATCGCGGGCCGGCGGCACGCTCGCCGAAGGGTACTTCATCGAGCCCACCGTGTTCGGCCGGGTGGATCCCGCCAGTCACCTGTCGCGGGAGGAGGTCTTCGGGCCGGTGCTCGCCATCTCGACTTTCCGGGACGAGGCGGACGCGCTCGCGAAGGCCAACGACTCCGTCTACGGGCTGGGCGCCTACCTGCACACCCGCGACATCGGGCGGGCCCATCGCCTGGCTGGCCAGCTGGAGGCGGGTTCAGTCTACGTCAACAGCGGAATGCCGAACATGTCGCCCACCGCGCCGTTCGGCGGCGTCAAGACCAGCGGCTTCGGCCGCGAGGGCGGCCGGGCGGGCATCGAGGAGTTCATCCGCCCCAAGAGTGTCTTCATCGCCACCCAGGGCTGAGCCAGGGCGTCCGCAAGTTCCCGGGGGCGCGCCGCCGCCCCCGGGACCAACCCCGTCAGCGACCGAGCGCCGGCCGCTGGGTGGAGCGCTCCGCACCGCGCCTCGATCCGCTTGCGCTCACCCGACCGCTGGTGCACTGATCGGCCATGGACCCTACGCTCGCCGATCGGGCGCCTCCACATCGAGCGACTATTCCGGCGATGCTGCGCAGCCTCGCCGACCGCTACGGGGACCGTGAGGCGCAGCTGAGGGGTGACGAGCGGCTGACCTTCCGAGAGCTCGAGCGGCGTTCGGCGGCCCTGGCCCGCGGGCTCCTGGCGCACGGGGCGGGGAAGGGGACCAAGGTCGCGCTGCTGATGCCCAACGGGCCGCAGTTCACGCTGTTCTTCATGGCCGTCGCGCGCATCGGGGCGATCGTCGCGCCGCTCAGCACCCTCTACAAGGCGCGGGAGCTGGCCTGGGTGCTGGGGAACTGCGACGCCCAGATCCTGGTGATGGCCGACCGCTATCTGAGCCACGACTACCTGGCGCGCCTCGAGGAGGCGTTTCCCGAGATCGAGGGCCAGGCGTTCGGGAGCCTGGCGCTGACCGGCGCGCCCTATCTGCGGTCGGTGTTCGTGCACGGCGACTGCGACCCGTCCTGGGGCGCGCCGGCTCTTCAGACCCTGACGGAGCTGGCCGCGGCCCATCCCGGGATGGACGACGCCTTCCTGGAGGCGGTGGAAGCCAATGTGGTCGAGGCCGACGCCCTCTGCATGATCCACACCTCCGGCAGCACCGCCAATCCGAAGGGTGTGCTGCACGGCCACGGCCCGATGCTTCGCCACACTTATCAAATGGCCACCTACTACTGGGGTGGAAGCGGCGACAGGGTGATCGGGAACCGCCCGCATTTCTGGGTGGCCGGGTTGTCGGCGACCCTGTTCCATTGCCTCCATATGGGCTGCTGCCACATCACTCCGGATGACCTGAGCGGCGCGGAACTGCTTCGGCTCATCGAGACGGAAGGGGCGACCGCGATATGCGGGGACGAAGCCTGGTTCAACGCGCTGGCCGCCGATCCGGCCGTGCAGGCGGCAGGCTACGGGTTCCAGCGCGTGGTCATCGATTGCGCGTCGATCTTCCGACACGGGCCGCACGGCCCGAAGCTTCTCAATCCGGCCAGCCTCGCCCAGGATCCGGCCCTCGGCCCGGTCCCGGTCGACCGCGTGGCGCGTTGCTACGGGATGACCGAAACGCTCGGCGGCCACACCACGCTGCCGACCGGCGAATTGGCGCCGGCGGATCAGGCGCGGGTCTGCGGACGCGCCGTGCCGGGAGTCGAACTTCGCGTGGAGAATCCCGAGACCGGCGAACTCGCGCCTCCGGGCGAGATTGGCCACCTCTATGTGCGTGGCTATTGCCTGATGCAGGGGCTCTACAAGAAGGAGCGCGCGGAAACCTTCCGGTCGGACGGATTCTACGACACCGGCGACCTGGTTTCGGTGGACGCTGAAGGCTACCTGAAGTTCTCGAGCCGCACGGGCGATGTGATCAAGGTGCATGGCGCCAACGTGGCCCCGCTCGAGGTGGAGCTCTGTCTGGCGAGCCTGCCGGGCGTCGCCCGCTCGGCCGTGGTCGGCCTGCCGCGCAACGAAGCCGATTCCCTGCTGGTGGCGGCGGTCGAGCTGAACGAAGGGGCGAGCTTCGACGAGGCCCGGCTCTTGGCGGGGCTCAAGTCCGTGCTGTCGTCCTACAAGGTGCCGCGTCGGATCGTGCCCCTGGCGCCGGACGCGTTCCCGCTCACCGGCTCGGGCAAGGTCAAGAAGGCGGATCTGGTGGCGTTGCTGAAGGCCCGGTTGGAGGCGGAGGAGGCCGGCCGGTGACTGTCGAGACGGGAAGCCGTCTCATCGGGTTGATGCCTTTCTGCAAGGAAAAGGAACCAGGGAGGCGAGAATGGCGGACGACGTTCGGGACATCGACGCTCGGATCACCGATGAGGATATCGAACGGGCGCGCAAGCAGATCGACATCCCTCAACACACCCGGACGCCGCCCTTCAACAAGGTGGCTCGCGCCGACACCATGAGCCACACCGCCGTCGGTTTGGCGGGCGACGACAATCCCCTCTACAACGACCCCGAATATGGCAAGACTACCCGCTGGCGGGGCCAGATCGGTCATCCCCTCTACATGCTGGGTCTCGGCGTCCGCGAGGCGCCGGCCTATACGCCGGAGCAGAAGGCGCTGTTTCGGGGCCTCTTCCGGGGCGTGGGCAAATACTATTCGGGATCCGATTTCGAGTTCTACAGACCCATCTACGACGGCGATGTCCTCTATTCGGAGTACGTGACGGCCAAGGTGGAGGTCAAAGAGCACAGCAGTTTCGCGGGTGGCCGGTCGGTGCTGGATACCTACCGCGAGACTTTCTACGACAAGGCGGCAGTTCCGGTCGGCAAGCATGAGCTGCTGTTCGTGAACGCGGAGCGGCGCGGTTCGAAGGAGTCAGGCCGCTTTGCGAAGATCGAGAAGCAGACCTACAGCCCCGACGACCTTGCCCGGATCGACGAGATGTACGCCGCCGAGCGGCGCCGGGGCGCCCAGCCGCGCTACTGGGAAGACGTCGAGGTCGGCGAGGCGTTGCAGCCCGTCGTCAAGGGCCCAATGACGATGGTGGACATCATCAGCCACCATATCGCGAAGGGCATGGGGCAGATGTACGCCGTGGGAACGCTGAAGCTCGGCTACCAGAACCGCCAGAAGATCAGGGCCTTCTACACGGAGGACGAGTGGGGCGTGCCTCAGGTGCAGATGCGCCTCCACTGGGACGAAACCCGCGCCAAGGCCCTGGGCCTGCCGACCGCCTACGACTACGGGATCATGCGCACGGCCTGGCAATCGCACCTGCTCACCAACTGGATGGGCGACGACGCCTGGATCTGGAAGTTCCACACCGAGCTGCGTGGCTTCAACTTCATGGGCGACACCCACGTCATGAGCGGCAAGGTGGTGGGCAAGCGGATCGAGGACGACCATCCGGTGGTGGACGTCGCGGTCCAAGGCGTCAGCCAGCGCGGCGACAACACCGCGCCCGGCCACGCCACGATCATCCTTCCCTCGCGGCAGTACGGGCCTGTGGTGCTCCCCACGCCTCCGGCCGAGCTGCGCCGCCGCGGCGCCGCCATGCAGACGGAGAACGCCGCGCGCATGCGCGGGGCTTGAGCTTTCCTGGTTTGGACCATGGTCACACGAGCTAATCGGTGAATTTCCTCCTTTCAGACGAGCAGCAGCAACTTCAGGACGCCCTCGCCCGGCTGCTGCGGGCCGAGTGCCCCTCGCGGCGGGTGCACGAGATCATGGACTCCCAGGCCGGCTACGACGCCGACCTGTGGGGCAAGCTCCTGGAATTCGGGGTCGGCGGGGCCTGCATCGATGCCGCCTACGGCGGCTCGGGCATGGAGATGATCGACCTCGCCCTGATGGCCGAGGCGCTTGGATTCGCCGGCGCCCCAGCTCCGTTCCTGGGTCATGCCTTGGCGGGCCTGGCGATCGGCCTCTCGGCGGACGAGGAGGCCAAGGCCGAATGGCTGCCGAAGCTCGCGAGCGGCGAGGCTATGGCGACGGTGGCGTTCGCCGAAGCCGAGGCGGACTGGCAACCCGAGCAATGGACCCTCACGGCGGCGCCGGGCCTGTCAGGGACCAAGCACGGCGTCCCGAACGGGCTCGAGGCCCAATTGGCGGTGGTCGGCTTGGCGGGCGGGCGGCTGGCGCTGGTGGAGCTCGACCAGCCGGGAATCTCGCGCCGGCGCCCGGTGGGCGTCGACCTGACCAGGCCGCTCGACGTGCTCACCTTCGAGAATGCGCGGGCGCGGCTGCTGCAGGGGCCGCCGGCCCTGGCCGACCGGGTGCGCGACGCGGCCTTGGTGCTGCTCGCCGCGGACGCCTTCGGCGGCGCGACCCGGGCCCTCGAGATGGCCGTCCGCTACAGCCAGGAGCGGGTCCAGTTCGGGGTGACCATCGCCCACTTCCAGGCGCTGCGCCATCAGCTGGCCGACATGGCCCTGGAAGCCGAGCCCTGCCGTGGCCTCTACTGGTACGCCGCCTACGCCTTCGACCATGTTCCGGAGGAGGCAAGCCATGCGGCGGCCCAGGCCAAGGCCTATGTCTGCGAGACCTTCCTGCAGGTGTCGCGCGCCGGCCTGGAGGCGCACGGCGGCATCGGCTTCACCGTGGACGCTGACCCGCATATCTGGGTGAAGCGCGCGATGTTCGACTTCGCCTGGATGGGGATGGCGCGCGTCCACCGGGCTCGCGCCGCCGAGCTCTCCGGATGGTGACGCACGCCGCAGGGCCGCGCCTCTATTTCATCTGACTGTCGCGCGGCAGGCCAAGGCCCCGCTCGGCGATGATGTTGCGCTGGATGTTCGAAGCGCCCCCCGCGATCGCCAGATGCATGGAGGTGAACGGCATGCGCGACCACACCCGGTTCTGGCGCCGCCCCACGCCGTCGTCGCCCGGGCGCGAGAGCAGGAAGTCGTCGCCGATGAACTCGCGGCTGATGAGGTAGGCTTCGCGCGCCAGGTTACTGCCGTTCAGCTTCATCAGCAGCGGGAAGATGCCCGGGTCCTGCCCGGCCGCGGCCATGGAAAGGTTGCGGAAGCTGGAATACTTGGTCGCCAGGATCCAGCCTTCGAGCCGCGCCAGGCGGTCTCGGATGATCGGATCCTCGATGGCCGGCTTGCCGTTCCGCTGGGTGCGCTTGGCCGCCTCCACCAGGCTCTTGAAGAGAGCCATGTGGTAGTTGATGCCGTTGAGGTTGCTGCGTTCGTGCTTGAGGGTGGTGCGCGAGACTTCCCAGCCCCGTCCTCGCTCGCCCACGATCCAGTCGGCCGGGGTTTCGGCGTCAGTGAAGAACACCTCGTTGAACTGGGCGTTGCCGTCGATCTGACGCAGCGGGCGCACCTCGATACCGGGCTGGCGCATGTCGAGGATCAAGTAGGAGATGCCGCTGTGCTTGGGCGCGTCGGGCTCGGTGCGGGCCAGCATGAACATGTGGTCCGCCTGCCTGGCGTACGAGGTCCACACCTTCTGGCCGTTGATGATCCATTTGTCGCCCACCAGCTCGGCGCGGGTGCGCAGGGAGGCTAGGTCGCTGCCGGCGCCGGGCTCGCTGTAGCCCTGGCACCATTTGAATTCGCCCCGCACCGTCGGCGGGATGAACATCTCCTTCTGCCACTCGGCGCCCCATTGCAGCAGGGTGGGGGTGAAGAGTCCGATCCCGCTGCCGGCCACTTCCATGGGGGCGCCGGCTCTCTGGAATTCCTCCCGGACGATCTCACCGCGCAGCAGGTCCACCGGCTGCTCCGATCCGCCGTAGCGGCGCGGGATGTTGCGGTAGAGGTACCCGTGCTCGGTCGCCAGCGATCGGAAAGCGCGCTCGTCTTCCGGGGTGGCCGCCTCGCCAGCCCGCCAGTTCTGCGCCAGGAACTGGCGCACCTCGCCACGGAAGGCCTCGTGCTCGGCGCTATAGCTCAGGTCCATGGGCGGTTCCTCATCCGGCCGCGGCGCGCAAGGGCCACGGACCGGGCGAATGAAGCCTGAGCCTGGCGAGGGGACAAGCGGAAATCCCGACAGGCCCTGCGCCGCAGGACCCCGACGTGTCTGCGCCCCGGCGCGTCAGTCGATGCCGCGGGCCGCCCGGTGGCCTTCGCGAACGGCGCTCATCAGGTCCCGGGGCTGATTGGCGTCTCCCACCAGATGGAGGTTCGCGCGCGTGTCGCGCAGTTCCTCATAGAGCTGCCGCAGCGGCTGGTTCTGGGTGACCAGCACCACCGTGTCCGCCGGCGCCGTCGTAATCTGCTGGGTGCCCCCGAGCCGCGGGCGCAGCAGCACCTGGTCCTTCTGCACCTCGACGAGATGGTGGCGGGTCTTGGTGTCGAATTCCCCAAGCTGGAGGAAGCGCTCGAAGGCGGGCCAGGCGCGCTCGCTCTTCCAGGCCATCGCCGGTTCCGGCGTCACATAGGTCACCTTCAGGCCCTCGGTGAGCAGCTGTTCGGCGACGGCGAGCGCCTCGTAGTCGCCCACGGTGTCCAGCACCACCGCCGATTTCCCCCAATCGCGCCGCTCCGTGAGCGCCTCGGTGGACGAGACCACATGCGCCTGGTCGACCCCCGCCACCTTCTGGGCGGGGAAGGTATGCTGCAACCCGTCCATGCGGGGCGCTGAGCCGGTGGCGATGATCAGATGATCGGGGTTCTCGGCCTCGATGTCGCTCGTCTCGACGTAGGTGTTCAGCCGCACCTCGACCCCCAGCCGGTAGACCTCCTGCTCCAGCCAGACGGCGATGTCCCCGAAATTGGCGCTCTTGGGCGCGCGGCGCGCCACGTTGAGCATTCCGCCCAGCGAAGGGCTCGCCTCGCACAGGACCACCTTGTGCCCCTTCAGCGCCGCCACCCGCGCCGCTTCCATTCCCGCCGCGCCGCCGCCCACCACCAGCACCTTCTTCGGGGCCGTGGTCGGGACGATCAGGTCTTCCTGCAGGCTGGCGTCCGCGCCCACCGCCGCGTTCACGGTGCAGCCGAAGCGCCCGGCGCGCGAATGCTGGTTGCAACCGATGCAGGGGCGTACTTCCAGAGCGCGGCCTTCGCGGGTCTTCCTGACCAGGTCGGGGTCGGCGATGTGGGCGCGCACCATGGACACCAGGTCGGCGACCCCGTCCCGGATCACCTGGTCGACATCCTCGAGGGTGCGGAAGCGTCCGGCGATGAGACGCGGGACGGTCGCCACCGAGGCGATGTCGCCCGACGACGGCACCTCATAGGCGGTCGGCTTGTGCATCGAGCCCAGCATCGTATCGATCAGGTAGTAGTCCCCCCTCGACACGTTCACGATGTCGATCAGGTTCTCGGCCTCCAGAGCCCGGATGACCTGCTTGTTGTCCTCCTCGCTGATCCCGCCCGGCATCTCGCTGGCGCTCAGCCGCACGCCCACGGCGATGTCGCGTCCAACCGCCGCGCGGATGGCCTTCAGCGTCTCCTTGAGGAAGCGGATGCGATTGTCGAAGCTTCCGCCCCACTGGTCGGTGCGGTCGTTGCAGACCGGCGACAGGAACTGCTGCGGCAGGTAGCCGTGGGCGGCGTGCACCTCGACGCCGTCAAGGCCGCCGTCGCGGGCGCGCACGGCGCAAGCCGCGTAGGCCTCGATGAGCTCCCAGATCATTCCGTCGGACATCTTGAGCCCGACGAACCCTTGCATGCCCGGGATGTCTGAGACCGCCCATCCGGGACCGCCGTCGTAACGGGGGTAGAGGTTGCCGCCGTGCCAGAGCTGCTGGAACACCTTCATGCCTGCCGGTCTGCACGCCGCCATCAACCGCTGGTAGTCGCCGACCAGGGTGTCGTGGAACAGCCCGAATTCGAAAAGGCGGGTCGAGGGATGGATGGCCGCAGCCTCCAGGATCGAGAGCCCGCAGCCGCCTCTGGCGCGGGCGGCGTGATAGGCGATGAAGTCATCGGTGAAGCGTCCGGCGACCACGAGGTCGGTGCCGTGGGCGGTCCGGACCACTCGGTTGGGCAGCTCGACGGGTCCGACCATGATCGGCTCGAAAACCTTCAAGAGCGGCATGCGGACGTCTCCTTCCTTCGATGAGCTTCAGCGGCCTGGCGGTTCGCCCATTCCGTTGAAGCCCTTGTTGATGAATTGGCCGATCTGTTCCATCAGCCGGCTCGTAGTGGGCCGCGCCCGCCCGCCGGGCAGCAGCCAGTCCTCGAACAAGGCCGTTGCGGCGATGAGCCCGAAGGCGAAGCGCACGCCCATCCCGACATCGGCCGCTTCGGTCCCGACCAACTCGCGCACCACTCCCTCGGCGATCACGAAATACTCCTTGAGGGAGCGCATGCCGGCGAGCCCCGCGGTCACCCCATCCTCGTAGGCGCCGGTGGTGATCAACGCGAGCATCAGCCTGCGGTTGTCCACCATGATCTTGTAAAGGCCTTCCACAAAGACGCGGGTATCGGCGTCGCGAGTCGCCACATGATCGGTCGTTCGACCGTATTCTTCGGCGTAGGCGCGGATGAACCGGTCGAAGGGCTCGAAAACCGCGGACTCGAAGAGCTTCGCCTTCGACTTGAAGATTCGGAACAGCGCCACCTCGCTGGTGCCGGCCCGCTGGGCGATGTCACGCGTCGTGGTTCCAGCGTAGCCGCGCTCCTCGAACAGCGCCCGGGCGGCCCCGATGACGAGCGCCCTGGTCACGGCCGCCGAACGCCTCGCCCTGGCTGAGCCCGCCACGCCCTCGATCGTCTCCACCCCTTGCGCCACGATCAGCAAATCGGCCTCCCCGGCTTGACCTCTTGGGGGGGCGCACGTAGTTAGCAGGCACTAACAAATCGCCCGGGAGGGAACAAGCCGGCGCCCGCACCCTCGCGTTCGCAGCGCGTCAGTTTAGGTGGCGCCGGCGCGATCGTCACCCGGGCGTCGGAAGGTGATCGCAAGGCGGCTCGCCCATGGCCGCAAGCAACGGATGACGGACGGCGACTACCCGCTCCCTTTGAGACCCTGCCGCCTCTCGCCGCGGCAAGGGTGAGGGGCCAAGATAGAGCCGACCCTTGAGGAGGATCTTGGGATGAGCAGCAACTACGAGCCAGGGAGGGAGATCCAGCTCGAGATCTTCCGGCGAATGGCCCTCTTGGTGGCCAACGACGAGCAGACCCGAAGGGCGGTGCGCACCGGCCGGCTGGTGATGCCCTACTACAGCTATCGTGGGCAGGAGATCATTCCTTCCGCCCTCTGTACGGCGCTCTCCGACGGCGACTACCTCTGCACCATCTATCGCGGCATCCACGACATGCTCGCCAAGGGCATGCCGCTGAAGGATCTCTGGGCTGAGGTGGCCGGCCGCATCAGCGGGACGTGCAAGGGCAAGGGCGGCCCGATGCACCTCACCTATCCCGCCAAGGGCATCATGGTCACCACGGGCATCGTCGGCTCCTCCATGCCAATCGCCAACGGCCTGGCTTGGGCTTCCCAGCTCTCGGGCGATGGCCGGGTGTCGGTGGCGACCTTCGGCGACGGCGCCTCCAACATCGGAGCCTTCCACGAGAGCCTCAATCTCGCGGCGATCTGGAAGCTGCCGGTGATCTTCGTCTGCCAGAACAACCTCTACGCCGAGCACACGACCTTCGAGAAGTGCACCGCCGGCGCCAACGTCGCAGCGCGCGCCCAGGGCTACAGCATCCCGGGCGTGCGCGTGGACGGCAACGACCCCATCGCCATGTACACCGCCGCGCGCGAGGCGGTGGAGCGGGCCCGGGCGGGCGAGGGACCGACGCTCATCGAGGCGATCACCTTCCGGTTCTTCGGGCACGCCTTGGGCGACAACGACTCCTACATGGACCAGGCGCAGAAGAAGGCGGCCATGGAGGCCGATCCTGCGCCACGGTTCAGGGCGCGCCTGATCGCCGAAGGCCTGGCGACCGAAGCCGAGCTCGCCGCCATCGAGGCGGACGTGAACGCCCGGATCGAGGAGGCCATCGCATCGGCCCTGGCCGCGCCCTTCCCCGAGGTCAGCGAGCTTACCAAGGATGTCTACGGCGCAGAGGTGGCGGCATGAGCGACAAGGACACGACGACCATCGTCGAGGCGCTGAATCTCGCCTTGACCGACGCCATGGCCGACGACGGCAAGGTGATCGCCCTCGGCGAGGACCTGGCTGATCCCGAAGGCGGCGGCGTTATCGGCGTCACCAAGGGCCTCTCCACCCGCTTCGGAGACACCCGCGTCCGCTCCACGCCGATCGCTGAGCAGGCCATCATCGGAGCGGCGATCGGCGCCTCCCTGGTGGGCTACCGGCCGGTGGCCGAGATCATGCTCATGAACTTCACCGCCGTGGCCATGGACATGATCGTCAACCATGCCGCCAAGCTTCGCTTCATGTCGGGCGGCCAGACGCACGTGCCGATCGTGATCCGCACCATGACCGGCACGGGCATCGCCAACGGCGGTCAACACTCCGACTATCTCGAGGCGTGGTTCGCCCACACCGCCGGCATGAAGGTGGTGGCGCCCTCCAATCCGGCCGACGCCTATGGCCTGCTCCGCTCGGCGATCGAGGACGACGACCCGGTGCTGTTCATCGAGAACATCATCGCCTATCGCTCGACGGGGCCCGCGCCGAAATCCGGCAGCCGCGTGCCGCTCGGCAAGGCGAGCACTGTCCACGAGGGCTCGGACGTCACCATCGTCGCCTATTCGCGCATGGTCCAGGAGGCGATCGCTGCGGTGGAGGCCCTCGGCAAGGAGGGCGTTTCGGCCGAGCTCATCGATCTTCGGACCGTGTCGCCCTGGGACCGCAAGACGGTGATGGCTTCGGCCGCGAAGACGGGCCGCCTCCTGATCGTCCACGAGGCGGTCACCCAGTTCGGGGTCGGTGCGGAAATCGCCGCCGAGGTTTCTTCGGAGCTGTTCGGTAAGCTGAAGAAGCCGGTCCGGCGCCTCGGGGGACCGTACGCGCCTGTGCCCTTCTCGAAGCCGCTCGAGTCCGCCTACGCTCCCGACGCCAAGCGGATCGCCGAGGCGGCCCTTGCGCTGGTGCGCTAACTGAGAGGACCATCGTTCGATGAGCGTTGAAGTATTGCTCCCGAAGCTCGGCTTCTCCATGGACGAGGGCACGGTGGTGGAGTGGCTGGCGGCAGACGGCGCCAAGGTCGCCGAGGGGGCGCCGCTGTTCGTCCTCGAGTCCGACAAGTCCAGCAACGAGATCGAGAGCCCCGCAAGCGGCGTGCTCAAGATCATCGGCGCGGCCGGCGAGACCTTCCCCGTGGGCGCGGTGATCGGCCTGATCGAGTAGGACGCCAGCTGCGGCGCTGGATGCGCATGGCCCGCTCCTAGCCTCGGCCTCCGCCGCTACCCCTGCGCGCGGGTTCGCGCTACTGGAGGCGGACGGCCGGAAACGAGAGGAGCGTCCATGTCGAGCTTGTTCGATCTGACGGGCAAAGTCGCCATCGTCACCGGATCGACGAAGGGGATCGGCGCGGGGATCGCGCGCCGCTTCGTCGAGCACGGGGCGAAGGTGGTGATCACCAGCCGCAGCCAGGCCGACTGCGAGGCGACGGCGGGCGCCCTGAACCAGGAACTGGGTCGGGAGGCGACCCTTGGCCAGGCAAGCGACCTTTCCGACCGCGACAGCCTCAAGCGCCTGGTGGAGACCGCCGTGCGACGCTTCGGCGGCCTCGATATCCTGGTCCTCAACGCCGCCAAGACCGACGTGCTGGGGACCGCCGGCCAGACGCCGGCCGCGGACTTCCTGGCGATGCTCGGCGCCAATGTGGTGAACAACACCGAGCTGGCGCTGGCGGCGCACCCGCACCTCCTGGAGCGCGGAGGCGGGAGCGTGATCTTCATCGGTTCCGTCGCGGGGACCGGAGCCTCGGCGACCGTGTCGGCCTACTCGGTGTGCAAGCGGGCGCTCATGCAGGTGGTGGACAATCTGGCCCTGGAATGGGGCCGCCAGAACATCCGGGTCAACGCCGTCGTGCCCGGCCTCACCATGACCGAGGACACCCGCCGGTTCTGGGAGGCGCCGCAGGTGAACGCCGCATTCGTCGCCCGCATCCCGCTCGGACGGTGGGTGCAGCCGGACGAGATCGCCGCCGCCTGCCTGTGGCTCGCGGGCGACGGGGGCGCCGCAGTCACCGCCCAGAAGATCGTGGTCGACGGCGGCCTCACCATCCGCGGCGCGAGCGAGCCGCCCGCCGACTTCAAGGCGCTGACGGAAGCCGCCGGGGGTTAGTGTCCCGAGACCGGCCCCGCGGATGCGGGCGCTCAAGCTCCCCAGCGGCCTCTGCAGGAACGATCAGAAGGCGTAGCGCGCCGTGAAGCCGTAGGTGCGCGGATCGCCGGGGAAGCTGCTGATGAAGCCGATCGGCGACTGGTCCAGATAGCGCAGGGCGTACTTCTGGTCGGCCAGGTTGCGAACCCAGACCGTCAGGTCGAGCTTCCGCGCATCCAGGTGCAGGTTCACCTGCGCGTTCGCCAACCCGTAGCCCGGCTGGACGGTGAAGATGGAGGCGGGGGGCGCCGCGGCCCAGGCGATCCGGCTCTTGTGATAGTAGTCCGCGTGCAGGGTGATGGGCCCGACGGCGGTCGGGATCTTGTAGTCGCCCGAAATGCCCCAGGTGACGTTCGGAACCTGCTGGAACGGCGACTGCAGGGTCACCGTCGTCACGGTCGGCAGGATGTTGTTGTAATGCGCGTTCAACGCCCCGAAATTGGCGTTCAGGCGCAGGTTGCCCAGCTGGGCGGTTCCTTCGAGCTCGACGCCGTTGATGCGACCCGAGCCGGCGTTCTGGAAGACCGAGGTGGTGGTGCCGGTGCCCGATAGCACGACCGCCGAGAACTGGATGCTGGTGAAGTCCGAGTGATAGGCGGCGGCGTTCACCCGCAGCCAGCTCGTCACGTCCACCTTGGCGCCCACCTCTTCGGAGTCGACGCGCTCAGGCTGGAAAGGCTGCAGGGCGAAGGCGTTCGTGGCCCGGAAGTTGAAGCCGCCGGCGCGGAAGCCGCGGGAGAACTTCACATACACCAACGCCTTCGGGTCCACCTGGAAGTTCAGGCTGGCCATGAACGGCGTGTACTGGAACTTGGCGGTGGGCGCCATGACCTGACAACCGAACGCCAGGGTGGCCCCGGTGATGTTGCAGGCCACGGGCGCGTAGGTGAACGCGTTTCGCCGCAGGGGCGCCAACGTCATGTTGCGGGTGTCCCAGACGGGCCGGACGCCGAGGGTGAGGCTGAACTGGTCGGTGAAGTGCCAGGTGGCCTGGCCGAACACCGACTTCGAGTGGTTGATGATGTCGTGGCCGTCGGTGGTGTTGCCTTGGTTGACGCCAAAGACGTTCCACAAGGCGTGGGTGATCGGGTTGATGACTCCGGGTGCGAAGTCGAAGATAGCCTGGGTCTTCAGGTATCCATTCTCGCGGAAGTAATAAGCCCCGATGATCCAGTCCAGCTTGTCCTCGAAGGCTTTGCCGTAGAGCTGGAATTCCTGGCTGAACTGGTGTTGACCGAAATGGTCGCCCGGGTCCTGCTGCTGGAGGAGCAGATAGGGCGTGCCGTCCAGATCGTTGTTGTTGTTGTTGCGGTAGGCGCCGCGCCACGCGCTGATCGACTTGAAGGTCCCGAACGAGCCGAAGGTCTTGCTGATCGTCAGGCTGCCGCCGTATTCAGCCGTATTGAACGGCCCCGTCGTGGTGGACGGCACGCTCGTGCTGAACTCGCCGGCGGGATAGGACAGGCCGCTGTCCGCGCCCCCGCTCACCGACCGGATGAAGGCGAGGCCGGTGGCGTTGAGGAAGTGCGCCGACACCCACTGGCCGGTGTTCTGGAAATGGGTGTAGTCGGCCGCCAGCAGGACATCCCAGTCGCTGCCCTGGGCGCGGATCGCGCCACGTATGTAGGTCTGATCCTGGGAGTTCAGCGGCGCGCCGGTGATCGAGCTATGGGCGAAGCCGTTATGCGCCTGATGGTTGACTACGAGGCGCGCCGAAAGGATATCGGTGATCGGCACGTTGAGGACACCGGTGAGCGTCCAGGCGTTGAAGTTGCCGTAGGAGCCTTCGAGCCAGCCGCCGAGGTTGTGGTTCGGGCGGGTGGGAACCACATTTATGGCGCCGCCGATGGTGTTGCGCCCGAAGAGGGTGCCCTGTGGCCCCCGCAGCACCTCGACCCGCTCCACGTCGATGAGCCCGAGGTTGGCGCCGGAGCTGCGGCCGACGTAGACGCCGTCCAGGTAGAGGCCCACCGCCGGGTCGACGTTGGGGGTGTTGTCGACGTTGACCTGCCCGCGCAGCTCGATGGAGGCGTTGGTCGGGTCGCCCGAGAAGACCGAGATGTTCAGGTTCGGGACCGAGCGGGCCAGGGCGCTCACGTCGGTCTGCTGCTGGGCCTGGAGCGTGGCGCCGGTGATGGCGGTGACGGCCACCGGCACCCGCTGGATGTTCTCCTCGCGCCGGGTGGCGGTGACCACGACGGCCTCGAGCTGGGTCGAGGGCGGGCTGGCGGCGGCGCCGGTCGCGGCGGCCTCCGCCGCCATGGCCGGCGAAGCGGCGGCCGTCAGGGCCGCTATGGCGCCGCCCGCCAAGAGGCGCAGGGTCCGAAGCCGCCTAGTTCGGCCGGCCGCATGCCGTACGGAATCGTTCTCAGCTTGGTGAAACAAGCGCCCCCCCCTTGTTCTCGCCGCACCGGCGGCGATCCGCTCCGGCCCTCTCAGAAAGGGCCGCCAGTTTGTCGACCACGACCCGCCCGGCTGCACGCCCAAAGTGGCCTGAATCGCATTTTTTCAAAGTTGTAAGGCTCGGCTTTCCGGCGCGTCAAGGGGCCTGACACCGTGTCACGATAATAGACGTTATGTATATTCGTGCGCCGCCAAGGCTATCGAGTCGGGGCGCGCAGAGGCTGGGCATGTCCGGCGTCTCGGTTCGCGCTCTCGCCATGCGACAATTGGCGCCAGACCGAGAGGGCCCGGCTTCCCGAGGGCCCTCTCGCCGCCTGCAGTACTTCGCTGACCCACAGCCAGTGGCTTACGAGGCGGGACGTCTTCCAAAGTCGCAGGCGTCCTTCCGACGGCGGCGTGTGGCCGAGCGAATCGACTTTGTCCCGTCGATGGTGCAGCAAAAGCGCCGACGACGACGAATGCGAGGCGCCAATGGGTTTGAGGCTGACCGATGAGCAGCAGCTGCTGCGCGACCAGGTCCGGGGCCTGCTTTCCGAGATTTGCCGGCCAGACGACCTGCGCCGCCTCATCGCCAGCGGCGCGCCGTGGGACGAACGGCTTTGGAAAGCGCTGGCCGAGCTCGGAGTGCTGGGCGCGGCGATCCCTGAGCAATATGGAGGCGTGGGTCTCGGCCCGGTCGAGGTGAGCATCGTCGCCCAGGAGCTCGGCCGCGCCGTCGCCCCGGTCCCGTTCTTCTCCTCGATCTGCCTGGCGGCCGAGGCCCTGATGCTGGCCGGCACAGACGCGCAGCGGCGGACCTGGCTGCCGAAACTCGCCTCGGGCGAGGCGGTCGGCACGCTGGCGTGGACCGAGGGCAAGACGGCGCCAAGCGCCGCCCTTCTCCAAGCCAAGCTGGAGGGGGGGAGGCTGTTTGGCGTGAAGACCCCCGTCCCGGACGCCGAGGTCGCCCAGATCTGCGTGGTCGCCTGCCTCGTGGCCGGCAAGCCGGGTCTGGCGCTGGCGGAACTGGGCCAGCCCGGCGTCAGGGCCACGCCCCTGCGCGGGATCGACGAATTGCGCCGCTTCTCCCGGCTGGACTTCGACGGCGCTGCGGCCGAGCCCATGGACGCCATGGACGGCGCCGATGCGCTTCGCCGGCTCTTGGACCGGGCGGCGGTCTACGAGGCCTTCGAACAGGTGGGCGGCGCCGAGGCGGCGCTGACCATGGCCCGCGACTTCACCCTCCAGCGGCACATCTTCGGCCGCCCGCTCGCCTCCTACCAGGCGATCAAGCATTCGCTGGCGAACATCTTCGCCAAGCTCGAGCTCGCCACCTGCAACGCGCTCTACGCCGTTCAGGCGCTTCAGGACGAGCGCCCGGACGCGGCGGCGGCGGCGGCGACCGCCCGCATCGGCGCGGCCAGTGTCTATGACGTGGTGGCGCGCGAGAACCTGCAGTTCCACGGCGGCATCGGCTTCACCTGGGAGGCGGACTGCCACTTCCACTACCGGCGCGCGCGCACCCTGGCGCTCAATATCGGCTCCCCCGAGTTCTGGTCCGACCGGCTGATCGAGGCGCTGGATGCGGCGCCGGACGAGCAGCCGCGCGCTTCGCGTCCCGCCCGCAACGAGGCCGCAGCGGACTCGCCCGAGGATGCGGCCTACCGGGAGAAGGTCCGGGCCTGGATCGCCGGGCACGGTGCTCCGTTCCGCGGCCCGGCCGAGGCCAACGGCATGCACACGGAAGAAGGCGCACGGCGGTGCGAAGGGTGGACCAGGCTCAAACATGCGGCCGGCTACTCCGGCATCGACCATCCGAAGGAGTTCGGCGGCGCCGGCGGCACGCGCCGGGAGGCGCAGATCTTCGCGCAAGAAGAGGCCAAGGCGGGCATATGGGGCCATCTGGGTGGCGCGTCCTTCCCGATGGCCATGGCCGCGCTTCGCCGGCACGGAACCCCGGAGCAGCGGCGTAAGTGGGAAAGCGCGACCTACGCGGGCGAGATCTTCTGGTGCCAGCTTTTCTCGGAGCCCGGCGCCGGGTCGGACCTGGCGGCCGTGCGCACCAAGGCGGTCAAGCAGGGCGACCACTGGGTCGTGAACGGGCAGAAGGTCTGGACCAGCGGCGGCGACCTGGCCGATTACGGCATCCTTCTCGCCCGCACCGACCCGTCGGTTTCCAAGCACCAGGGTCTGTCGTTCTTCCTCATCGACATGCGCCAGCCCGGCGTCACCGTGCGACCGATCCGCCAGATCAACGGCGGCGCGGGGTTCACCGAGACCTTCCTGGTGGACGCGGTGGTTCCGGACGAGAACCGCATCGACGCCGAGGGGCAGGGTTGGGCTGTGGCCATGTCGGTGCTCGCCCAGGAGCGGACCACGACCCGGGGGATCGGGGAGGGGGAAAGGCGCCAGTCGTCGACCTCGGCCCGCAGCCTGATCGCACGGGCCCGGCAGGCGCGGCGCGAAAAGGGCGTCGCCCTCGACAGCGCCCTCGTCCGCGCGAAGATCGCCGGCTTCCACGTGGAGGCCCAGGGCATCAAGAACTTCACCCTGCGCCTGCAGGAGGAGCTGGCCAGGGGCGGCCCGCCGCCCACCAACCTGCCGGTCATCAAGCTGACGGCGACGAACCGCATACAGCAGCTCCAGGCTTTCCTGATGGACCTGGACGAGGCCGGCGGCCTCGTCGACGAGGCCGAGGCGGCCGACGGCTTCGACCGGTTCTACGAGTATATGACCTCGCCCTCCGCGCGGATCGCCGGGGGGGCCGACCAGGTCCTGCTGAACCAGCTGGCCGAGCGGGCGCTCGGCATGCCGGGCGACCCGCGCGCCGACCGCGACGTGCCGTTCAGCGCCCTGCCGGCCTGAGGCGGGGGCGTCGAGGCGGCGGGCGGCGGTTCGCGCGACGTGCGGCGTCTCTGTTGTCGACCGAGGTTAGAGCCCATACTGACCGGGCTTCGATGGAGTTGAATGGCGCCTGCGTGAAAGACGGATGACCGATGTTGAAGCCGATCGGGCCTCGGGCCGCCCGCCGCGACAGGCGCGCGGCCGGGTGCGACGGGAAGCCATCATCGACGCGGCGGCGCAGATCGTCGCGGCTGACGGACCCGAGGCGCTGACCATCCATGCGGCCGCCCGGCGCGCGGGAGCTTCGATCGGATCGATGTACCATTTCTTCCAGAACCGCGACGCGCTGCTGGAGGCCTTGATGCAGCGCCATCATGCGGCCCTGGCGGAGATTTCCGCCCAGTCGCGCCAGATCACGTTGGAGACATGGCGTAAGATGACCGCCGAGGAGGTCATCGGACGGGTGTTCGGCCGCCCGCTGGACTATTTCGCCGGCCATAGGGACGCCCTCGCCCTGGTCACCCTGCAGGACAGCGCGCGGGCGGACGAATTCCAGGAGCTGCTGCTGCAGGTGATGGTCGCCCGGCTCGGCGAGACGATCGGGGCGAAGAGCGCGGTCACCCTGTTCGCGGTCTGTGCGGGCACCCTGTTCTTCCTCCGGGAGACGCAACTGGGGGGCAAGGATTCCGCGAGCCGGGACATCCCAAAGGTGCTCACCGCCTATCTGGCGGCGGTGGAGCGTGCGATTGCTGGCGACAAAGCGAGCTAGTATGGTGAATTTGAAGTTCGCTCGATTGATGGGGCGGGCGCTGAAGCGAACTTCAAATTCGTAAACCAAACTAAATTCAAAGCTTTGCCAGTGTCCTTGGCGAGTCCGAAGTTCGCTCGGCGCCGATCCCATCCACCGGCGAACTTCGGACTCGGGACACTAGCGTGGCCGTCGGCGCCGCAGATGTGAAGCCGGCGGCGCTGAACTCGCCGCACGTCATGTTGATTTTCTAGACTGATCCCTCTTATTTGGCGGCTCGCCGAAGCGCGCCGAATGGGCCGCCCTCGATGGAGCCAGGTCATGCGGCGGCGCCGATACATAGAGCGGGGAAACGCTGTGAGCCAGGACTGCCCCTTCGATCCGAAGGCCTTCAACGCGCACTTGAGCCGGCAGGCGGAGCCCGCCTGAAGCGCATGGCGAAGATCACCTACATCGAATTCGACGGAACCGAGCACCCCGTCGATGTGAAGAGCGGGCTTTCGGTCATGGAGGGGGCGATCAAGAACAACGTCCCGGGCATCGACGCGGACTGTGGGGGCGCCTGCGCCTGCGCCACCTGCCACGTCTATGTGGACGAGACCTGGCTGGAGAAGACCGGGGCCCGTTCGGACATGGAGGAATCCATGCTCGATTTCGCTGAGAATGTGGCGCCCAACAGCCGCCTTTCCTGTCAGATAAAGGTCACCGACGAGCTGGATGGCCTGATCGTGCGGATGCCCGACAGCCAGCACTGACGCGGGCCGCCGCGCGGCTCCGGATTCGAGAATCCGGAGCGCGTTCTCTTCGCAAGAGCGATTCCAGTTTTGCGGAACGCGCTCTGGCCGAACGGCTCAGACGATCCCCGCCTGGCGCAGGCGGGCGATGTCGGCGTCGCTCCTGCCGAGCGAGCGCAAGATCTCATCGGTCTGCTCGCCGTGGGCTGGCGCATGGCGATAGACGTCGAAGTGCTGGCCCGAAACCTTCGAAGGCCAGCCGAAGTAGGTGAACGTCCCGGCGTCCGGGTGCTCCGCATCGAAGATGATCCCCCGGGACTGAATGTGCGGATCGTCCCGGAAGTCCTCGCCCGAATTCGCCGGGCCGATCGCGATGTCGTGCTCGATCGCGATATCCACCCACTCGCGCTGCGTCTTCGTGTGGAAAATCGCCTGCACCTCCCTGCGTAGGTCCCGCTCCAGGCCCCAGTCGAACACGAACTTGTCGTCCTTGAAGTGAAGCAGGTCTTCGCGGCCGACGGCGCGGCAGAAGTGGTCCCAGAACTTGTGCTCCATGGCGCAAAACAGAACGAATTTCTTGTCCTTCGTCTGGTAGCATTGATACTTGGCGCCGCCGCCTCGATCGCCCGTGCGTGGCACGCCGTCGCGGTCGGTTATGCGGTGGTCGTTCAGGACGCTGTTTGTGGTGTTCACCGAATTGGCGATCACCGCGTCCGCGGCCGAGGTGTCGATGTAGCAGCCCTCGCCGGTGCGCCCGCGGCGCACGAGCGCCGACAAGGTCGTCATGACGCAATAGACGGCCGCATCCTGGACCGACAGCGCCGGCCCGATCTCGGTCTTGTCCGGGTCCGGGCGCACGAAGCCGTCATCGTCCATCTTCAGCGGCGCCCCGCCCGCCAAGGCGTTCATCATCTGGCCATGGGTAGGGATCCGCGCATAAGGCCCCTGGGCGCCGTAGCCGCTCACCTGGGCATAGATGATGTCGGGCTTGCGCGCCTTCTGGGCCTCGTAGCCAATGCCCAGCTTTGCGCATGCGTCGCCCGCGAAGCCGTCGAGGAACACGTCGGCGGTCTTGTGCAGCTCCCAGAAGATGGCCTGGCCCTCTTCGGTCTTGAGGTTGAGCGTGACGCTGCGTTTGTTGCGGTTGCCGACCAGGTGATAGACGGAGTTGTGCGGGGTGATGGTCCCGCCGATGTCGCGCAGATAGTCGCCCACCCGCGGGTTCTCGACCTTGATCACGTCGGCGCCCAGGTCGGCGAACAGCCGTCCGGAGAAGTCCCCGGTCATCAGGACCGCCGATTCCAGGATGCGCACGCCCTTCAGAAGATCAAACATAGTCCCTCGCCTTGCTCCGGTCCCGGCCGCCCGACGGGGCGGATTCGGGTTTGCGTCGTTTCTGATCGCCGTCGGCTGCAATCGGCGCAGCGCGGACGGCCGGCCGAAGCGGTCGGCCTATGGCTCAGCCCCGTGGCCGGGCGCGCACCCGCAGCGACCCGATACTGGGCCGTTCAGATGTAGGGGATCACCTCCTTGCTCCACAGCTCGAGCGTCTTGCGCCGCTCCTCCGGCGAGCGCTCGGGACCCACGCCCATGAGGTTGATGTGGGTCATGCCGATGGATTTCTCCCATTCCTTGATCTGGCCGATCATCTGCTGCGGATCGCCCGCCAGCATCCGGCCGTCGGCGATCTCCTCGAGGCTGATCTTCTCGCCGGCCGCAGCCCGGGCGTAGAAGGTGTCCGCGTCGCCGACGTTCTCCGCGGCCCCGTGGCTCCGATAGCCGAGGTGCTCCTTCAGCACCGCGGGGATGAAGTTCTCTTCGATGTTCTGGCGCGAGGTCGACAGATAGGCGTTGCGGTAGAGCACCACCGAGCCGGGCTGGCGGCCCGCCTCGCCGGCGAGCTGGCGGTAGCGCTTGAGATAGACGCTCATGGTCTGGCGGGTGCTCATGTTCTCGGTGAGCAGCCCGTCGGCCCAGTAGGCGGCGCGCCTCAAAGCCGGCTCGGAAGTCCCGCCGATGAAGATCGGCGGCGGCATGGCGGGCCTGGGCACCAGCGGCACCTTGGGCATCGGGAAGAAGGGACCCTTGGTCTCGAACACGCCGGTCTGGAAGACGTGGTGCAGCAGCTGCACCGCCTCGTCCATCCGCCTGCCGCGCTCCTTCATGGGGACCTGGAAGCCGTCGAACTCGTATTGCCGGTAGCCCGTGCCGACCCCGAGCATGATGCGGCCGCCGGAGAGCTCGGCGATCTCCGCCACCTGGTCGGCGATGGCGGCCGGCGGATAGAGTGGCAGGATCACGATCCCGCTCATCAGTTTCAGCGTGCGGGTGCGGCCGGCCAGCCACGCCAGACGGGTGAGCGGCGCCGGCGAGGCGAACTCGGGCGTGAACGAGTGTTGGCCGAAGGTGGTGAACTCGAAGCCGCAGTCCTCGATCAGCTTCGCGTCATCGGAGGTGGCGTCCCAGTTGCGCAGCGTGCTGGCGCGCCCGACGAGCGCGGTGCCGACCTTGACCATCGAAAATTCCTTTCCCGTCCAATGGGTCTCATGAATGCGCTGGGGAAGGCAAGCCGGCGTCGCCGCCAGCTTCGCGCGCCCAGTTCCTGCACCGCCCCGCTCACCACCACCGCCCCGCTCACCACGCGCCAGTCCACGGCGGGGGACGCGCTTCGTACGGCTCGCGTGTGAACACCGGCTTCGCCTTGGCGATCCGGGCGGGATAGACGGGCGTCGAACAGAGCTCCGCGGTCCATGGATGGCGCTGGATCTGGTAGACCCCGCCGGGGGCGCTGGCGCGCGGCGCCATGTCGCCGGTGGGGAGCCACTCCATCGCGCCCTCCAGGGTGACGATCTTGCCGGACTGCTTCATCGCTTCCGCCACCACCGCGTCGGCGTCCATGCTCCCGGCGCTCTGCACGAGATGCGCCCAGATGGCCGGGCCAGTATAGCTGCGTGGGAAGAGGTGCGCCTCGACCCCCGGCATATGGTGCTGCGCCTTGGCGTCGAGCTCGGCCTGCGTCCCGCCGACGTTGATGCGCGCATCGCCGGCCGGGGCTTTCTCGCCGGGCCCGCCGTGGAACTGATAGAGCAGCTCCGGAGGGCCGAAGCCCATGCGGGTGAGCGCCTGGGAGTAGATCATCTCCAGGTAGGGCCACCACAGGCCTCGCCGACGGATCTCGCGCACGATGCGCATCACCGCCGGGGCGTGGAAGGCCAGGACCACCGCGTCGGCCTTGGCCGCTTCCAGCTTGTCGACGATCCTTCCCCAGCCGTCGAAGTCGTCGGGGAAGGGCCCGTACTGGCCGTACCAGCGTCCGGCCTTCGGGACCTCCTCCCAGAGCGTGAACTCGATCCCGCCCACCTCGGCGGCGAACCCCTCCAGCGGCCGGGCGACGGCCTCCCAGCCCGGTCCGCCGGAATGCATGACCGCGACCCGCCCGATCCCGTGCTCCTTCCAGAAGCCGGGGCGCGAGCGCATGTGGCCATGCAGCGAGGGGCCGCATTGGAGGTGGTAACGCGTGGTCTCGAACAGCGCCGAGTCCGGGGCTCCGACGTTCAGGTTGACGATCCGGGCCGCCTCGGTGAGGGGCAGGATCTCCTTCTGGATCTCGGAGGAGCCCGAGGAGACGAACACGTCGACCTTGTCCTCCTCGACCAGCCGGCGGACGGCCCGGATGGCCGGCTCGGGATGGCTCTCGTCGTCGTACTGGATCAGCCGCACCGGCAGCTTGCGGCCGGCCTCCGGGACGTACATGCCGCCGGACGCGTTGACTTCGCGCACCCAGACCTGCAGGCCCGTGTAGAGGAAGCGGCTGTCCAGCCAGCACCAGCCCCGGTCGGACCAGGTGACGCCCATCCGGACTTCGTCGCGTGCTGCGGCCATCGCTGCTTCCCTCCCGCGCCGAGCCGCTGGCTTCAGGCCGCGCGATCCGCGCTTACCTCCAGCGTGCGCGGAAAGTCTGGCAGATTGTCCTTCGCCTTTCCACGCAATGTGTGGATTATCGGCTTATCCCGCGGTGATCAGATCGCGCGCGAGGCTTGACTTCGAGAGGCCGATTTTCGAGGCCCCGAGGCGATGAGCGACAGGGAGGATGACGATGAAGCTCGGCGCGGACGACTGGGTCCAGCTGCTGCAGGTGCAGAACCTCTACGGGCATGTCCTGGATGGTTTTCTTTGGGACAAGCTTGGCGAGGTCTTCGCGCCGGACGGCGTGTTCGACCCGAGCGACGTGGGGCTTCCCGTCATGCGCGGCTTGGCCGAGATCCGCGAGAAGCTGATCCCTATCGAGGAGGGGCCGAACCGCGACCACATCCACAACCACGTGGCCACCAACTCGGCCGTGCTTTCCGTCGGCGCCGACGGGATCGTGAAGATGCGCACCAAGTATATCGTCGCCGGCGAAACGGACACCCTGTCGTTCGGGGAATACGACGACGACATGGTCAAGACCCCGGACGGCTGGCGCATCAAGCGCCGCAAGACCCGCCGGGTGACCCGACATCGGCTGGAAAACCTCCCGACCCATCAGGAATGAGATCGGCAAGCGTCAGGAGCCGCACGTGAAGTTTGGCGGGCCATTCCCGTGGCAAGGCAGGCTCGCCACGCCGGAGAACATGATCACGGCGGCCAAGGCGGTGGAGCGCCTGGGCTTCGACTACGTCTGGATGGGCGACCACCTGATGCTGCCGAAGGTGCTGCGCACCCGCTATCCCTACACGGCGGACGGCAAGAACCGGGCCTCCTGGGACCGGAACTTCTTCGAGATGGTGGTCACCGCGGCGCACGTCTCGGCCCACACCACGACGCTGCGCTTCCACAGCAACATCATGATCCTGCCGCTCCGCACGCCGTTCCTGGTGGCGCGTCAGCTGGCGAGCCTGGACGCGCTCGCCAAGGGCCGGTTCACCGCCGTCTTCGGCCTCTCGTGGATGAAGGACGAATACGACGCCCTGGGCCTTCCTTGGAGCAAGCGGGGGGCCATGATGGACGACGGAATCGACGCTCTCAGGGCCCTCTTCGCGGAAGAAGCCCATCACGGACCGTACTACGACTTCGAGGCGAGCTGGCTGCGGCCCCATCCGGTGCAGGATCCCTATCCGATCTGGATCGGCGGCGACAGCAACGCGGCCATGCGCCGGGTGGCGTTGCGCGGAGATGGGTGGGCGCCGCACGTGGCGCGTGGCCCGGAAGGGTGCGCCCGGCTGAAACAAAGGCTGTCCGAGATCGCGCAGATCAGGGCGAAGGCGGGCGCGCCGGCCGCGCCGCTGGCGGTGGCGGCCGGGATCGGCGAGATCCTCGTCAACGGGCCGCTGACCCGGTTCTCCGAGAAGCGCGACTACTGGCTCGAGGAGATCGCCGGGCTCGAGGAGGCGGGGGTGACCCACGTCTCCGCCAATTTCAACGAGATCAATGTCGACCTTCCCCTCCAGGCGGTCCTTGACGAAGCCCAGTGGTTCGCCGAGGAGATCATCGCGAAGACGCGATCCCCAGCGTCGGGCGGCTGACCGGACGACGGCGCCGCGCCGCGGCTTTCGAGGCCGCCCAGGAGGACCGAAATGCGGATAGGCTGCACGTTTCCCCAATCCGACATCGGCAACGATCCGGTCGCCATACGCGACTTCGCCCAGGCGGCCGAAGCGCTCGGCTACACCCACATCATGATCTACGACCACGTGCTGGGGGCGGTGCACGAAGGGCGCGACCCGCCGCTGACCGGGCCCTACACGGAGAACTCGCCCTTTCACGAGCCGATGGTGACCTACGGTTTCCTCGCCGCCGTCACCAGCAAGATCGAGCTCTGCACCGGCATCGTGATCCTGCCGCAGCGCCAGACGGCGCTGGTCGCCAAACAGGCCGCCGAGGTCGACATCCTGTCAGGCGGCCGGCTGCGCCTGGGGGTGGGAACGGGGTGGAACCCGGTGGAGTACGAGGGGCTGGGCATGGGCTGGGAGGATCGCGGCGACCGCTACGAGGAGCAGATCGCGCTCGTTCGGCGCCTCTGGGACGAGCCGGTGATCGACTTTCGCGGCAAGTTCCACCGCATCGACCGGGCCGGCATCCTGCCGCGACCCTCGAGGCGCATCCCCATCTGGATGGGCGGCGCGCACGACCGGGTGCTGCGCCGCGCCGCCCGCCTCGCCGACGGGTTCATGTTCAGCCGAGGAGGGCCGCGGTCGCTCGAGAGCGCAAGGCAGGTGCGCGATTATGTGGCGGCCGAAGGGCGGGACGCCTCCAAGTTCGGCGTGGAAGGCATCCTGAACTACTCGGACGGGCCGGACCTGTGGGCCGAGCGTCTCGAAAGCTGGCGCCAGGCCGGCGCCAGCCATGCCTGCGTCAGGACCATGGACGAGCAGCCCATCGGTCCGGCGACCCAGATCCTGGCGATACGCCGCTACGCCGAGGCCGTGGGCCTGAAGTCCGGATCCTAGAGCACGATGCGATCAGACGGAATCGTCTGATCGTTGAATCGTGCTCTAGAATTCAAAGACTTGGAGCGCGTTCTCGTCGCAAAAGCGGTTCCACTTTTGCGGAACGCGCTCTAGGCGCCCGGTCGTCCGCAGGAGGAAGCTCGCCATGGGGACGGGCGGGGGGGGCCTACTTGTCCGCTACCAGCTCCTGCCTGACCTTCCACGCCCGGCGCTCGTGCATGGTGGGCCGTCTTAGCATCAGGTGCGCGCCGCGCTTGTGGTTGCCGCTGGTGTCGAGGCCGAAAAGGCGCCGCAGGCGCGGCGGGAACGAGTCCTGCAGTCCGGGCGGCAGGGCGGCGTTCCAATTGACCTGGGGTCGCACGAAACCCACCGAATAGTAGCAGAAGACCATGGCGCGTTCTTCGTTCTCGGTGACGTTCGCCCCCGACGTGTGCCACAGGCGCCCGTCCATCACGATCATCGACCCCGCCTCGGCCTCGAAGGCGCGCGTCAGCCCCAGCGCGTCGACCGGCAGCTCGCTCCGCCAGCGCACCTTGTGGCTCCCCGGGACGTAGCGCGTAGCGCCATTGGCCTCGCGCACGTCGTCGAAGCACCAGATGACGTTGACGGACCACGGATCCAGCCACGGCTCGGGAACGACGATCGCCTGATCGGCGTGCAGGGTCATCGACAGCGCTCCGGGAAGGGCGATGTTGGCGGTGGCGTTCGAGATCAGGAATTCGCCGCCGAGCAGAGCCGTCGCCATGTCGAGGGCCAGGGGATGTTCCACCAGGTCGACGAACGCCTGGCCGTGCTCGGGCAGGTTGAGCACACGCACGTTGTGCTCGTTCGGGTCGGTGGGCAAGCCTCGCGTGGGCAGGCCGCATCGCTCCCGCTCCTCGACCGCGCGCCAGAGGTCCGCCCGAAGCCCCGCGGCCCGGTCAGGGGCGAGGACCCCCGGGATGACGCACCAGCCCTCGTCCCGCAGCGCCCGCTTGGCCCGCGCGATCACCTCCGCATCGACCTTCTCGGGAACGTCGTTCATTCTCCGTCCTCCCGGGCGGTAGGATCGCCGGCGCCTGGCCGCAATGCAAGCGCTTAAGGTATCCCATTTCCCGCGAGCCGGGGCGGGACACGCTTGCCGCGAACCGGCCCGCATGTATGCTTCGCGAGCGGTGAGGGCGCCAAGCTGGGTTCCTACGCCTAGGTCGAGAACTGGAGGGCCGAGCAGTGCACGACGGCATGGGCGCCTCGAGTTCACCGTCGCCCCCAAGGGGGGAACCTTCGGCGCGGAGATCCGGGGCCTGGCGCTGCGCGAGCGCCTGAACGATCCCGAGCTTGGCCGCAAGTTGAAGGCGCTGCTCGCCGAACACCTCGTCCTGATGCTGCCCGGCCAGAATCTCAACGAGGCGGAGCTCGTCGCCTTCGCGCGCCTGTTCGGAGCGCCCCATGAGATGCTGGATCAGGACCGCCGCCGGCACCCGACCCACAAGGCGCTGGGTCTCTTGGCCTCGCCGGTGGCGGGGACCGACCTGCACAACTACGCGGACATGTGGCACTCGGACGGAAGCCACGAGGAGAGCCCGGAGTCGGTTTCCATGTTCCAGATGGTCAAGACCTCTCCGCGCGGCGGCGACACCCTCTGGAGCAACCAATACGCCGCGTTCCAGGCCCTTTCCGGACCCATGCAGGCGCTCGCCCGGACGCTCACCGGGGTGCATCACCATCACGGGACCAAGTACATCGAGGGGATCAGGCCCGATCACGAGCACCCCATCGTGCCGGTCCATCCGGTCACGGGCCGCGACTTCCTGTACGTGACCAACGGTTACCTTTCCCACATTCCGCAATTGAGAAAGACGGAAAGCCGGATGGTGCTCGACTATTTGCGCGCGATTTCCGTGCAGCCGGAGTTCACGATCCGCCGCAGCCACAGTCCTGGCGACATCGTCGTCTGGGACAATTGGGCGACCATGCACTATGGGGCGCACGACTTCGATCCGATGGAAGGCCGGCTCGTCTGGCGCGTCGGGGTCGATACGGGCGCGCCCATGCTGTCGGCCCATCCCGAGGGCCTCGGGCCGCACTTCGACCAAAGCCGGGCTCAGGCCCGGCTGGTCTGACTCGCCCCGCCGGGGGCCTCATCAAGATGACCATGCTTGTCAAGACCGTGGTGGTGCGCCAGCCGGTATCCCAAGGCCGATCTTCGCCGGCGGCCGGCGCGGCCGGCTCTGCGAGCCGCTGGACAGGCGAGCAGCCCATTGCGCAGGCGCCCGAGGGATTTCCTCGTGAACACTTGTGAAACCATGGGCGGGCGAGACTGGGCGCGCCCATAATGAAAGTATCCTCACAATCTGGGGCCCGGCTGTCCGCAGGCGGGCCCCCTTCTTTGCCGGCCCCCCCGCCGAGCGCTCACCCCTAGAGCACGATGCGATCAGACGGAATCGTCTGATCGTTGAATCGTGCTCTAGAATTCAAAGACTTGGAGCGCGTTCTCGTCGCAAAAGCGGTTCCACTTTTGCGGAACGCGCTCACCCCTAGACGAACGGGATCACTTCCTTGCCGAACAGCTCGAGCATGGCTCGGAGGCTGTCGTAGTCCTTCGGTCCGGTGATCATCAGCTCGAAGGAGTCGGGGTTGACCTTCTTCTTCCACTGCTCGACCTCGGCGATGATGTCGTCAGGGGTTCCCGCCAGGGCCTGGCCGCGGGCGAACTCTTCGATCGGCACGTTCTCGCCGCGGGCGATGCGCTGGAAGACCGGCCCGTTCCACGGCAGGGTGCCGGAGCCCGCGTCGGTGCCGGCGTAATGCGCCAGATACGCCCGCATGCCTGGGTAGATCGCATCGGCCGCCGCCTGACGCGTCGAGGCCACCCACGCCGAGCGCAGGATGCAGACCTCGCCCACCGGCCGGCCGGCGTCGGCGCAGGCGCGCCGGTAAAAGTCGGCCCGCTCGGCCTCGGCGTCGAGGTCGAGCATGTTGTCCGACATCCAGCCGTCGGCCAGCCTTGCGGCGCGAACGAGCGCCGCGTCGCTGGAACCGCCCACCCAAATCGGCGGCCCGCCGGGCTGGACGAGCGGCGGCTGCAGCGGCAGGTCCTTCAGGGTCCAGTACTTGCCCTCGTGGTTCCAACGGCCCTCGCGGAACGCCGACTTGATCGCCGTGATCGCCTCGTCGGTGCGCGAGCCGCGCTGCTTGATGTTCACGCCGAAGGCTTTGAACTCGTAGTCCCGGTAGCCCACGGCGACGCCCATGACGGCGCGGCCGTTGGAGATCTGGTCGAGCGTCGCGAACTGCTCGGCGATCGCCGCCGGATGATGCAGCGGCAGCAGGTAGATGCCCGTGGCGAGCCTGATCTTGGACGTGCGCGCCGCCAAGGCGGCCAGAAACACGAAGGGGGCTGACTCTGTCCCGCCGTCCGGGGTGAAGGAGTGGTGGCCCACGGAGATGAAGTCGAAGCCGAGATCTTCGGCCAGCCGGCAGAGGTCGTAGGTCGGCCGATAGGGATCGGCCGATCCCTCATCGTAGATCTTGGGCGCGGTGATCCCGAATCTCATTTCATCCCTGCCATTCGATTTTTAGTCGCCAAGGCCCTTGAGCGGCCCCCTCTCTTGCGGGAGGTTATCTTTTGCGCGACCGCGATGGCGCGGCAAGGGGGCGCGCGCGGTTTATGCTCGAGGAGGCGATCGCGCGTGTCTCCTGATCGAGGCGCCGGTCGTGACGAGACCCGAAGAAGCGAGAGGAATCAGAAATGCCGAGAATTTCCTACGGCCCCGAACGAGACGCCCGCCTCGCCCAATGGGCCAAGCAGCAACTGGCGAACTATATCGATACGGGCGGGGTCAAGGGGCATGTCGAGGACATGAGCTTCATCGGCGGCCATCGGTTCGAGACAATGCTGCTCATCCGCTACGCCGGCCGAAAGAGCGGTCGCACCATGATCATCAGCCTCGGCTACTGCCAGTTCGGCCCGGAGATCGCCATCATCGCCTCGCTTGGGGGCTCGGACGTGCACCCGCAGTGGTACCTGAACATCAAGGCGGGCGCCCCGCTCGCCTTCCAGGTCGCGACCCAGGCGTTCGCCTGCACCTGGCGCGAGCCCGTGGGAGACGAACGCGAGGAGCTGTGGCGCTGGATGGTTCGCGCAAATCCGATCTGGGGCACCTACCGGAAGGCGACCACCCGAGAGCTTCCGCTGCTGCTGCTCAAACCGCTGGAAGAAATCCCCGTCTTCACCCGCGCCGATCTCACGGTGGCCTGAAGCGGCGATCGGCGTGGCGGCTTCGGATCCGGGACACTAGGCATGCCCAGGCCCATGCGTCATTGATAGGCCGCCCGCGTGCGCCGGGGGGCTGCTTAGTCTCTTTCCAGCGGCTAAGGTCGACGGGAAAAGGCGCTCAGCGCCTTGTTGCAAATGTTCTCCAGCGGAGGAGGGGACGGATCATGGCGAAACTCACCCACGAAGGCCAACGCGCCGTCGTCACAGGGGCCGGCAAGGGGATCGGGCGGGCGCACGCCCTGGAGCTGGGCCGGCGCGGCGTCAGTGTGGTGGTGAACGACTTCGACCGCGCCGCCGCCGACGCCGTCGTCGCCGAGATCAAGTCCGGGGGCGGAAAGGCGGTCGCCAATTACGACTCCGTGGGCGGGAAGGCTGCAGGCCAGTCGATCATCGACGCCGCGGTAAGGGAATTCGGCGGCCTGGAGATCGTCATCAACAACGCCGGCTTCCTGCGCACCAACATGTTCGAGAACATGACCGAGGCGCAGATCGACGCGATCCTCGAGGTTCACCTGCTGGGTACGATCTACGTCACCCAGGCGGCCTGGCCGATCATGCAGAAGCAGAAGTACGGTCGGGTGGTGATCACCAGCTCCGCTTCCGGCATGTTCGCCCATCAGGGCCAGATCAACTACTGTTCGGCCAAGGCCGGGTGCTACGGGTTGACCAAGGCGCTGGCTTACGAAGGCCAGGACCACGGCGTCAAGGTGAACGCCCTGCTGCCGATGGCGCCCACCGGCATCGATCGGTACGATCCCATCCCGAACATGGCCGAGGAGTTCGCCAAGTTCATCACGCCGCAGTTGCGTGACGAAACCGCGGGCGCGACCAACGACACCCCGGAGATGATCGCCTACATGGCCGCCTACCTGGTGAGCCGCGAGTGCGAGGTGACCGGCGAGGCCTACTCGATCTGCCGCGGGCGGTTCGGGCGCGTGTTCGTTGGCGTCGCCGACGGCTGGCTCACGCGCAAGGGCGACGACGTCTCGGCCGAGACGGTCGCCGACCACCTGGCCCAGATTCGCGACATCAGCCACTCCAGCGCGCCGAAGTGGCTGTACGACGAGGTCCGGGACGTGACCCTGCGCCTCCAGCAGGCACGGTAGCGCGATTGCCGAGGCCAGCGGCCGCGACATGGGAGCCCCGCTCGACTGGGTCTGGACCGCGCCGGGTGGGGCTGCGATGTTGATTTTTTAGACAAATTTTTCTAGTTTTTGGCTCGCCAGAGCGTCGGCGCAGTTGGAGCGATCGTCATGACCCACATGCCCCGTTTGGCGGATCTGGAGGACCAGAGCTTCGATCCGTTCGTGGTCGAAAAGCTTTCCACCGGCGACTGCCCCGACCCTCACCCCAAGATCCACGAGCTCATGGCCCGGGGGAGCGTCCACAAGGGCAGCTACCGCGACCTCTTCACCGACGTGCCCGACGTGCAGATGAAGGGGCTCAACCACTACATGGTGCTGGGATACGACGCCCTGCAGCGCGTGCTCACCGATCCGGAGACATTCACCAACCGCGACGCCTTCATCTACAACCTGGGCGTCTCCTTCGGCCACACCGTCACGGTGATGGATCCCCCCGAGCACACCCGCTACCGCCGCGTTTTCCAGAAGGCCTTTCTGCCGCAGGTGGTCGCCACCTGGGGCGAGAAGTACGTCGACCCGGTGGTGAGCGACCTGATGAGCAAGTTCATCGGACGCGGGAAGGCGGACCTCATCGAGGAGTTCACCCACCACTATCCCTTCCAGGTGATCTATCGGCAGCTGGGGCTTGGCCCCGAACAGGCGCCGATCTTCCACAAGCTGGCCATCGCCCAGGTGCTCTCGTCGATCGGCGCGCCGCAGGGCCGGGAGTCGACGGCCAAGCTGGGCGCGTTCTTCCAGGAGCTGCTGGACCTCAGGCGCGCCAACCCGGGCGACGACCTGGTGAGCCACCTGGCGCTGGTGGAGGTCGACGGCGAGCGACTGCCGGACGACGTGCTGATCTCGTTCCTGCGCCAGCTGATGAACGCCGGCGGCGACACCACCTACCGCGGCACGAGCGTCCTGCTCACGGGCCTGCTCACCCACCCGGACCAGTTCGCGGCCGTGGCCAGCGACCGCAGCTTGATCCCGCAGGCCATCGAAGAGGCGCTGCGGTGGGATGGGCCGGTCGTCATGACCTGGCGCTACGCGGCGCGCGCGGTGGAGATCGACGGCGTCGAGATCCCCAAAGGGGCGATCATCAACACGGTCCTCGCGTCGGCCAACCGCGACCCGTCGAAGTATCCGGATCCGGAACGGTTCGACATCTTCCGCGACCGCAGCGTGCGCAACCTCGCCTTCGCCACCGGCCCGCACGTGTGCATCGGCCAGCACCTGGCGCGGGTGGAGATGACGCGGGCGCTCAACGCGCTGCTGGACCGCCTGCCCAATCTGAGGATCGACCCCGATATGCCGGCGCCGGATATCATCGGCCACACGCTGCGCGTGCCCGAGCACCTCTACGTGCGCTTCGACGCGGCGTGAGAAGTCGGCCCCACCGCCGGAAGAATGCGTTAGCGAGGACGCTCCAAGGGAGGAAGGCATGGCGGCGGACGCGACGCGCACCCCGGTGATCGTCGGGGTAGGACAGGTAAATGACCGGCCGGCCGATCCGCGGGACGGGCTCGACTCGCTGGGGCTGATGGAGGCCGCGCTGCGCGAGGCCGACCGCGACGCCGGCGGCGGCTGGCTGGCGCGCATCGACTCCATCGGCGTCGTCGACCAGATCTCGTTCCGGGAGCTCGGCCAGTTGCCGGGCCCCTTGTCCCAGCGGCTCGGCGCGAATCCCAAGATCGCCTACCAGACCCACATGGCGAGCGGCGACAGCCCGATCCTGCTCTTGAACGAGGCCGCCAACCGGATCGCCGCCGGCGAGATCGAGGTCGCCGCGGTGGTGGGCGGCGAAGCGCTGCGCACCGCCGCGGGACGCGCCGCCCAGGCCGCGGGGGACAACCCCTCGGCCCACAACATCACCCGCGCCAACGCAGACCGGCGGGCCAAGACCTACCGGGGTCGCTACGGCCTCACCGCGCCCGTCGACATCTATCCGCTCTACGAGAACGCCGGCCGGGCGGCCTACGGCCAGACCCTGGCCGAGGCCCAGGAGGAGAGCGGGCGAATCTGGTCGCTGTTCTCGCAGGTCGCCGTGGAGAACCCGGGGGCCTGGATCAAGCAGCCGCGCACGCCCGAGGAGATCCTGCGCGCCTCGCCCGACAACCGGCCGATCGCCTTCCCGTACAACAAGCTGATGGTGGCCAACAGCTCGGTGAACCAGGGGGCCGGCTTCCTGGTCGCCAGCCTCGCTGCGGCCCGGCGGCAGGGCGTTCCGGAGCATCGGCTGGTCTATGTAGGCCGCGGAGCGGCGGCCCACGAGGCCGAGGATTTCCTGGTCCGCGATCGCTACGACCGCACCCCCGCCATGGAGGTCTCGCTGCGCCGGGCGCTGCAGCTGAATGCGGTGAGCGCCACGGACCTCGATTTCGTGGAGTTCTACAGCTGTTTCCCCTGCGTGCCGAAGATGGCGCGCCGAGTGCTGGATTGGCCGCTGGAAAAGCCGGCCACGGTGTTCGGCGGCCTCACGTTCGGCGGCGGGCCGATCGGCAACTACATGAGCCACGCCGTCGTGGGGATGGTGCTGAAGCTACGCGAGCGCGGCCGCAAGGGGCTGCTGTTCGCCAACGGGGGCCTGGCGACGCATAACCACACCATCGTGCTCAGCCGCGATCCCCTGCCGGCGGGCCTAGTGCCGCACGACTTCGATTTCCAGGCGGAGGCGGACGCGGCGCGCGGCGCCATCCCGCCGTTCGTCGAGGACTACGCCGGCCCGGGCGAGATCGAGACCTACACCGCGCTCTACGAACGGGACGGCGCGCCGAAGTTCGGCGTGATCCTGGGCCGCAGTCCGGCAGGCGAGCGGTTCCTGGCCAAGGTCCCGCCCGAGGACGCCGCGGCGATCGCTTTGCTGACCGACGGCAAGATCGAGCCTGTGGGGACGTGGGGCCAGGCGGTCATGGGCCCCGACGGCGACGTCCTCTGGCGCCCGGGCTGAACCACGCCGACGACGCCAGGCGCCCGACGCGCCCGGCGGCCGACGCCAACGCCAGGAGAAGCACCGTGAGCCAGACCGACGCCCCGCCCGCCGTCCTCGTCGACCGGCGCGGCCACGTGATGATCGTGACCATCAACCGGCCAGAGGCGCGCAACGCCGTCAACCGCGCGGTCCACCTCGGCGTCGGCCAGGCGCTGGAAGAGGCCGAAGCCGACCCGGACGTCTGGGCGCTCATCCTCACAGGCGCGGGTGATCAGGCCTTCTGCGCCGGCGCCGATCTGAAGGCCATCTCCCGCGGGGAGACCCTGTCGCCGGACGACCCGGCCCAGCAGGCCTGGGGCTTCGGCGGCTATGTGACCCATCACATCTCCAAGCCCACCATCGCCGCCGTCAACGGCTTCGCGCTGGGCGGCGGCACCGAGCTCACCTTGGCCAGCGACCTTGCGGTGGCCGCCGAGACGGCGATGTTCGGCCTGCCGGAGGTCAAGCGGGGCATCCTCGCCGGCGCCGGCGGCGCCTTCCGGCTCGCCGCGCAGCTGCCGCCGAAGATCGCCATGGAGATCCTGCTGACCGGCGATCCGATCAGCGCCCATCGGGCCCAGGAGCTGGGCCTCGTGAACGCCGTCACGGCGCCGGCCCGACTGATGGACGCAGCCCTGGAGCTGGCCGCGCGCATCACGGTCAACGCGCCCTTGTCGGTGCAGGCCTCGAAACGGATCGCGCGCGGGATCGTCGACGGCCGCGTCGCGAACGAAGACGCCTCCTGGGAGCTCAGCCGCCGTGAGGGTCTTCGCCTGAGGACTTCGGAGGACGCGAAGGAAGGCCCCCGCGCCTTCGCCGAGAAGCGCGCGCCCGTCTGGAAGGCCAGGTAGCCGAGCGCGCCGCCGGCTCAGGCGATCGCGCGCGCCGCCCGGTGACCTTCCCAGATGGCGGTGAGCAGGTTCCGCGGCTCCTGGGCGTCGCCCACGATGTCCAGATCGCCGCGGCGCGGCTCCAGATCCTCGTAGATCTCGCGCAGCGGCTGGTTGTGGGTGATCAGCACCACGGTGTCGGCCGGGATCGGAGTGACCTGCTGCTGGGCCGCCAGGTGCGGACGCACCAGAACCTGGTCCTTCTGGATCTCCACCAGGTGGTGCCGTGGCTTGATGTCGAACTCGCCGAGCTGCAGGAACCGCTCGTAGGCGGGCCAGGTGCGGCCGGTGTTGGGGGCGAGGGAGCTGAGCGGCGTGACGTAGGTCACCTTCACGCCAGCGGTCAGCAGGTGCTCCATCGCCGCCAGGCCCTCGTAGTCGCCCACCGTGTCCAGCACCACCGCCGACTTGCCCCAGTCCCGTCCCTCGGTGAGCACGTCGATGGAGGACACCACGTGCGGCAGGTCGAGGCCCGGCACCTTCTGGGTGGGGAAGGTGAACTGCACCGCGTCCATGCGCGGCATGGAGCCGGTGGCGACGATGATGTGGTCGGCGTTCTCGGCCTCCACGTCCGCGGTCTCCATGTAGGTGTTGAGCCGCACCTCGACGCCCAGCCGGTAGACCTCCTGCTGCAGCCACACGACGATGTCGCCGAAGTTGGCGGACTTGGGCGCGCGCTTCACCACGTTGAGCAGGCCGCCCAGATCCGGGCCCGCCTCGCACAACACCACCTTGTGGCCCTTGATCGCCGCGGTCCTGGCCGCCTCCAGGCCGGCCGGGCCGCCGCCCACCACCAGCACCTTCTTGGGCGCCTCGGTCTTGACGATCAGGTCCTCCGAAAGCGTGTCCTCGGCGCCGGCGGCCGGATTGACCGCGCAGCCCCAGCGGCCGCCGATGTGGTGCTGGTTGCAGCCGATGCAGGGCCGCACCTCCAGCGCCCGGCCCTCGCGCGTCTTCCGCACCAGGTCGGGGTCGGCGATGTGGGCGCGGACCATGGAGACCATGTCGGTGACACCGTCGCGGATGAGCTGGTCGGCGTCTTCCAGCGTCCGGTAGCGGCCCACCAGCAGCCGCGGCACCGTGGCCACCTGGGCGATCTCGCCGGAGGAGGGGATCTCGTAGCCGGTGGGGTTGTGCATCCCGCCCACCATCGTGTCCATCCGGTAGTAGTCGCCGCGCGAGACGTTGACCATGTCGATGAGGTTCTCGGCCTGGACGGCGCGCAGAACCTGCCGGTTGTCTTCCTCGCTGACCCCGCCCGGCATCTGGCTGGCGCTGAGGCGCACGCTGATGGCCATGTCCTTGCCGATCGCGGCCCGGACCGCCTTCAGCACCTCCTTCAGGAACCGGACGCGGTTCTCGAAGCTGCCGCCCCACTGGTCGGTGCGGTCGTTGTAGGCGGCGGAAAGGAACTGCTGGGGCAGGTAGCCATGCGCGGCGTGCACCTCCACGCCGCTGAGGCCCCCGGCGCGCGCGTGACCGGCGCACTTGGCGTAGGCCTCGACCAGCTCCCAGATCATGGCGTCGGTCATGCGCCGGCCGACATTCCCCTGCATGCCCACGACGTCGGAAACCGCCCACGGCGCGCTGCCGTCATAGGCGTTGTAGAGATTGCCGCCGTGCCAGAGCTGGGCGAACACGCGCATGCCGTGGGGTCGGCACTTGTCCATCAGCTTCTGGTAGTCCTCGATGATAGTCTCGCGGAAAATGCCGAGCTCGAAGAGCTTGCTGGACGGGTGGACGCTGCACGCCCCCAGGATGCTCAGCCCGCAGCCGCCTTTGGCGCGCGCGCCATGGTAGGCGATGTAGGCGTCGCTCATGCGCGGGGTGTAGGTCTCGATCCCTCCGTGCGCCGTCCGCACGACGCGGTTCGGAAGCTCGATCGGTCCGACCTGGATCGGCTCCAGGACCTTCAAAAGCGCCATTCCTGCGCCTCCCTTTACCAAGATGATCGGCGTGACGCCGCCGCGGCCCCCGCACGAATTATCGGTCTCTTGTGTCCACTTTCCGTGCGCTCTTCAAGGCCCCCGCGACGGGCGCGCCTTCCCAGGCGCGGTGGTCGGCGGAAGTTGGGGCAACCCCATTTGCTAGGCGGAATGGGCGGCGAGGAGCGGCAGGAAGGGAACGGCCCTTGAAGACCGGTTGACAGCGACGAAAAGGGCTTCGAGACAGCAGACCCATAACCCGTGTGACCGCGCCGCGGCTGCAAGCGGATAGGGAGGATGCTGTGACTCTGGAAGAACTCGGCAAGATCGTCGTGGAGCTGAAGGATCGTCAGGAGATCCGCGAGCTCATGAGCCGCTATGGGCGCGCGGTGGATCGTCTGGACCGCGAGCTCTTGCTGTCGGTCTACCATCCCGACGCCACCGACGACCACGGCTGTTACGTGGGCAGCCCCGAGGTGTTCGCCGAATGCGCTCTCTCCATGCACGCCGAGGCCAACACCGCCACGCAGCATATCGTCACCAACCACGTCTGCGATCTCGACGGGAACACCGCCCACACCGAAACCTACTGGATGTACGTGGGCATGAACCGCGAAGGCGCCCCCTACAGCATGGGCGGCGGCCGCTACATCGACCGGCTGGAAAAGCGGGACGGGCGCTGGGGCATCGTCGCGCGGAAGTGTGTGGTGGACTGGAGCGCCGGCGCCAGCAGCGAACACCTGCTCACCGCCGCCGAGAACGCCGCCGTGCGCGACATGGAGCCGACGGCGCGCGATCACTCCGACCCATCCTACCAGCGGCCGCTGCAGGTCCGCCCGGAGCGGCTGAGGTGGACCGAGCGCATCCTGGCCGAGCGGCGCGCGAGCCGCCGGGCCTCGAAGGTCGCCTCCGAGTTGCTTCCCTTCTACGACTGAGTAGGCTGCGGCTGAACGGGCCAGCCGAGCTCGGCGGAGCTCGGCTCGACCCGACGCCAAGGAGGCAGCATGAAGGTTCCGGATTTCGAACGGCTGGCGGAGCGGGTGCGCAACTGGGGCCGATGGGGTGCGGCCGACCAGCGGGGGACCCTCAACCACATCACGCCGGAAGCGCTGAAACGGGCGGCGGGGTCGGTCCGCCAGGGCAAGCTCTTCAACCTCGGCCTGGATTTCAACGCCAACGGCCCGCAGACGGGGCAGGGCAAGCGGTTCAATCCCAAGCTCTACGCCGTCGACCTCTTCGCGCCGATCAATCCGACCCGGCCCGACGTGTGCTTTTCCGACGACGTCATCCACATGCCGCTTCAGTGCGCGACCCAGTGGGACGCCTTCGCCCACGTCCACTATGGAGGCCAGCTCTACAACGGCGCCAAGGCGGCCGAGGCCTTCAGCGTCTCCGGCACGAGCCACTGCGGGATCGACCATCTCGCACGGCCCGGAATCATGTCCCGCGGGGTGTTGCTGGACATCGCGCGCCTGCGCGGCGCCGACATCTTGCCTAGGGACTACGCGATCACGGTCGACGACCTGCGCGCAGCCTGTGACAAGCAGAATGTGACGCTGGAGCCCGGCGACATCCTCCTGGTGCGCACCGGCCAGATCCGCCGCTTCACCGAAACGGGAGACCGGGCCGGCTTCGGCGGCCTGCAGCCAGGCCTCGACGCGACCTGCGCGGAATGGGTTTACGAGCGCTCGATCGCGGCGGTGGCGGCCGACAACCTGGCCGTGGAGGTGATCACCGAGGAGCTGCACAACCCGAACCTGCCGCGCGATGTCATGCCGCTGCCGTTCCACATGCTGATGCTTCGCGACATGGGCTGCCCGCTCGGCGAGATCTTCAACCTGGAGGCGCTGGCCGCCGACTGCGCGGCCGATGGCCAGTACGCGTTCCAGCTGGCGGCGCCGCCCCTGGCGGTGACGGGCGCGTTCGGCTCGCCGATCAATCCGCTGGCGTTGAAGTAGAGAGGCCGGCGGGGCTGGCTCTCAGCGTCGCGCCCGCGCGCGCCTCACGTCGGCTCCATCTCGGCGATGAGGGAGTTCACCGGCACGTTCTCGCCTTCCTTGGCCAGGATCCGCCGAAGCACGCCGCTCGCCGGGGCCTCGACCTCGACCACCGCCTTGGCGGCCTCGACGTCGCAGAGGATCTCGCCTTCGGTCACCGCGTCGCCCTCGGACTTGCGCCAGGCGGTGATGGTGCCGTCGGCCATGCCCATGCCGTATTGAGGAAGCCTGACTTCGATCATCGGAGCCTCATTGCAGGGTCTGGCGCACGGCGGCGACGACCTTGTCCTTGCTGGGATAGAGCTGCGCTTCGAGGCGCGGGCTGTAGGGGATGTGGGTGTCGGCGGTCGCCACCCGCAGGATGGGAGCGCGCAGGTCGCCGAAGCCCTGTTCGGCGACGATGGCGGCGATCTCGCTGGCGGCGCTGCAGCGGCTGAAGGCGCAGTCGACCACCACCAGCCGGCCGGTCTTCCTCACCGACTCGAGGATCGTGGCCGTGTCCAGCGGGCAGAGGGTCCGGGGGTCCACCACTTCCACCGAGACGTCGTCGTTGGCCAGCTCGGCCGCTGCGCCCAGCGCATGGGCCACCATCGCCCCGATGGCCACGATGGTGCAGTCGCTTCCCTGCCGCTTGATGTCGGCCCTCCCGAACGGGATCAGATACTCCTCGTCGGGGATCTCCGACTTGGACGACCAGAGCGCCACGTCCTCGAAGCTCATCACCGGGTCGTCGTCCCGAATGGCGGTCTTCATGAGGCCCTTCATGTCATAGGCGCTGGAGGGCACCATGATCTTCAGCCCCGGCATGTGCATGAACATGCTGTACGGTCGGTCCGAGTGCTGGGCGGCGCTCCCCGCGCCGTAGATCATGTTGGCCCGCATCACCATGGGAAGGCTGGCCTGACCGCCGTACAGGTAGCGCGACTTCGCAACTATGCTGATGATCTGATCCATCGCCGGGTAGAGGAACGGCGCGATCGTGTAGTCGACGATCGGCCGCATCCCGACCATGGCCGCGCCCGCCGCGACGCCGGTCATGCCGGCCTCGGCGATCGGTGTGTTGCGGACCCGGTCGTCGCCGAATGCCGCGATCAGTCCCGAGGTGGTGCCGAAGACGTCGCTGCGCGCGTCCTCGCCCATGATGAAGACGCTGGGGTCGCGCCGCATCTCTTCGAACTGCGCATCGCGGATCGCCTGCAGGAAGGTTCTCGTCGCCATGGTCAGGCCTCGATCGGAGCGGCGTAGACGTCGGTCCACGCCTCGGCGGGTTCGGGGAAGGCGCTACGCTCGCCGAAGTCCACGGCGTCGCGCACTTCGGCGTCGACCTCGCCGGCGATGGCGTCGATCTCGGCGGCGGGGATCTCGAACTCCGACAGCAGCCGGCGACGGAAGAGCTCGATCGGATCGCGGTTCGTGCGCCACTCCTCCACCTCGGCGGCGGGCCGGTAGCCGAGATCGCGGCCCATGTTCGCCGTGTGGTCCATGAAGCGGTAGGTCTTGGCCTCCACGATGGTCGGTCCTTGGCCGCTGCGGGCGCGGTGAACGGCGTTCGTCACGGCTTCGTACACCTCGAGCACGCTCTGCCCGTCCACCACCACACCGGGAATCCCATAGGCAGGGCCGCGGTCGGCGATGTTCTGCGTGAGCGTCGAGGTGGAGATCGGCGTGGACACGGCGTAGCCGTTGTTCTCGCACAGGAAGATCGCCGGCAGTCGCCAGACGGCGGCCATGTTGATCCCTTCGTGGAAGGCGCCTTCCTGCGCCGCCCCGTCGCCGAAAAAGCAGAGGGCGACCTGGTCGGAGCCCTTCATCTTGGCGCCCAGCGCCGCGCCCGCCGCCACCGGGATGCCCGATCCGACGATGCTGGTCTCCCCCAGGCTGCCGACGCTGAAGTCGGCGAGGTGCATCGAACCGCCCTTGCCGGCGCAGACCCCGGTCTTGCGCGCCAGCAGCTCGGCCATCAGTCCGCGCAGCTTGGCGCCCTTGCCGATCGGGTGCCCGTGCGAGCGGTGGTTGCCCACCATGTAGTCGTCGAGCCGGAGCGACATGCAGGCGCCGACGATTTCGCCTTCCTGGCCGTGCGAGGTATGGAGCGCGCCCGGGACCCGTCCCTTCTTGTGCAGGTCGATGGCGGCGTCCTCGAAGCGCCGGATGCGCTGCATGCGACGCATCATCTCCAGGAGCTCCTGGCGCGGCAGGTTCGCTTTCATGCCCTCAGCCTCCCATCTGTCGGGCGCCGTTCAATAAGCGGCGGGCGCAGCTTCCAGCATTTCCGGCCGCGATACCACCACGATCGACGAGGGCGGCCCTGGACTGTGCTATCAGGTCCGCCGCGGCGCGGGCCGAGTTGAGCGGTCGAGGACAAGCCGCGAGCCAGAACATAAGATGGGAGACGGGGAGCATACTTACGGACGACATCGTGGCGATCAGAAGTCTAGCGGACCTCTACAGCGACGCCGCGAACCGCCGCGACGTGAAGGCGATGGCGGCGGTGTACGCCGAAGACGGCGAGCTGGTGGCGTTCGGCCAGGCCTACCGGGGGCGGGGGACGATCGAGCAGGTCTTCGTGGAGACCATGGAGCGCCTGGAGTTCGTCAATCAGATCTGCGGGGCCGGGGTGCTCCAGGTGGACGGGGATCGGGCGACCTCGCGCTGGACCGTCACCGAGTTCACCAAGCGCCCGGACAACGAGAAGCTGCAGCTGTTCCTCGGAACCTACGAGGACGAGCTCGTCCGCACGCCGCACGGGTGGCGCTTCGCGCGGCGGATGCTTTCGCGGCGCGCCCAGACCCGGTTTGAGGGCGTCCTGCGACGGTGAGGCGCGGCTACGCGGCGGTGAGCGGGGCCTTCGGCGGCTTGAGCGCCAGGGCCAGGAGGGCGCCCAGGAAAGCCAGGACCGCCAGGCCCAGCAGTCCGGCCGAGTAGGAGCCGGTCTGCTCGCGGGTCCAGGCCAGCACCGGGGCGGCGACGGTCGGGAACGTGGCGAAGACGTTGATGATCCCGAAGGCGCGGCCGAAGTTGTTCTGGCCGAACTCGATCGCCACGGCCGCGGCCATGGGCGTCCAGATCGCGCTCACCAGGCCGAGCGCCAGGAATCCCGCCACCACCGCCGGCGCGCCCTGGGCGAGGCCTAGCCACGCCGCGGCCAGCGCCGCGATCAGGCACACCGCGGCCAGGGGCGCGCGGGGGCCCAGGCGGTCGACCACCAGGCCCGAGACCACCTTTCCCATGAGGTCCACCACCGCGATGGCCGAGATGAGCAGGCCCGCATCCCAGGCGGTCAGCCCGTGGCTCATCACCAGCGGCTTCAAATTGACGGTGACCCCCATGAACACCATGAAGGCGGTCAGGAACGAGAGGCCGATGATCCAGAAGGCCGGCCGGCTCAGGATCTCGCGCGTGGTGAGCGTCGGGCCGGTCGCTGCGGCTTCGCCGGCGCCTTTGAGGTAGGGCGAGGCCGCGCTCTCCGGATCGGGACGGTCGCGCACGGTCAAGAGCAGCAGCGGGACCACCACGAGGGCGATGACGCCGGAGAAGATGAACCAGGTCATGCGCCACCCCACCGCGCCGGTCATGGCCAGCACGATCGGCGGGAACACCATGCCCGCCGCGGTGATGCCGAACATGGAGATCCCGAGCGCCAGCCCTCGCCGCTGGACGAACCAGCGCGCCACTAGGGCCTGGGCGGGAATGCTGGTGGAGAAGGTGACGCCGACGGCGAGGACGACGTAGAGGGCGATGAGCGGCTGGACGGCGTGGACGAACCCGACGGCCACCTGCGCCGCGGCGATCAGCAGCAGACCGAGCGCGAACATCCACCGCACCGAAAACTTGTCCGCCGCCCAGCCCGCCGCCGCGCAAAAGGGCGCGCAGGAGATCGAGAACACCGTCATGGCGAGGGCGATGCTGCTGATCGGGGCGTGGAACTCGCGCGACCAGGTGTCGAGGAAGAGGGTGAAGCAGTTGGTCGCCAGGCCCAGCCCCATCATCTGGGCGAGGAGGCAGAGGCCAACCATGCTCCAGCCCCGGTACCAGCCGAACCGTCGGGCGGGCGCCCCCGCCGCGAGGCTTTGCGACATAGTCTTCCTCCCGTGGCGCGCCGGATGTCGGCCGGCGGCGGGGGAGCTTAAGGCGGAAAGGCCGGGGCGCGATAGCGGCTTTTGGCCGGTTCGACGGCGAACCAACAAGTTTCATTTGTAACTAAATCGACTGGGCGCTAAAATCCCCTCGTTTTCGGAGGAAGCGCCATGCCGTTCGAAAACCCCTTGGGCCTCGACGGATTCGAGTTCGTCGAGTTCACCGCGCCGGCGCCCGACCGGCTCAAGGCCCTGTTCGAGCAGATGGGCTTCGCGGCCGTAGCCCGGCACCGTTCCAAGAACGTGCTGCGCCTGCGCCAGGGCGACATCAACCTGATCCTGAACATGGAGCCGTCCGGCCAACCGGCCGCTTTCCGCGCCGCCCACGGGCCGTCGGCCAACGCCATGGCCTTCCGGGTCAAGGACGCCGGCAAGGCGCTGAGGCTGGCGATCGAGCGGGGCGCCAAGGAGGTGAGGGGGCCGGTGGGGCCGATGGAGCTGAACATCCCCGCCATCGAGGGCATCGGCGGTGCGAACCTCTACCTCGTCGACCGCTACGGCGCCCGCGAGATCTACGACGTCGACTTCGTGCCGATCGAAGGGGCCGGGGACGCCGCCAGCCGCAATGACCTGGGGCTGAAATACCTCGACCACCTCACCCACAACGTCCGCCGCGGCCAGATGGCCAAATGGGCGGAGTTCTACGAGCGCATCTTCAACTTCCGCGAAATCCGCCGCTTCGACATCGAGGGCAGGCAGACCGGCCTGCTTTCCAAGGCCATGACCAGCCCCTGCGGCAAGATCCGCATCCCGCTCAACGAGAGCCAGGACGACAAAAGCCAGATCGAGGAGTTCCTCAAGGACTACGGCGGTGAGGGCATCCAGCACCTGGCGTTCGGGACCTGTGACATCTTCCAGGCGGTGGAGGCGATGCGCGAACGCGGGGTGGTCTTTCAGGACGCCCCGGACACCTATTTCGAGCAGCTCAACGCGCGCGTGCCCGGCCACGGCCAGAACCTGCAGCGGCTGCGGGCCGACCGCATCCTGGCGGATGGCGCGCCGGCCGAGGGCCAGGGTCTGCTGCTGCAGATCTTCACCGAGAACATGATCGGCCCGATCTTCTTCGAGCTGATCGAGCGACGCGGGAACGAGGGGTTCGGCGAGGGCAACTTCAAGGCCCTGTTCGAATCCATCGAGCTCGACCAGATCCGCCGCGGCGTGCTGCCCGCCGCCCCGGCGCGAAGCTGAGGGGGCGCCCATGGCCTCGAAAACCTGGATACCGGTCCGCGGCGCCCAGGGTCTCCACTCGCGCCAGGCCCACGCCGACCTGCCCGAGGGGACCTACGAGCGAGAAGTCTCCAAGGACGGCTTCTTCGGCCCGGCCTCCTTCTTCTACCACCGCCGCCCGCCCACCGGCTGGACGGGCTTCGAGGGGCCGCTGCGCCCGCGCGCCTTCAACCTCGCCGCCTTGAACGAGGCCGCCCTGACGCCCTGGGATGCGCCGGTGGTGCTGAGCAACGCGGCCTGCGAGATGCGGTTCTGGAAGCCGCCGGGGGCCATGCCGGCGCTCGCCCGCGACGCCGACGGCGATCTGCTGCTGTTCGTCCATCAGGGCGCAGGCCAGCTCTTCTGCGACTACGGGCGGCTCGAATTTCGGCCCGGCGACTTCGTCTGCCTGCCACGCGGCACCATGTGGCGGCTGGCGCCGGCCGGCCCGAGCGCGATCCTGGCCATCGAGGCGACCGGCGGCCACTACGGACTCCCCGAAAAGGGCATGCTGGGCCGCCATGCGGTGTTCGATCCGGCCATGCTCGAGATCCCCGCCATGGACGAGGCCTTCCGCGTCCACCAGGAAGAGCCCGGCCCGGTGCGGGTGGAGATCAAGAAGCGCGGTCAGGTCTCGGTGGCGACCTATCCCTACAATCCGCTCGACGCGGTCGGCTGGCATGGCGACCTTGCGCCTGTGCGGCTCAACGTGGCCGACATCCGCCCGGTGGTGAGCGCCCGCTACCACCTGCCGCCCTCGGCCCACACCACCTTCGTGGCCGAGCGCTTCGTGGTTTGCACCTTCGCCCCGCGCCCCTTCGAAACCGACCCCGGCGCGATCAAGGTCCCGTTCTTCCACAACAACGACGACTACGACGAGGTGATCTTCTACCACGCCGGCGACTTCTTCAGCCGCGACCACATCGAGGCCGGGATGATGACCTTGCACCCCTGCGGCTTCACCCACGGCCCGCACCCCAAGGCGCTCTCGCGCATGCTGGTTCAGCCCAAGGCGATGACCGACGAATACGCGGTGATGATCGATTCCCGCGATCCGCTGGACGTGGGCGAGGCGGCTGGGGCGGTGGAAGACGCCGCCTATGTGGACAGCTGGAAGGGCTGATGAAGCTCGCCTCGCTCAGGGGCGGCCGGGACGGGGCCCTCACTGTGGTCTCCGAGGATCTCGCCTGGCGGCTCGGCGCCGAGGCGGCCGCCCCCACGATGCAAGCCGCCTTCGACGATTGGGATCGATGTGAGCCCCTGCGGTGGCGGCTCTCCGAGGGGCTCGAAGCCGCCGCGGTCGATCGGCGCCCCTTCGTCGAGCGCGACTTCGCCGCGCCGTCGCCGAGACCCTATCAATGGGCCGACGGCTCGGCCTATGTGAACCACGTCCGGCTGTTGCGCCGCGGGCCGGACGGCGGACCTCGCCGGCCGATCGAGGCGGGCTGGGCTGGCTATTCCTGCATTGCCGGGCTGCGCACGGTGGAGACCACCGCCTGGGGCGCGCCCGCCACCGACTTTCTCAGGGCGGGCGAGCGGGTCCGCATCGCCATGTGCGGAGCGGACGGACGCTCGATCTTCGGCGCCATCGACCAGCAGGTGGAACCGGTCCATGGCTGACAGCGAAGGCGGGCGGCCGAGCGCCGCGGCGGCCCCATCCGACCTCAAGCTGGACGATTATCTCCCCTATCGGCTGTCGGTGGCGGCGAACGCGGTCTCCGGACTTATCGCGCGCGCCTATCAGGCGCGGTTCGACCTCACCATCCCGCAATGGCGACTGATCGCGGTGCTGGGCGAGGATGGCCTCTCGACCCAGCAGGCCCTCTGCGCGCGCACCTTGATGGACAAGGTCACCGTCAGCCGCGCGTCGGCGGCCCTGGTGGAACGAGGCCTCGTCCTTCGAACCCCGAACGCCTCCGACCGGCGCTCCCACCGGCTGGCCCTGACCCCTGAGGGCGCGGCGCTCTACCGCCAGATCGCGCCGTCGGCCTTGGCCTACGAGGCCAAGCTCCTGACGCAGTTCAGCCCGCTCGAGCAGCAGGTCGCCATGAAGCTGCTGCGTCGCCTGCAGCTGGCGGCCATCGACCTGTCGGGCGACTAGAGCGGGCCGCGATTTGACGGAATCTGGATTCTCAAATCAGCGGTGATCTGATTCATGATGTCGGCCGGATGGAGGCCGGCGGCCATGACAGCGCCGTACTCGAT